>Ga0136643_10018748_pt1 | contig 10437 bp, 8 predicted proteins | sample TergutLab28metaG_FD_96883 | JGI IMG/M metagenome (GOLD analysis project Ga0136643, IMG submission 96883) | Labiotermes labralis P1 segment gut microbial communities from Petit-Saut dam, French Guiana - Lab288 P1 (version 3) (version 3) | ecosystem: Host-associated > Arthropoda: Insects >... | reverse complement strand
TAGTCAAGAAATTCCCCGCATTTCACGGAACCCGAAGGTTCATTACCGCACTCACAAGCGTCCGCCACCTGTCCCTATCCTGGGCCAGCCCAATCCAGTCCATACACCCACATCCCACCTCCTCGAGATCCGTCCTAATATTATCCACCCATCTACGCCTAGGCCTCCCCAGTGGTTACCTTGGTTACAGTGATGGTAATTACCTTAATATTTATTTATATGTGATTAATAAAATTTTTATTTGATATTCACACATTGTATGCAAATGACTTCCACTAATGCTTAAAAGATTATATACAGGAAGATAATAATTGTGACAAAACTAACGCAGTTCGGTAGGAGACAAAAATGCGAGACAAAAATCATCTGACAGACTTAGATGTAGAAGGAAAAATAATATTAAAACGAATCTTAGATATGTAACATTTGAACTGGAAAAACGTGGCTACAAATAGGATCCTATGGCAAGCAGGTTCTCATAAACCGGTGCATTTTAGTCAAACGTACCGTAATCTTGCCTTCCTAAACACCCGGATTGTGATATCGAATAGCCTTCGTTGTGCAGATATTGCAGGTTTTCTCTTTTGTTCTGTTGAGTCCTAGCACCAAGTGTCTGTAAATCCTAAAGTCTATCAAAACGGGATTAAAATGCATCGTTGGGTACAGTAAGGCAAAGCTTAAATCGGCTTTGGCGCCAAGAAAGAAAACATGAAAAAATCTCCCCTACTGTCTAACTTGTGTATGTGACCCAGCGACGACAATAACTTCAAGGTCTGTGATTCGTACAATTGTAAAGGAATGAAGCCGCCTACGGGGAACTGTTCATGTCAGTTGCTGAATATACATACCTAACTTCGTAGCGTAATTAGAGTTTTGCACCGAGAAATAAAGTATGTTACTAAATTTAACGGGTTTACCGCAACTGTGTATATAATGAGACACTGCAGAAAACCTCTACTGCATCCTAAGTGACTCTGCACCGTGTTGACACGTGTGTTACTAGACATCTAGCAGGATGGCGTGCGATAACGCTCTAGACTTGCAATCGGGAGATTCTCGGCTCGAATATTTATTGAGACACAAACTATCCTGTTAGATTTTCCGTGCTCTTTCTCAGTCCCTCCGGGAAGCAGGTGGGGAATTACCTCGGCCTTTTCCTTCTAAAATCCTTCAGATCCTTCTACCATCGATGCTCTATTTATAGTACGAGGCAGTGAAAGCTAAACTTAAAGCCCCTTTACAATACCAAATCTGAAGTTCATAATAGTATCTATATGGCTTCACAATAGAGAAAGTACTCCACTCCCACGATCCTCCAAGGGTTAAAAAAAGGTTGAAATAAGCCTGGCTTTCTGTCACGACGTTGGTCGGCCCATATAATTCAGAATACTGCCACACTTTCGCATACGATCTCTGGGGACAAATTGGAACGTGTCTCTCTGTAAGACGCTGCTCCTCTTAATACAGCAACGCAGCAGGAGACGAAGTGGCCGACCCATAAGGCGTTGAGAAACGCACTTATCATTCATTAGCGGAGTGTTGAAATCCCCAGGGGACAAGATCAAAAGCAGGAAACTGAGTTAAAAGCAGGAAGGTGTAAGGAGCTGGAAGATGCTAGGTAACTTTTCGTTCTATCTCCTTCCCTTGCCAGCAAGGACCTTTATTTCGTAAGCGTTCTCTCCTTCACATGTCAACATTATGTAGCACGCAATATTTCAGAGTGGTTTACAGAACTGTGCTTCTCGTCGTGTGATACTGGAACATTCCTAACACAAAGCTGAAGTATGATTTTCACGAACCGACTCCAGTGCAGATTGTTCTGTGAGTATTAGGAAGAAGATGAGGTTGGATGAAGGAAGACATGATTATAACGTGCTTCAGACCTGGTAATATATCAAACGGAAATATGTAGAATATCCTGGCGAACAATATAGCTTAACTGACAAGATTCAATGAAACGCAAAATTTTAGGACGCCACAATGAATGTCCATCTTAAGTCAGAAGTTCGTAAGTCTGCCATGTTGATATTATTAATGGCAGGAAATAAAATATGAAAATGATTAATAACTGTTTGGCATAATATTTCCTGAAACTCCTGTAAATGTTTCAAGCTTCAATGACAAAGTTGGAATGGTGCTATACTCATATTTGTTACAGCATGTTGTTAGCTTAGGTCTCATAACGACGATGCTCCAAAGGCATATTTTTGCCATGACGCTACAGCCCCCAGTGGGCCAGGCCCTCCTCATTATCGAGGATTCACGATCACACTCAGACACATCACAGTCGGCAGGACTCCTCTGGACGAGTGATCAGCCCGACGCAGAGACCTCTAGTTGACAACACACAACAATTACAAGAGACAGACATCCATGCCCCCGGAGGGATTCGAACACATAATCACAGTAAGCGAGCGGCCGCAGACCCACGTATTAGACCGCGTGGCCACTGGGATCAGCTCCAAAGGCTTAACGTTGTAAAAATTATTTTTTTTTAGCTTTCACACTATTTTGTGCAGTGGAATATTTTCTACATATCTGAAGTTAATTGGAAGTAGTAAAGGTTAATGACTTACTAAACACCTTCAAGATTTGTGCTCCGCCCCAGAAAGTATTAGAAAGACTAAATATAAAAAAATAAAGTAGTTTGAATGGAGCATGTAGCACGTAAGACAAATGAAACAAAGGCAAAGTTCGCATTCAAAACCTAGGCGTTGATCTTAAAAAATTAGTTCTGTAGATTGTGCATTCCTTCATCCGGTTCAGGATAGGGGTCAGGGGTGAGTTTCTGTAAACATGGTCCTGAAATTCGGGTTTCCACAAAATGCGAGACATTTCATGACTAGCTGGCCAGCTAGCAGCTTCTCATAATTTAACCTTCTTTGTGAGGTATTGTGGTTTTTGAAAGGCTTTAGCTTCTCACAGACTGTCGTTGCAAATGAATGGAGCCCAATATAACTTTAACTTCCTTCATTTCTTGGAACTTTCTGATCAACACTGTATGTGAGAGCCTCGTCAACTCTAGAAACTTGCCAAGTGTAGATAGCCCGAAATTCACCTTCTCGGAATGTCTGAGTAGTCTGCGTGTACAGCTTAGTGGACTGCAGACGATAGCCGGTATGATACTGCTACTGAAGGCACTGCGCGCTGACAAGTGGAGTTCTGGTCTGGGAAGGTTTATCGTAATTTGCAGGCACTCGACTGGTGAATGCGGATGGTTTCCGGTTGAGATACGCTCTGATGGAGCACCTCCTGCCCTCCGCACATCCAGTCTGCTACAAGTATATAGTACATGTCAGTAACGTTCAATTATTTGTGCCTTATATATCAAGAATACGTGGTATTCCAGTGACGTGATGGGACTGGATTTGAAGTTGCATAACGACCGGAAACACGTGTCGCAAATACGTTATCTGAAGAATTAGAAGATGTCGTTACGGCATGTCTTAATTACATCCCACTTATAACGAAATGGCGAAATAATAACAGAAAATTGGAAGTCAAATATAGGGCCAATTTCTAACCCCCTGTCCGTGGATACTGTATAGATTATCAGAGCGGTATACTTTCGCTACTTCATGGTCAGATGGCTAAAGCGCTGCTTGATAAGACGTTGTTTAATTAAAAGTTTCATGTTACTCACACCGTGTGTTTTCGTATATTCAATATACATTTTTGGTCAGTACCTTGAACGTTGTTTAAGAGTGTTTGCTAAAAGAAAACTCTCCAGAAATGGAGCTGACAAACGAAGAATTTATTCACACTAATAACATAGGTGTACTTGACATGCAGCCACGAGGTGCAAGACGAGTCTGTGGATGTCTGAACGCTAAGATGATGGAGTTGATTAACAGAGTAGCGACGGGAGGTCGAAGAAAGTAAATTGTGTCCCGACTTTCTGGAGTTCAGGGTTGTTTTTAAATATTTCAAAACACCACATGACAAAGGTCGTTTGCTTTCCACGCATAAGAAACATTGCCACCTTCTTGCTGTTACTGTCTTTATTAGGAAGATGTAAACAATCACTGCATATTCTGAGAATCCTAACAAAATGCATAAACATACTTTGACAGAAAATGCAGAGCACTGAATGTTAAATCTGGTGTGCAAGATATGTAAGATGTATGCAGAGTTTGTTTTTTGCGCCAGGGCCTCCTCATTATCGAGGTTTCTAGATCACATACAATGACGCACCACAATCGGTAGAACTCATCTGGACGAGTGATCAGCTCGTCGCAGAGACCTCTACCTGACAACACAAAACACTCACTACACAAATACACATCCCTGCCGTCGGTGGGATTCGAACCCACAATCTCAGCAGGCGAGTGGCCGCAGACCTACGCCTTAGACCGCGCGGCCACTGAGACCGGCGTATCCAGAATATTTGGACAGACCTCAGGAATGAGTTTCCAACACCAAGCCAAGAAAATAATTTCATATAAACATACGAGTATATCCGCGTACACTTTGTCTTTTTCGAGATACAGCCGCCTAGTTCACCTAAATTCAAGTCTTTAGATCTTTATCTGAGTGGACACTTAAAAACTTCAACCAAAAAGGTACAGAAACTTCATCGACGCATTTTCAAGTCTATCAAACCATTTGCAACCGCCCAAGAGCCTTCGAAATGGTGCAACATTCAAAATGAGCAGAAGTGTGTAGCCATGCACTGATTCAGGTAGAGGATATTTTTGGCATCTGTTGTGAACTGTGACTCGATAAACAATAAGGACTGAATACTTATTCAGTTGGGAAGGTGTACTGTAAATGTACTGTCATTTGTAACTAAAATGTCTCATAATTATGGTATTAATTTTTTAATATAATCTTTCAATTAAACTCAAAAACCACTTACTTCCGGACATGTTAATAAGAACTTCTTTCTCTGTCTTGATGTGAATAACTCACTCCTGAAGTTTCTCCAAGCATTGCAGACGTTATCTCGTATAGCAGCAATTGTGCTTAAAGACTATATTTCTGTCAGCATCAGATATGTAATGTTGCAGACCAAGAACCATAGGAGATTTGACGTTCATAGGGCTGTGCATCGTAATATCACTTCTATAGTAAAACCATCTCGTCCCCGCTAGCAAGCAGACGGCTGAATCTGTTTGGCAATTGCCTGTTGCTTGTACATTCTTGAACTCATGGCGTTGGACGGAAAGACCGTCCGAAATATATAGAGTGTCGTTCCAAAACAAAATAAAATTGATTCACTGATGTATCTAGTTGGTTTTACCAGAGAAATAACCATAGGAAACCTCTCCTTTTAATCCTACTTAATGACATCTCGTTCATTTGACCTGAAACAGTAACAGACGTCGTCAGTGTAAGCGTAATTAAGACCTTCAGAAAATATCTATCTCTACCAGTATTAATAAACAGAGGCTAAATAAAAATTAATTTAAAAATAAACGCAATAATTACACATCTAATTGCCGCTCTTATATTACAATATTTTTTCCACTTCTAGATAAACATAAAATGTCATAATCGTCGAGTTTGATATTGTAAAATAACAAAAAAAAAAAGCTTTCACTTGACTGCTTGAACGCTGAGCCATACAAAACAATAAAAATCAGTTTGGGTCTCGAGTAACTCGCAAACAAAACGTCGCGTAAAAAGAGAAGTACCTACATTCTGCTTTCAATGCAGTATAAAAGTCACAGACGGAAGATTCTACCATGAACAGAATGCAGTACGACGCTTTTACGAGTACCCGCTGCCTCTCCGGCAGACAGTAATGTTCTGCTTCAGTTAACTTGAAACATTCATTGACTGGAATAAATCTGGCTGCATTGCGATCCTTCACAAGGGTCGTAAGCAAGTATTCTACTAGCAGGAGACGCTGAAATTGCAGTTCACCTTCTGTGACAGCAGGGCGGGTCAGTGTGACATCGTCGCAGGAAACTGGAAGATTTCTTAGTAAATACAGTATATGGCTCATATATCTCTGCTGAAACAGATGTTTAACCGATCTTCGAACAAAAAATTTTCGATAAAAATAAATATCCACTCGCATACCATTTACTGTTTCTCTGTGAACAGTATATATTTAGTTCTTTTCTTGGCGCAGTTTCGTGTTACACCAGCTGAGGGAGTTATCAAGTCTCTTCTATTTATTAGTGTTAGTCGAGGGACTAGTAATAATGTCTATGGAATTTACAGCAGAACTCCACTTCTCCGGACGCTGGTTATCCGGAATGCCAATTATCCCGATTGGCTTCGCCCTTCAGTAAATATGTCGAGAATTCTATAAAATTAACTTGTTTTGAAATTACCGGTTATTGGATTAATACAGTGCAATGTTATAGCTTCTAGAACTTCAAATTAGGCGTTGTCGAAAGGTTACACTCTGTAAACAGAAACAACCGAAATTGAAGCAGCCGGTGTACCCTATTTTCAAAGAAGAGTCAAATTATCTGGATTTTCTGCATATCCGGATGGCTTGACGGGCCAATTAATCCGGATAAGTGGAGTTCTACTGTTCTTTCAAATAGCTACATTTATGAAGCAGGCTCATTCTTGAGAAGCTAACATGCCCTGCGGCAGTCACAAATTTTTCCTATCGTTTTTAAGCCTACGATTCCTTTCCGCCTCATTTAGCCTTCCCGAGCCAGATGAATTCGGTCCATGCCCTCCCATCCTATTTCTTTAACACCCATTTTAATATCATCCTCATTTTGGCGCATTGGTCTTCCAGGAGGTTTCTTTTATTCAGATTTACCCACCATAACCCTATAATGTTTTTTCTCCCCCATGCATCACAAGCCCCACCCATCTCATTGTTCTTGGTTTATTCCCCCTAATAAAATATGCAATAAGTACAAATAATAAAGCTCTCCACTACGAAATTTTCTCTAGTCGCCTGTTATTACCTCCCTCTTGGGTCCAAATATTCTCCTAAGTACCTTGTTGCGTAACACTTTCCCATAGAATTCTCTTTTGTTGACAATTTACACACCTGTAACATGATGTTTAAATTTGTAACAATCATGCTCACAGCATCATGCATAATAATATTTTACGGTTTGGTTTCAAAAATAGGGGTCAATTCTAAAACGGTGGAAGTCAGTAACCTAATCAGTTTTACCCTTGCACCGATTTACACCTCCTTAAATAGCCTATTGTACTTATACGTCAGTGGCCTAATAAGTATCACCCTTGGGCCGCTTTTATACCGTATAATTAGCCTGCGGCCCATATAAGTTCGTAGCCTTATCAGTATTACCCTTGGGCCGCTTTTACCCTGCGAAATTAGCCTATGGAACATTTAAATTCCTAGCCTAATCAGTATTACTCTTGGGCCGCTTGTACCCTGCAGAATTAGCCTACGGCACATGCATGTTATTAGCATTATCAGTATTACCCTTGGACCAATTTACCCTGCAGAATTAGCCAACGGCACATATTTCTATGATGTTCTGCAGAACCGCCGAGCCACCCTGCAGTAATTTTTCGAAAGACACTCTCTGTCTCTTCAGATATTCAATTCCCGGTCAGTAACCAGCCGGTCCAAGAATCTCTATTTTGGACATCTGATGGCTACAGAACATAAAATGACTGTTGCCCTGACGTGACCTTTGTAAGTGGCCTGTTCGTGTCTCTTCATATATCTAGCCATCACGAATTTCAACACTTTGCACGAATGAGACTGGGTACTCTACTCCACAACTCTTTTTAAATTTCCTATCAGAATTATCGTGAGATCCAGATCAAAACTTAACTACTTCATCTCTCTCTTCCCCTTTCCTTTGCTGTCGAATTAACCTTCGACTTTATTTTTCATTCCATCAGTCTGTTCCTACGTTACGCTGTATGTTCTCGTTCATGGATCACCAAGTTATAATATGTCCGAAACTAAATATGATACTCCGAACTCCCTTACCCTTGACAAGTTACAGCAAACCCCGTAAAAGTTGAATTAGGACAGGTTTGCCCACCCCCCCCCCCCCCGGTACTGAATGTGGTGAAAAATTTATAATCCTTAACACCGGGCCAACAGTATTTGTACAAGTGCCAAGGTGTACGCCTTGAATGCGTGTGGAGGAAGGGCGGTATGACGCTTCACCAGCAGAAGGAGGTAAATCGTTATCTTAATGCACCAGCCCAAGAAGAAGTCCCCCGTAGAGTGCGCTCCATAGGGGACCTTCAGGTTTTGGAAGATAAGAAAAACATTTCTTCTGCCTGAAATCGAACTACGATTCCTCGTCATCTAGCCCGGTGTCTAGCCACTATACCATCTGAGCTAACTTGGCTCCATATGTGTATACAAGGAAGACGTAGAAGAGATGAGGTAAACCGGTCGGAGTCTGAAGCTGACCAATTACCATCTAATGTCTTACCTCCTGTACCTAAACACAACCATGCGCAGATTTCTCTTTCAGAACGCTCTAACTGTAATTCTTCCCATAAGGTTAACACAATCAGCGGGAAAATGAAGAGTCTTGTGTATTATATCAGGTTTATTTGTTTGTTTTTGGCGCGACAGCCCCCAGTGGGTCATGGCCTCCTCGTTAACGAGGTTTCTGGATCACACACAACGACGTATCACAGTCGAGAAGACTCCCCTGGACGAGTGATCAGCTAGTCGCAAAGACCTCTACCTGATAACACACACAACACTCAGAATAGGAAAACGTCCATGCCCCTGGTGGGATTCGAACCCACAATCTCACAGGAGAGCGGCCGCAGACCTATATCTTAGACCGTGAGGCCACTGGGACCGGCAATATATCAGGCAGTCCGTACAAATACCACGAGCTCTCAAGGGATATTATGTGACTGTGTACCTAAGGAAGGCATATGGAAGAGTGGGGGCATAGCTCAACTCATTCTTACCCTCGGCATCAGATGGCGATAGTAGTCAGTTTCACTCCCCGGCCGGTTTGCCTCGCCAAGACATCGCCCCAGCACCCTTTGAGTAAGAGGTGGGAAGACCTCAGAGCTGGTCACTGCGCTTTGGAGAAGAGACAAGTCTTGAGGCCCGAATAGTAGTTGTGCCACCATTCTTCGGCCATGTAGCAAGTAGCTTACACTATACTAACTGAGCTATACCGACTCCCCACTTTAAAGTGTTAAAGCATGTCGACTGTTGCACGCAATAAGTGTTTTTGTATTCCAAGTCTCTGCATTGTACGAACACATCATATTAATGTGTGTCACACAGTTCTTGGAATAAACAAGAAATAACTTATTTCAATAGTACCATTAACAAGCCTGTCTCTGCAAGGGAGGCGCGGTGTGTTTTTGTAGAGCTGGAACAGAATTTTCTAATGTTTTTCAGATAAAATACTGGATTCAGTCAGTTCGAAGGAATTCGTATTTCGTTTTGCGTGCCAATCCAGTTACAAATGTAATAAACCTCGGGACATAAAATTTCTGGACCCAATACAATGAACAAATCCTAGTGTCCTTCAGTTGGCCAGCCCTGTATCTCGTAACCATGCTCAATATGTTGAAGTGACGGCGCTAACGAATGTAAACAGGCTATAGAAATGGGCTGTAGCCTGAGGCCAGTTCGGGCCAGCACATTCCGTTTTGCATACATATTGCTATAACCCTTCACTTGGTTTCTTCTTCTTCTTCTTGTTGCTCCCTCCTCTCTCTCTCTCTCTCTCTATTTCTTTGTTTCTTTCTTTCTTACCTTTCATCTTTTTGTTATTCGTTTTTACGTCATCAGGAGCTGAACTGTCAGCTTCACAAGGGAGTCTTGCTTACCAAGGTCAGCCCAACTCCCTCTGCCCCTCAACCATCTCAAAGCGATTATTCATTCCATAGACCATTTTGTACCAAACTTGACCTAAGCTTCAGGTCACAAATCGTTCTGTACAAACAATTACGGCAAATGGAGTTCTTTACAATTCCAAGTCTATACCACGCAGCCCAGTCTCTAACCTCACGATGACCAAAGTACCTTTCTTTATTTCTTTCTGCATATTTTACTCATATGACACGCGTTTCAGTTAAGTTTTCATCAAAACTCATAGTCATGTCTTATAATATTTACTTTATTTGCGTTATTCGTTATGAAAATTTATGGCCTATGTTGATTCGGGCTTCCCAGCAGTGTTCATATGCCAATCTGGCATTTGTCGTGTGGATAGGTTCACGCCCGTACTCGAACCAAGAACACTTTGAGTGCATATATGTGTATAAGTTTATGTATGTTTATACATTTATATAATGTTCTGTTATATATATATATATATACATATATATATATATATACTGGGTTGTACGCAATATACGTATTGTATATGTGTGTGTGTGTGTGTGTGTGTGTGTGTGTGTGTGGGGGGGGGGGGGGGACAGCAGTAGCACAGTGGTTAAGGTGTTGTGCTACAAATCGGAAGGCCGCTGGTTCGATCCCCAGCTGGTGTCAGTGGATTTTTCATTGACATAAAATCCCTCTGATCGCACTATGGCCCTGGG
>Ga0136643_10018747_pt1 | contig 10437 bp, 6 predicted proteins | sample TergutLab28metaG_FD_96883 | JGI IMG/M metagenome (GOLD analysis project Ga0136643, IMG submission 96883) | Labiotermes labralis P1 segment gut microbial communities from Petit-Saut dam, French Guiana - Lab288 P1 (version 3) (version 3) | ecosystem: Host-associated > Arthropoda: Insects >... | reverse complement strand
TGGAATAGTGTATACTATATTGCCGAAAATGGGAGGCGGAGTAGTTAGAACTACTGCAAGAAGAGATTTTTTGGAATTTGGCACAAGGGTTACAATACATCAACCACTTGATGTAAGAAGTGTACATGCATCAACAGGATTTGCACCAAATATAAACGAAGTACATATGCTTGATGCTGAAGGAAATGCAGTTCAACAAATTAATAGAATTAGAATTACAAAATGGGAAGAAAAACGACCAAGGTATATTTCGCCTTATGGGAACATAGTACCAGCAATTACTTCTCCATTTGCATACAGGAGTAGAACCTCAAATGGTTCTGCAGCAGAATTTCATGCAGGATATGATATTTCCGCTGGAAAAGGAACAAAGTTAGTTTCTATAGCCGACGACGGTGTTATTCTTGATAATCGTGATGGTAATGTTAGAGGTCAAGGGTTTGGATATGGTCGTCATATAATTGTAAAGTATAATGATCCTGTTTTGGGTGATTTTTGTATACTTTATGCGCATATGCAAGAACCCAATAATTTAAAAGAAGGAGATAAGGTTAACCAAGGAGAGTTGATAGGAAATGAAGGGGATACTGGAAGCCCAAATGCGTTCCATTTACACTTCCAAGCATGGAAAGGTTCGACAATTAATTATAATCCGCATATAGCTTTCGATCCATTGGTACATTTATATGGCTTAGAAATGACTACAGAAAGTATTAATGGTTCAGGCATGTTTACTGCATCAACTGGAAAAGACGCTTATAGTTGGAATAGAAATTTTTTAAACATATATCCAACTGGAAGAAGTTCGAATGATGTATGGGGTAGTCCACTTAACAATTCTAAAGTCATTAGCGATTTAGAAATATTTTTAGGGATTGATGGAGGGAATACATGAAGATTTTCATAATAATAATTTTTTCAATTACAATATTGTTTGCGAGTGCATGCAGTAGAATAGACACGGTTGAACAAAGTTATGAACAAGTGGATACTAATAGCAATGACAATGACGATATTAATGACAATACTGATAGCAATACTGATGAATTTGATGAAATTTGGGAAGAAGGGGCTAATTTTGATTATCAAGTAACAGATAGTATGATTTTTGATGTAGATTATATATTTGTAACAAGTGCTGATTTGCTTGAAGAGCCTCGAAAAATTTGGGTTGGGGATGATTTCTTGAATCTAACTCTGAGAGAAATAAGTTTTTCTAATATAGTTGTTGTAGATAGGAAATTTTATCGTCCTTGGACGGCACAGGCTCAATTTTCCGGAGAAATAATTGTTAAGGGGAACCTGAGCGTTGGCTTCTCAGAATCTGGCTGGGGACATTGTCTGTTTATGGTGGATGCGTCAGCACTTAAGCTTTTACCGCAATTTGTAAATGTTCCAAGGGATATAATTCATTTTGAAATTACAAATACGGATAAATTATTTGAGTTATTAGGAATTAATGAAAAAGGAATACACCCTGATATGGGATTTTATGAATTTGAGAATATAACTATTAAAATTGATAGTTTTGAACTCGTATTATATCCATCTAATATAGGTAATTCGGCAGAAATAGTTGAAGTTATTTCATTGTCGGGTCAGCAAGTGCAATAGCAAAAACTGAGTTTAGAGCAGCAAACCCAGCAGCAGCGTTGGTAAGACAAATAAATGCAGCAAGTGCTTCAGCTTACTTAGCATCAATTTCACGGTCTAATATAGACTATGGACCTATGCCAATAGAAGATGCAGAAGGAGGAGGCACACTGCAATACTGGGTAGATGAGAGAAGTTTATCGGGTACTGGAGATGTAAGAACTGTGAATGTATCGTTACTAGAGGTAAGAAATCGCAATAATGGAATAGTGTATACTATATTGCCAAGAACGAGGCATGAAAATCACATGCTTGGCAGCTATAAGAAAAGATTAAATTGGAGGTGGTAATATGTCATCAAGGGTAACTGTAGGAGCGGATTCCGCAAGTGCAACAACAGATTTTAGGGCTTCAAACCCAGCTAAACATTTAGTAAGTGCTATTAATAATCAGGCTTTAAAAGCTCATATGAGTATTTATGCAGGAAATTCTAAAATTGCTAATGCTGCAGCAACGCAGAGGTTTTTTAACAAATCTGATTTTGATAATTGTCCTAACTGTAAAATAAAACAAGGTACAATACAAGTTAGAAACAGGAGAGTATACCACTCCATTCAGCACCCAGGAATGGAGTGGGAGCCAGTTGGAGGGAACCCTAATAATAGGAGAATAATTGAGCTTTTGAGAGCAGGGGCAAATGTAAGACTGGTAACTGCTGAAGATATGAGGAGTAAAGAACATGATTTGAATGATATGAGAAACTTGGATATTACACCAAATCCTATAGAAATGCGAGAACAGTTTCCTAGAGCAGGAGGCTCAAGGAGACCAAATCCTCCTAATGGGGCGGCAGTGTTACCACTCATGGCTGCTTGGCTTGGTCATGCTGTTGTTGATGTAAATGCAACACCTTTACGTTCTGTAATGGAAGACTTGGCGAGGCTTTCTACTTCACTTAGTGGATTTAGAAGTGATGCAAGACGTCTTGTACTAAGATTTGTTGACCGATTTGCAGAAGGGCAAGGCGGAGAATTTTCAGATTCTGTTTTGGATAGTATTGTGTCGCGAGATGTGGGCGTTATTAGATATGCTGAAAGTTTTACATCTCTATTAGAAGCTTCTATTAGAAGGAATACTGTAAGTGGAAGTACAGATAATCTTAGAGGGCTTATAGCACACCCAGAATTTAATCAACTAGCTAGTGGAGGGGCTATTTTCTCAAATAGAGATTTAGAATTTCAAAATGAATTAGAGAATAACACAAGTTTTCCTATATTTAACTCCCCTGCTAACAAACTAGAAGATGGAACATTTTTCATGATACATGGTATACACGGTATAATAGTGAATGTATTAGATTATATATTTTGTGATATATGCAGAAACTACACAGGCACATTACAAGTAAATATACATGATATATTTGGTCTTGATCAAGACGATGTTGAACGATATGCTGTTCCGAGAGGCATTCTTATTCCTGATGGGCACTGGGGTGTTTATGGGTGGTATGCATTGCAGCATTATAAGGGGTTTGATAATTCAAAATATAACCCATTTATAACTAGAGCAAAAGCTGAATATAAAATAGGCATTGGGGGCGTGAATTTCTCTCATCTAATGATGGAAAGGGCTTTTGGGTGATTTTTAATGTATAAGGTAATACATAGTTTTAAAATATGTGTTTTGCTATTATTGCTAACTTTTATGTCGGCATGTGTTTCTGGAAGAAGAATTGAAACTGAGCAAGAAAGCTTGTTATCTCAATTACATCAACACCTTGTGGAAACATATGGAGAAAATCATGATCTTTATGTAGAAAGCTATGAGTTTATTGATAGAGATTTTTATAATGATGTTTGGAGTATTGGTGAATACGCATCAATATTTACAATGAAGTCTGAAAGTAGAAGCGATATAGAGTTTCAAATTGTAGTAAGTAGTAGGTATTCAATAACCGACAGATTTAGAGAGCGTTTTAACTATGATGTTTCAATTTATATTACAAATTTCTTTGAAGAACATAATATAAATGGGGCCGATTTTAGCGGAATGTACTTATTTTTCTTGCATAGTGAGGAAGAAATTAGGGAGCACATATACTTAGACACAGTTTTTAGTTACAATTTGCCATTTAAAGTGCGTATCACTGTAAACAACGTTATTTGTCAGGAAGATATTTACAGTTTAGTAGAGGACATAAAAGAGTGGGAACGAATAGGGAATCTATCTAGGTTAAATATTTATGAGTATTTGATTACCATAGTGTATGATAATTACGATAATTATGATATTAGAATGACTGAGCATATATCCCTTACTCCTACACAAATACAAAGTGAAGAGTTTATAGAAATATTGATAAAACAGCTACAAAATTTAAATTAGCTAATTATAGGGTATTGGTGGGTGAATCATGAATTATAAAAGTGAATATATAGAAAAGTTTTATGATAAATATTTATTGCAATTACGAGATAGGCTAATAAGCTCTCAAAAATTATTTTTTAATGAAAAGCGTGAAATTTTAAGCAAAGACTTAGTGAAAGAATTTAAGACTGTATTGAGTAAAGCTGTTGAATTGCAAAAATGCAATAAAAAAGGCAAGATAATGTACATTGTTCTTTCTATATTGCGTAGTGGTGTTTATACTCAATCCTGTTTATGTAGGATTGATGTTTACGATGAAAGGTTTTATGCAGACGACAAAGAATGCTATATAGAAGTGGACTTTCCGTGGATCAGAAGTGATTTATCAGAGCTTGAAAAAAATATTATTTCGGAAATGAAAAACTCAAGTATAAAGTTGCCTGATTATATGATTGAAAAAATAGTTTTAAATGAAGTTCTTAATTTTTCAAATATATTGTACTATTTACTACGATACTCTATCGAAGAATTTGAAAAACTAGAGGAGCTTCAGGGCTTATCTAAATATGACTGTTTGGATATACACATTGGTGAATATTATGATACAACCAAGTCTACTTACATTTACGATACAAGGGTTTTAAATTCAATGGAGGTAAGAAAAGAATTAGAGAGTAAGTCAACTCACAATTATGTTTCAATTAAAAATTTAGATTTAAAAGCTGGTACATATGCTAACAAAGATTTATGCCTTAGCGATTTTAGTGGATGTGATTTTGAAGGAAGCAGCTTTAAAAATAGCAATTTAGCTGGAACATCATGGCGAAATTGCAACTTGAAAAATGTTGATTTTAGTGGTTCAAATTTAAGTGAGGCAGATTTTAGAGGTGCCTTGGTAGAAAATACAATATTTAATGATACTATTTTGAATGATGTATTTTGGTAGGTGACAATTTGTCTATAAAGGGTGTTGATTATATGGATTTTTATGTGATAGAACGAGATAATAGGTTACACAACCCAATAAAGGTTAGCGACATTATAGGCTTTTTTGATGCCAATATTTCAGATGAACTAGAGAAGGATGATTTTAGTGCAAAATCTTTGTTTTTGAATGAGGCTAAAGATTACGAATATGTGGATTTCATATTTTTTGACCATTCGAGTACGATATTATATAAAATTTATAGAAATTATCTTATGATTTCAGATAAATACAAAGTGATATTTTCGAAGTATAATCAAAAAATATTATTTAAACCAATAGCTTTGATAGATAAGAGTAAATCTAAGCATCAACTATATTGGATTATTAAAATTGAACCATCTACCAAAATTAGTCTACAGGAACGAATCATTCATATATGTTTAAAAAATGAAAACAAATTTATTGTAACTTTAGAGGTTGTAGAAAGTATACTAAGGAGAAGCTGTTTAGGCGTAGCTTTTCAAAAAATAGAGAAGGGAGTTTATCAAGATGGAGAATAGAACAATAGATTATAGAGATATAAAAATAATATCGCCCTATGAAATATTAAGCTTACATAAGCTTGAAATTGTGGCTTGCACGAATGAGCATGTTAAACTAAGCTATACAGCCGTTATTTCTGAGGATAAAAAAGACGAGTATGTTACAGGTTCAAAACACACAGATAAAATTGAAATTAGGCAAGTGCAGGATGGTAATTTTATCAGAACGTTATTTATAGGGCAACTTTACGATATTGCTGTAAATGCTAGAAATAATAAGTATTATTTAACTGTAGAGGCCATTTCTTATACATATGATATGGATATTGAGAGAAAGCGTCGTTCATACCAAACACCGTATATGGCTTATGATGCTATGACCCAAAGTGTTGTTAATTCATATAATTCTTCAGATTTCTTTCCTATGATTGGAAAAGGCGAGCCTATTAATATATTCACTTTGCAGTACGATGAAACAGATTGGGAGTTTTTAAAAAGAATGGCATCGAGGTTCGGTTCGGTTTTAGTTCCTGAAGGTAGGCATTCTTCTCCAAAATTTTGGTTTGGTCTTCCAGAGGGAGATAATTTTGATTTAGAAAAAACATCTTACACAATTACTAAAGCACTAAAACCTTATAGGGACTCTAAAGAAAATCATAAAATAAATGTTCATGAAAGCTCTTTTACAATTTATGAAATAGAAACACCAATTTATATGTACTTAGGAGATAATGTTACAATAAATCATGTAAAAACGAAGGTTTCTAGGGCTATAATGATTATGGAAAACGGTGTTTTGCAGTTTAGGTACACTTTGATGCCGAAAGAAGGTATTAGGCAGGAGCTAATAAGAAACCCAAGGATTACAGGGCTTAGTTTAGAGGGAACAGTTATCGGACGCCAAGCTGATGAAATTGAAATAAAGTTAGACATAGACAAAACGAATCCTGATTGCGGCACACGTTGGTTTAAATATGAAACTAACTATACCGTTGGAAAAAGCTCGAATTGGGGCATTTATATTATGCCTGAAATGGGTCATTTTGTTGCACTTTTTATGCCAAGTGATTTGGAAGAGGAAGCTCATAGCACAAGAAGTATACGTCGGAATGGGGATTCGCATCCAAAAACTCAAGACCCAAGAATTAAGCTCTTAGGAACACATCATTACAAAGAATTTCGCATGGATAACGAACAGCTTAAAATTACTGTAAAAGACGATAAAACGGGTCAAATGTATATAAAAATGAAAGAAGAAGAAGGCATTGAAATTAAAAGCGACAAAGATATTATTCTAAAAGCAAAAAAGGATATTAATCTGAAGGCAAATAAAATCAAAATGCGTTCTGAAGATAGCATTTACTTTGTTAATGCCTCCGGTAGTATTATTTTAGATGGGAATACTCATTTTTACAACATGCTAATCGACAAGCGTGCAAATGCTGAGGGTAATTTAGCTCTCATGGATTCTAAAAAGGCGGCAATTTTCCGTTCGGTTGCAGGATTTAAAACTTTAGGCACTAAGTCTTTGGCAAAAGGGCAAACTGAAGCCTGTGCAGATCCTGTTGATATTGCAACTGGTAACTATTATATCGACCAAGCAGATATGCTTGTTAGAGGTAATTTCCCTATGGCATTTAAACGTTTTTATAATGCCTTAGATGAATATGATGGTTTGATAGGCAAAAATTGGCATCACAATTTTGATGTTAAACTAACTCACTTAGATGAGAAGATAAATGTTGTTTGGGGCGATGGTAGAAGAGAGGACTTTGTTGTTTCAGGTAATGGGCTTTTTGTATCGGAATCTGATCCTTCGCAGGTTAATAAAATTGATGAAGAAACTGGCAACTATATTTTAAAATCACACACAGGTGATACTTACACGTTTAATAAAGATGGGCTACTAATAGAGTTAAAGCTAGACAAAGAAAACAATATAACCCTTACTTACGATAAAGATTCTCTTACAAGAAAGGACATATTGGTTAGAATAGAAAATAAAAGCGGATTTATTTCGCTAGAGTATGCTAATGGTTTGCTACGTAAAATTTCTGATGCTTTAGGTAGGTATGTTGAGTATAAGTATTCAGGCACTATGCTAACTGAAGTACGCAATATAAACGGTGGGCGGACTTATTATGAATATGATAGCAATGAGCAGATAGTAAAAGTAATAGATCCAAATGGTAATACCATGGTAGAAAATATTTATGACTTAAAAGGTCGAATTGTCGAACAAACCATGCCAACAGGTGGCAAGGTGTTTTTTGCATATGATGAAGCAGAAAACACAACGACATTTATTGAACGTAATGACATAGAAACTGTTTATAAAAAAGATGCTCAAGGCCGAATTATAGAGAAACAAATGGTTGATGGCACTCTAAAAATGAGTTTTGATGAAAACGGTAATTTAAGCATTTTTACAGATAAAAATGGGAATACATATCAATATAATTATGGCAAAGTATTTAAAATAATCAATCCTAATGGTGATATAACAGAAACTTCTTATGATGAAAATGGAAATATTATTTCCGAAAAACATCCAGATGGAAGTTTGCATTTGTATACCTATAATGAACTTGAGCAAATTGAAAAATATAAAGACCCATTAGGTTTTGAAACACTATTTGAGTATGATAAATCAGGTAATTTAACTACTGTTAGGTTTCCAGATGGTAGCTTAAAAACGTACACTTATGACGATAGGGGTAATATCTTATCTAGCACGGATGGAGAAGGCAATATTACACAATTATCCTATGACAGGGGTAATCGTATGACAGGCTATTTAAGGCCTGAAAAGAACAAAACAAGCTACACATACAACGAAATTGATAAAGTTACGCAAATTACTCACCCAAATGGTTGCTTAGTAAAATACAACTATGATTTTTGCGGACTTTTGAAAGAAGAAATCGACGAGGCAGGCGGCGTAATTTGTTATGACTATGCTGAAAACGGGAAAATAACTAAAAAAGTTGATGCTCTTGGTGGGGTTACAACATATGAGTATGATGTTGTTGACAATTTAATTTCTGTAACTAATCCTGATGGTAGCCAAAAATCTTATAAATATAATGAAGCGGGTTATAAGGCGGTAGAAGTTGACGAAGAGGGAAGCGAACGCCACTTTCTTTACGATTCTAATGGCAACATCATAAAAGAAACAGATGGAAATAGCAACACTACGCGTTATGAATATGACTCACTAAATCGCATTATAAAAGAAATAGATGCAAACTTTAATGAAACTACTTATGAGTATCGTTATGATAATAAAATTGTGAAAAGAATAGATGCTCTTGGAGGAATTACAGAAAATAAATACGACGCTATGGGGAGGCTTGTTTCTTCAAAAAACGCTATAGGAGCGGAAGTGAAATTTGAGTACAATGAAATGGGCTATTTAATCAAAGAAACTGATGCCTACGGAACAGAAATTGTATATAAAAATGATAAAAACGGCAAAGTAATAAAAAAAGAATACTCAGATGAAACATTTGAGGCATTCGTTTATGACGGTAACGGAAATCTTATTAAATATACAGATTGTGGTGGTGGCATCACAATATATGAATATGAAGCGATGGATAGAGTTTGTGCTATTATAAATCCTCTTGGCGGCAAAAAAGAAGTTACGTATAACCCTGTAGGAAAAGTGTCTTCTATAAAAGATGAGAACGGTAATATTACGATCTATTCTTACGATTTAAACCAAAACCTTGTAAAAGTAACAAATGCACAAGGACATAGCACTACATACAAATACGACGCTATGAATAAGCTGAGTGAGGTACATCAAACCAATATCTTAGATGCTCAAGATGTAGAAAAAGAGCTTATTACAGCATATAAGTACAATAAGCGTGGGCAGATTTTGCAAGAAATAGATGCGAAGAACCAAGTAACATATTATGAATATGACAATAATGGAAACTTAGTAAAAAAAGAAGACAGAGATGGATATATAGCTCAATATAGCTATGATGCAATTAATAATTTAAAAGCAGTAAAGTATAGTGATGATAAGTGTGTAACATATAAACAGGATGCGTTAAGCCGAGTAGTTGGGGTGATTGACTGGCTAGGAGAAACCACCTATGAGCGTGATGTTTTAGGAAGAATTATAAAGGCAACGGATTCAAATGGAAAATCTATTTCGTACGAGTGGGGCCTAAATAATGAACGTACAGGTGTAAAGCATTTAGGAGAAAAGACAGATTATGAGTACGATAGAAGTGGGAGAATAACAAATGTTACATCAGGTGATGATATAATAAGGTACACCTATAACTCTATGGGATTTATATCGAAAGAGATTCTTCCAAATGGACAAATGTCAGAATATACATATGATAAGATGAATAACATCACAAACCTTACTCATTACGGCAGTGAAAAAGAAATTCTTGATAAGCGTGAGTTTTTATATGATGTTTCTGGACGTAAAATTCAGGCATTCATAAAGACAAGTGAAGAAATGCAAGGAAATGCTTTAAAGCAAATAGGAACTAGTAAGTTTTTGTATGATACTTTAAATCAGCTCGTAAAAGTAGAGCACTCTGATGGCTTAGTTGAAGAGTTTTCTTATGATAAACTAGGAAACAGAGTAAAGAAATCAGCTAGCGGCCATGGAAAGAAACTTAACACTGAGTATTATTACGATGAATTAAACCGATTAACAAGGGTAAAGGGTAAAGATGAAGAACTTGTAGGATACCATTTAGACGGTTTTGCAGAGATAAACTATGATGCTCGCGGGAATATGACTCAAATTCATAGTGATGGTAAAAATATTGCAGAGTATGATTATGATCAAGCAAATAGGTTAATTAAAGCTACGACCCATACAGGAACAGTGGCAAATTATGCTTATGATGGTTTTGGACGAAGACTGCGTAAAGAGATAAACGGCGAGAATTATGATTACTTGGTAGACATAACAACACCGTATAATGATGTGCTTGAGGTAACATATAAAGGGCAGACCGAAAG
>Ga0136643_10018741_pt1 | contig 10439 bp, 7 predicted proteins | sample TergutLab28metaG_FD_96883 | JGI IMG/M metagenome (GOLD analysis project Ga0136643, IMG submission 96883) | Labiotermes labralis P1 segment gut microbial communities from Petit-Saut dam, French Guiana - Lab288 P1 (version 3) (version 3) | ecosystem: Host-associated > Arthropoda: Insects >... | reverse complement strand
TTTAATTACAAATAATTTTAAATATTTAATATTATTATTTCAACTGCAGATTACTGTATACCTATTGTGTGACGTACATTAGATTAGGATCGGCTCTTCACCGAACATCACGTGTGTGTGTGTGTGTGTAATGCTAAATACAGTGTCTTCATTTTGTGTAGTTGATGATACTGTAGGTGTGTCAAAACATCCAGTAAATGTCGCTAAATAAAAGGTAATGTTGATGAATAGGAAATGGATTACAATGAGATGTATAGTGTGACATGCATGCTGTGGTGTTCTGGTTTGTGGAAGGGATGTATTTTACAGTGTCTCAACCTGAAAAACAGTGACAGATATATGCAGGTTTCGAGGTTAAGCTTGTGGTGTTGTGGGTTGTAAGGACAGTGTGGTGCACACAGTGTTGTAGCTGAACATGGAGTGAGGAGTGCATGGGGAAAACATGGGTCTTGTTAAGGGGCAAGAAACCTGGCTAGGGGAGTGTAATCAAGAGGTAACCTCACACCCAGTGTGTTTAGCAACAGTAGAAATTGCAGTACAACAAACACAGACTTCGACACATACCACCAATCTGTTAGAAGTTGTTTTGGTTAATGTTGGTTTTTTTTTTTTTTTTTGGGTAGCAGAATGCGGGCGGGCAGGTAGGACATAATTAAAGCCATTTTATTAAAGTGTTCAAAATGAACTGAAAAACTTTCTGTGATTCAAATTAAAATGTCTAAAGAATGCATAAATCTTAAACTGTCACGGCTAATCCATGTAACGTAGTTTTACAAATTAAAGAGAGGAGCATGTCTTGATCACTGAACAGCTTGGTAAAAAAAAAATGTGGTAAGGAAATGGAAGTTAGTGCTTAAGGCAAGACTGTTGAGTTGACTGAACAGTGGTTGGCAGTAGGTACGGAGCTGAAGCAAGGGACTGAGCAAAGAGAGGGTCATAGGACCTGAGTTGGGGAGAGAGATATTAAATTGTATGATAATGTTAAAGTTGTTGTGAGTAGTCACATAAGTTTGGTAGAATTAAAATCCAAATAAATGTGTTGAAAGAGAATATTGGTAGTGCAGTTTTTTGTCTGTGCAGTTTTGTCTACACTGTAACTGAAAACAAACCCTCAGAATTTCCCAAATTTCATTTGTTTCTTTCCATTCATGACATTATTTGCAAGCACACCATTTGGAACTGTTGTATGGTTTATGTGATGCCATATTTTCACTTTGGGAAACTTACGTACTACTGACATTCGATGAAAGCTGTGCATGGCCACTTCAGCTATGTGGCTGAACGTTGATTGGGTTTGAATCTCAAGTCTGACCCCCCTCTCAGCATGAGGAAAATGAAACATTGGTCAACGCCACACCCCAACACTTCTTGGGAGAACCGATACCCATTGTACAGGAGGCTGGGTGGGCCCTAGGGCCGATTTGGACGGGTGTGGCAAATATTGCCCCCACCGGGATTCGATTAGCTAGTCGCCCTACCAACTGAGCTATCATCATGTGAAGTGCCCTCAATTACTGACCGACAACCACGAAATGTAGCTGATTTGTACACAAGTGACATTTTGTACTGAGTGTCTTATGAGAAAATCCTTCTGCAGTGTGCCAGAATGGGGACCAAATAGTATTATGGTCTTCAGTAAAGTGCCCTTAGTTATTGCCCTGTCATAATCATGCTTATAAACTGCAACGAATGTCTGTTGGATGAAAGATACGAATCTTAGGGGAATGGGTTTAATGTCCCAGGTATGAATTTGTATGAAAATCTTTCCTGTTGAATTTTATATCTGGGATGGCTTTTGCAGCGTGCTGAATGTGCAAGGAACTGGGGGGTGATTCCTGGCAAGGGTTAAGATTTTTTTATCTTAAAAATTTATGGTTAGGCTGTCAGGTTCATGGCATCCTGGCCAGTGGCTGCCAGGTTTCTCCCAGGTATTGGGGACTTGAAGCGGCTGGCTGCACACCGTCTAGTGCAGATGTTTTAGAGTGCATTAACTTAACGCCTCGACTCTTCCGCACCTTAACATTTTGCTGCTGTGTTAGTGTGAGGGACAGTATTACATCTCTACCCCTAAACTTTTCAATTTATGTAGGTAAGTTTTGTCATTATGCCTGAAATGTCACCCTTCTATAAGTCCGACAGGATAGAGTGGTGTTGATCGCAGGTTAAAGATGATGCAAAAGTGAGCCCTCCAGTCACACTGTACCATACCCACAGAAGACACTGCCTTCTTGCTGTAAATGTATTTCAATGTATATGTTTGTAGTGGGGCACCACCAAAGAAGAAACATCGTGACAGATGAGGCGGCAAAGGGGGGACAAGGTTCAGACTGTGTTATGGAGAGTATGGGAAATGCATGTAATGGACAAGATATTGTTCAGGGCTTGTGGCAACCTGAACCTGTGTGATGCCTGTTGTGGAGTGGTCGTTGTAAGTCATTAACTGCTTGTGGGCACTGTGTGGTACACTTGTTATACCACTAAAGTGTCTAGCTTAGGTACATTATTAACATGGACCATTTTAGGTCATGCTTTAGGTTTCATATATATTGGAGAATGTTCAGAGTTTGGAACCAACCATCTCCACTGTTTTTAGCAGCAGTTGAGATAATAAAGACACACAGAATAAGTATGGTAACACAGCACACTTTTGTAAACCCTAACATTCCACAAGTTTACTTATTTCATTTGGAACCTGCCCATTGAGTGTCCTGATGTCATATTTGTAGGAATTTATTATTGTTGCCACGCATGCTACCTGACATTCCATCACACACAATCTGACAAAGAGTATAAGTCATTCATTATGCAGTTTTCTATAGCCTTTTTGTGCCCTCCCTTCCTCTCACATTGATCAAGTCATGTCTACAGCACTCTGAAATTTTGATTGGCATGTTTAGTGGTCTGTGGGCTGGATGATAAAAGATGTTGTGTTGTACAGCAGCCTGTTTCTGCACAGGGCACATCTGTATGATTCCAGAACAAATTTGATGTTTTGTTCTAGCGAATTTTATCTCCCTCAGTTACAACTTATATTTCTCTTACAAGACAATGAATTCACATCACAAGTTCATACTGCACAATCCATACCACTCTGCTGTCAAATTCAATCCATGTTTGTGGGTAGATTTTGAGATTAAAGAAAAATAAGCTGATAAAGTAAATGTGGTAACATGCAACAGAGAAGTGTGTGCCTTTTTCCCTGTCAGTGGCACAGGACATCTTTTGGAAGCCTAACTGAAGAAGCTCTAGACCATTTCCTTTTGCCCCTAGGCATTACATGATGTATAACAGGACAGAGTTTTGAAATAAAATTCATTCTGAAAATAAACACATGAATGATAAATCCAGACATTATTTAACCAACAATAAGGTGGATAAATAACTACAATACAGCCAACCAAATCATGGCTATATTGAAGTTTTGAGTAACATGCTTTGAGATTGTGGAATGAAGATATTGCACAAGGCAAAATGACTCAAAATTATCACATATAATTACATATTAATTCTTTTCCAAGCCAGTACAGTTTTTACATGAGCATTGAAAGCCCTACTGAACTTCTCCATGAAATATCTCATAAATATGCCAATAAATTCTCAGAAGTGAGTAATGTGACCACTACATATCAGTTCTAAATATGCCATAGATCTGCACAGTGGTCCAGACACAACTGGCAAAGTCTGTGTAAACATCAGCACATACAAAGTGTGAAAAGTGTTTTGAAATCTGTAAGTCCTCAACCAATTGTGTGTTTTAACTGTTTGATAAGAATGTGCTAAAGACAAATACAGGACAAAAGATATTGACACTGAACTTCAGAAGAGTCTATTCCAAGTATGCAAAAAGGGGTATCAGGAATGTTTATACTTATTTTATAAAACCAACAAATGCACATGTGTAATACATGTTTTATCACATATTATTAATTACTAATATGTGATAAAACATGTTTTACACATGTGCATTTGTTGGCTTTATTAAATAAGTTTAAATATTTATTTAATGCACAGACATGGAACATATTAAGATATATCAGGAAGTCTAATATCAGTATTTTAAGAAGAATTTCAGGCCATACTGTTATAAGCCTCTATAGAGGGGTGTCAGGAGAGTCTGTGGTAGGCATTACAGGGGAGTGACAGGACAGTCTGTAATGCTCATTTCACTACTCGTGCACAATTTCTGGGCGCAGGAAGAAATATAAATACATTTTAAAAAATCACAGCACATCAGTTCGCTGTGTAGAGTGCAAACTGAAGGTATTTCAGAAAAAAACTATTAGAAAAGGTTATGTAACAAAGTCATGATGACAAAGTACAAACATTACTATACAAGAAAACTACTGCATTAAACTACAAAATGTTACAAAAGTGATTGCAGTCCAAAAATCTGTCGTATTATAAACAGAACACCCTGGACCATATGATGTGAGCAGCATGCCATTACATGCAATGCTGTGGGAAGTTCCTCAGCACAGAATTGTAAAATGACAACAGTACGTACAAAACGTTTCATACTGTAAGAATATTAAGACACTGTGGCTTTTCCAGTGCTCTGCAGTATGGAAGTTACAGGACTGTGGGGTAGGTAATGGAATGGAATGCATTGCCCTGGAATGGAACAATATGCACCACAGTTCTGTGAATTACATTTACTATATAAAGACAAACTGGCATGCACCAGTATGCCCCCAGTAAGTTACAAAGTGGGCAATGGAGTGTTAAAATACACAAGTTCCTCAGTGCAGGTTACAAAAATTGCAACAGTATCTCCAGTATTTAAGTGTTAAAAGAATTTTATGTTTTGTTGACCTTGCATCTTGGTATGATCTTTGTAAATAACCAACTTGACGTGCCTGGTATGCAGGTATGCATACCAGACAGTCATCTACACAGAGTGACATAAACCAGGTGTTGCATCGATACAATAATTCTCCTGATGATGGGCACGTGGCTGCCCGAAACATGTAGAGAATAGAAATAAACATACATGAAAAATTGTGCATCAAGTTGGTTATTTACAAGGATGTTATAAGAATCTTCAGGTACGGCTTCACTGTTGTGTTATCAATACTTAAGACAATGTATATAATTTTTCAGTCTGACACAACCTTTATTACATAAAATGTATTTAAAAGATAATTAAAAAATTATGATAGCAACATGTTTCGGCTTTTTTCATATAGCCGTCTTCAGGCTATGACTTAGAAGGATTATTAATATACAATTGACAGTGTTTTCAAGTACAAGATCTTGTTTACATGATTATGATGGTATTAGAATATAAAATATGAACTTCAATTATAAAATTACATATGATAAGGTAAAATAATATAGATAAAAAAATTTTGTATTGTGGGGAGTATTAAGTATTTTGCAATCTTGTAGAAGTTGTTTTTGTTGTGAGGCTTCTCTTAGGTTATATGAAGCACTTTATAATTGTGTTGTGCAGAGATGTAGTATCTTTTCCGGATAGATCGTTAGTTGCAGATTCAACACACTTTCTTCTAATGCGGCCCTCTCCACTGAGCCTCTTCAGAGAGAGAGAGAGACACACACTCCAACTCTAGAGCCCCCTTCATACATCTCTCTGAAAGTCCCTGGTAGACGAGCTCCCCTTCCAGGTTTCCCAGAGGGGCCCCTATGGAAAGAGATGCCCGTTTCCAAAACCTTCTTTCATGACCTGCAGTGTCCCCAGCAAAGGAAACCCCCCCCCCTCCAAGTTCCACTAACAGAGCTCCCATAGAGAGAGATGCTCCATTTCCGGAGCCCTCCTTCCACTATCTTCTGCAGTTCCCTGTAAACGGACCCCCTCCCCAGGTTCCACTACGGGGAGAGACACCCGTCTCCAGAACCTTCTTCAGCCCATCCCTGATTATTCATCTTTCCTTCAGAGACCCCGGTAAGGGAGCCCATCCATGTTCCCCCCAACAGGGTCCCTATGGAGAGATATACTCCATCTCCATAACCAGTGGTTTATCTATTCATTTATATCTGCCAGAGTCCCCCCAAAAATGAGCGCTCATACGAACTGGTGCAAAACATAAGGTCACCGTCTACGGGTGCGGCCTGGTTCCCCAAGGGGATCGTTAACGACACTGCTGTCTCTACTCCAATGCCACGCAGCCCTAGGCGCGATACCTTCCACCTTGGCTTGGGAATACCAGAGCTCCGTTAGCCAGTCTGTGTCAGAGCAACCCTCATCAGGGTATAGCCTCCACACTTGTTGCCGCCTCCCACGTCACCCGAGGTAGAGTACAGTACGAATACACAACACCCTCAGGTACGGTCGAGGGGTTGGATGTATGGGAGGCTCGGTTTCGGTTAGAAAGCGTAGTATTTTTGCAAGATGTCCATTCCGTCACAACAAAAATGATCAAATATGCTGTATTCGGCCCCGAAGAGTTTCCATACTTTTACCTCAACCCAGCAGACAAAGAAGCCCCCGAAATCTCAAATAAGTACTTGCAAAAGGATGTATGTAATTTTGGGACTCCTGTTAGAATCAACAGATTTTTTTTTAATACCAGGTGTGCGATATCAGTATACGCGCACTGTGTCGAAATATTGCAACATGTATCACAATGTACTGATAACTCGACGCGAAATCCTGTACGCAGCTCATATCTATCTCACCCGTCGCTCCATATTCCTTGTACAACACGATAAACAAGGGAGTGGCCAGTGGAAGTTTCCATATCTGGGGTAAATTCAGTGGTCTGCAGACGTGAGTGTCGATTCGCTCCTGGAACTGGGCAGGTAAGATCTGTGTTGTGTTTGTCTCTCTTTGGGCACGTCTGACCTACCCTTTGTAAAAATTGTTGAATTAGTAGTGGCAGCACTGTCATAGCCAAGCACCTGGATTGAACCATTCTTTCCTACAAATGTTACGTCTGGACGATCCATAAATGGCAGCCATTATCTTGCGTGGAGGTTCTCTGTGGCGCAGGTGGTTGAGGCACTGCGCTACAAGCCGGAAGGGTGCGGGTTCATTTCCCGATTTACTTAATCCTTCCGGCCACACTATGGCCCTGGGGTCGACTCAGCCTGTAACAGAAATGATGTTAAGGGGGGTAAAGGCGGCCGGTGCGCAGGTTGACAACATTGTTACTTTCTTTATCTCGGTATTTAGCCTCTGGTATCATCACACCTATAGGTGTGATGATACCAGAGTAATGCAATTTTGACCTCCTGATGATGAGCACATGTGCTTAAAACATGTAGAGGCATGAAATAAAACTTACTGTGAAACAAATTTTGTGCATCAAGTTGGTTAAATGCCGAGATAAATATACTAAGATGCACGGTCAGCAAAACGTCAAAAAACTGTTACTTTCATTTGTCGCTTGTGTAGAAATCCTGAGAATCCCAAACTCCTGGAGCCCTGAGGGCCATTTCAGAGGCACGATAACTGTACCCGCGCCTGAAGCTAGACTTTATGCAATTAACCTTGCTATAATTTTTCCTCGTCCATTTGTTCGTCATAGCCTTGATATCTGAGGGATCAGTTTCCTAGGTGCCTTATCGCCGATGTAACGTCTACCAGAGTAAATCGACGCTGCAGGATGATGAAGTTAGACGCCCGCAATCGTGTGACATAAAGGGCTGAAGTTATATCTCCACTCATTATTAACCTCGGCACTAAATGAAGGTGAGTGGTCAGCCTCACGCCCCGGCCGTTTCATCCCCGGGAAAGAACCAAAGTACCCACTGAATAGGAAGCTGTGTGGGCCCCACAGACGGTACGGACGTTTCGGACAACAGAAAACGTGTTTGCTCCTCCTGGAATTCGCATCCAAATGCAAGAGTCAAACCCGGACCTAGGCTGCCTTATTGTTGAGGTTTCTAGATCACACTCAATTAAAAACACACAGCCGGTAGAACTCATCTGAACGGGTGATCAGCTCGTCACAGAGACCGCTACCTACACGACACACAACAAACACAAGAGACGATACAACCATACTCTCAGCGTGCTTCGAACCCGCGACCCCAGCAATCCTTATATTTTAGTCACTGGTAATGTAAACATTAGGGCAATATTCTGAACATTGAACTCGATAAACCTAGAATGTCAACACGTTTGTAGCCCATATGTCTCCAAGTACGTATGTAAAGAGAATCAGGTAAGCTTAGTTGATATACTGACTGGACAACGGACTGGCAAACAGGGGATTTGTTCGATTCCTGGCGGCTGGGGTAAGAGAACAAATTTTAAAACTTCACCACTTGTGCTGCTTTGACCTACTTGGACCCGGGTAAGGGTAAGGGGAATTTTACGTGGAATCGTACATGCGTACCTGCAGCACCTGGAGTCCAGCATGTTTTAACATTTATTGATGTGAGAAGTGTGCGCTGTTTAACGACGTTATCAATCGCTACTAAATGTGTTAGATGATCAAATGTGCGTATGGAGCAAAGGTGGAATGATACAAACAGGGAAAAACGGTAGTACTCGGAGGAAAACTGGTTCCATTGCCACATTACACCATTTTGGATTGAACCCGCGTCTTTGTGGAAATAAATGGAAAATTTTCGGAACAGAATTTATAGAGAAAAATAAAAATATTTGATATCAATACATATTTTCTGCGAAGCTTACGGAAATATAGTAAAACTGTCCCCCTCCAAGCCATAAAGACATTTAGAGTAAGCAGGTGTATAGTTTCCTTCATTCTTAACTTAGGCACTTGATGGAGCAGATTTGTTACCTTCACGCCCTGGTTGCTTTTCTCTCGGGAAGGAAGACCGTGCTTATTTGATAGAAAGCGGGTTGGGCCCCGTAACTTAAAGGGACGTTTTCGAAAACAGAAAATTCTCTTGCCCTTCCCGGGATTCGAACCCCGAGCCATCCAGCCCATCGCCATACGTTAGTCACTTGTTATAAATCAATTTTCGTATTATTTCCTTCAGGTACCGGGTGTAATCCGTAACCCGTAAGATGGACAGCCTTTCCAAAGACCTGCTCCTTGAGCTGGAGTGTCCGGTCTGCATGGAGTACATGCTGCCACCTATAACGATGTGCGAGAATGGGCATAATATCTGCAACAGCTGCAAATCGAGGTTGGACAATTGTCCCAGTTGTAGAGGAAAGTTTACGGATATTAAAAACTTAAGCCTTGAAAATATGTGCAGAAAAACTCAACTTCCTTGCAAACACGCCAAAAATGGATGTAAAGACGCACTTCATGTGGACGCCATCACAAAGCACCAATCAGAATGTCCTTACGGACTTTACAAATGCCCGTTTTCCTGCACTAGTCTATTCGACTGTTCTTGGGAAGGATTTATCGTTGACTTGGAGGACCATATAAGGAGAAAGCACGTAGAAGCAAGTGACGCTAGGGATGTCCATGGAATTCACAAAGTAAGGTTGCCAAAATTTGAAACTGCTTCTGCCTGGTGTCAAGTTCTTTTCACAATGAACGAGGTCTTTTTCCGACTATCATTAGTTCAAAACGGTTTCCTTTACTGCTGTGTGTTGTACGTAGGACCGAAGGACAAAGCCCATAATTACAGTTACAGATTAACAGTTGAAAACACAGAAGGGAAAGGTTCTGTATCATCGTGCCATCAGACCTCTGGATACCAAAACGATATAGATGAGACAATTCAAAAAGGGAACTGTGCGGTGTTTCATCTTGAATTCGCAAAAAGCTGTGTAAATGAAGAAAATGAGCTAGTGATAGAGGAAGAGATATTTGTCCCTTAAGTGACGGCCTCGGTGAACTGCACTGACCTTTAATTCTTCACATAACACAGGCCTACATGTACTGTGCAAGTATCCATCAGCCGTGAACTATATTTGGGATCTAAACCCTAGAGTCACAGAGTTAAACGTGTATGAAGTTCAGATATAGCAGGATTAATTCCACAAAGTCCCCAGCTTCTGGCGCAAGTTGCGTTAGTGGGCTTAGGCTGGAGTCACAAGCAAAGAGTTCGCGATGTCGTGCGCGCGTCGATCAGTGTATTTCTATATTCAGAGCGGTGAAGTTGCCAGTATTATTCTAATCACGTAACAGTTACAATAGTGTGACGGAGGTAAGAAGGCCGTAAGGTTTGTGAGGCTGGCTCTGGAAGTTGATATGCAAAATGACGGGGATTTCGTGGATGTAATTCTGCTATAGTTGGGAATGCTGAGAAATTCCTTAAAATATGGGTCGAAAGATGTGTGGTTCTTAGAGCAATCAAACGCTCAGGAAACAGTAAAATCATATTTTACAAATCAAGTGGTACATACGACGCGTTTGATGTTATTACATTTATGGTTAGTACTACTGGACATAATTTTATCTATCACAGTTGTAGACACACTGTGAACTATGCTTTTAGATATAAACTAAAACTCCGTGGCCTTAGTCCGCAAGCGAACTATACCGACAGAGCGGCCGCCGCCGGTCGGCGAAGTTAGTGCCAACTTTTGCGGATAGAGGGGTGTC
>Ga0136643_10018740_pt1 | contig 10439 bp, 6 predicted proteins | sample TergutLab28metaG_FD_96883 | JGI IMG/M metagenome (GOLD analysis project Ga0136643, IMG submission 96883) | Labiotermes labralis P1 segment gut microbial communities from Petit-Saut dam, French Guiana - Lab288 P1 (version 3) (version 3) | ecosystem: Host-associated > Arthropoda: Insects >... | reverse complement strand
ATACACATTACTGGTATCGTATTTAATTAAACATCAAGTCAGCTTAACCCTTTAAATGCCGAGTTAAATCCTATCTGCCATCTGCTGGCATTATTAGGAGCTCACCATACTCTCCACGTTAGCAGGATAAGGGTTAATCTTGACCAGTGATGTGAAGCCATATGGTCTGGAAGACAGATACCAACATTACAAACAAAAATGTTGCCTCTGTTTCAAGGGTTGGAGTAGGAACTAGACAATGTTGGTGTTTATCTTCCACACTTTATGGTGTCCCATTCCAGAAGACATTAATCTGACTATCTCATGGAAGTACGAACAGTTCTGTACCTGATATGTAACATGCAGGAAGCCAACTGCAAGGGAATGCAATGTGCATTCAGTTTTCAGAGATGTTCACTTACCAAAGAAGTATGAAATGGCCAGGGTAATGAGGGCCCACAGTGGATCAAAGTACACACTTCCATAGGCAAATGGAGTTGCAATCAGCTGAAAGCAGTAAGGCCATTAGGTGATTTAAAGTTCTCACCATGGTATTTATTAAATGGCGGTATTTATATGTACCTGGTGTACATTTGTTCATATTTTCTTTCAATACTGTGGTGCTAAACACCCAGGTCTAGATTAGCTGATAACGAAACTAAAGTGCGTGCTCACCTGGCTGATGGCAAGAACAGCCACTCGGGATCTGACACCCATCTTGCCCACAAACTTGTCAGAGACAATGCCGCCAAAGACAACGCCAATACTACCAATGACTATTGTCACAGCAAACAACCACCACCCAAGGTCATAATCTGGGAAGTAGTTCCGGAAGTACAGATCACAGTTGTATGCAAAGCACAGACCCCCTGCAAGACAATGTATTGTAATTAGTCACAGGAGTCAAATGTAATGGAATGGATTAGACGCGTCTGATTTACTTTTTTGGTACATGAAATAACAGTGATGGAAACCATGAATGTGTTAAGGATTAAAGCATTTAAGGGTTCACAGCTTGCTGCGATTGATGCTGTACAGTCTGCACTATTGAAAGCACAGTTAAATACTTAATAAATGAACAAACAGAAAAATTAAGTCCTAGTTTCTATTTTAGAGTGAATTCACGCCTTCTGCAATTAGGCAAGTCAGGTACATTATAAAATGTGCACACAAATAGGCCTGCAGTATGAGGCTCTGTTTTTGTGCAAAAATTATGAATACAGGAAGAACATTAAATTTGGAGAGCACGTCACACAACTTTTGGGCACCTAGCGGAAATCTGTACGAGGGGGAGAGAGAGAGAGGGGGGGGGGCAATGTACGTATAATGCAACATTGAGGTGCGTTCCTGCAACCATTGTTGCAGCGGAATATGAATAAATATTACATATTCTGAATGTGAATTTGTAGCCTTGGTTATCCAGCATGCAATGCGCATGCACCATATTGTTATCTGTGGCCTGTCCGGCTCTAAAAAATTTTCCCACATTATCTCATGAACGGCACAATTTTAGAAAAAAAGTTATTGATCGTAAAATGTGTGTTTTGATTTTCTCTACAATTTTTGTCTGAAACATTTCTCATTCTAAGAATAACTGAGTGAGATATGACCATGAATGTACACACATCTTCATGTAAAGTAGGCCTACCTGCTATTCTTGTCACATTTTTTTGAAACTTCAATTTTCTGGTCAGATAATTCTAAAAATACTCAAATGTCAAATTTAATGAAAATACGTCCAGTGAAAGCTGATAGTTGCTTACTGCAATTTTGCGAACAAGCCTGAAAGTACTTTACAGAGTTAAACAGCTACTGGTGCATGTTTTCCACCAGCCCACATTTGAGTTCTTTAGATGGCAGTAACATGAGGTCAGTTTCTAAGTTTAACATGTCAGCAGGCTGATATGTATTTCAATAAATATGTGGACTCTCGTGCAACATGCCCGCATAACATTTACCTGTGTGTCGGATGGAGGCTGCCAGACACAACATGATCACACGAGGCTGCAGCATCACCTTCCATTGGCCAGACGTGGACGCTGGTTTCTCTTCTCCGCTCACAACAGCGGCATTTGCGTTTGCATCACTCTCCTCTCCAATGGCCTGCCTCTCAGGCTCACGCAAAGTGAAGGCTGTCAGGAGTGTGATGATCAGGCCAACAATGCCAGTTCCATAGTAGCAGAGACGCCAACCCTGCAGCAACACATTTCATGTAAGTCAGAACTACCGGCAACTCTGCCCAGGTCTCAGTCGTTGATTCCTAGTTGGTCTCAAGCTCAAAAAAAGGACAGCAGGTTAGATGGGAGGCTAACATCGCCACGCTGTAAAAAGAAAGGAATTGTTGAGGAGATTCAAGGGAGGATGTATTCAGTTCGAATGATTACAATGGGCTGGTCATATATTCTGAATGGATAGTTCTAGAATACTAAAAAAAATTAATGCATGGAAAATTCCATGGAAGAAGATCCATGGCATGACCGAGAAGGGACAACAATATCAGGAGGGACTCCTTGTTGCTGCTGAGTACAAGGGAATGGAGAACACTAGCAGGGAATGGGGATTTTTGGGGCCAAATGTTGAAGAGGCCATGGTCTGATGTGGGCTGTCGCATCAATGGCGAAGAAAATTATCAGCCTGTATTCTTAGGACCTTCAGTCAGAATACAAGGTGGGAGTGGCTTACATTCAACGTACAGTACAAACTGCAGCCAAGCTTTCTTTAATGACAGTGGATCTGAACACCAAATTAACTACAGTTTTAAATACAGGAAATTCAGTTCTGAGATTAAACACCTGGGATCACTGAAACTGAATTTTAATGCCAGAAAATGTTGAACTGAGTAACAATAAATGAGGGATCCACTGTATCTGACACAATTCTACTTAATTTGCAGCCTCAATCAGACATAGGAAGCCCCAACTTATCGACGCAGCAGTCACAGCGCAATCTGTAGCAGCCAAGGCATTCAGTTTCCATGTTCATTTATGAATTGTCAATCCTCTGGTGTAAGTTTAAGGTTTTCAAGGTGGACACTGTTCACAGGGTGACACCTTTTAGTCAAGTTTGTGGTTACCAACATTATGGAGGCCGGCTCAAACATCAGGGTACACTGTAAACCTGTACATAATCCTACAACTGTGAACATGGAGACTGCATATTCCTCTGAGACATTAATTTCTACCTAGAAGACTACATGACATCTAAACCAAGACAGCCACATTCTGAAGATTAAACACTGTGTAACAAAATCACAGACAATAAGAAACTACTAGCACTATGGGTTTCCTCTTCAAAACACAACAGCCAGTGTCTTTTCATACTCAGCAATTATGCATTCTACCCACAGAGTGCATTCATGTGCTTTATGACCTACAATAAAGAGCAATTATTCTTCTAAACAGCACCGACAGGCTGGACTTTGAAATGAACATACAGTATATTTCCTCCAAGGTGGGAACTGAATTTGTAAAACATAATTTAGACAAAGTTGAGACTTTGGAGGTTTCAGGTTCTGTGAAGATGCGCCACTGTGTTTACAGAGGGACTTGTACCTCCAGCACTCACCAGGTTCCATGTGTTCAGCTGTGGGACATATCTGCCAACAGGAAAAGCAATGCCATAACCACCGTAGATACCCCAGTTGAAGAGGGACATGACGAGGCCTCGTTTTTCTTCGCTGAATATGTCTGAGAGGATGCCAGTTGACATTGGGTTGCATCCTGCTTCCCTGTAAGTTGAAATACATGTTAACTAAGCACTTGTACACATGTCCCATCCAGAATGATCTAAAACAAGGCCATGTTTTAATCCCACTGCTTTTCAACTTCACTTTTGAAATATGCTACTAGGAAAGTACCAGAATATCAGAATATAATGGAAGCAACAGGTGATAATATTTAAAACCCACCACAGTTTCAAGGTCTGTTCACTTACAACAGAAAGCCTGTGCCTGAACAGTGCACCATATAGACACATGGTAGAGTTAGAAATGCTGTCTGCAACTGCTTGGTTGGAAGGTGTAATGTGTAATGTGTGAAGGAGGTGGCAATTTTTATCCATGACATTCAGAGCAGCTCTGAGGTCAAGAACATTCCCATATACAGGATACTCAATGTACAGGTGGCTACAGGGTGAATGTGGCAACTCACCTCCATCTGGTGCCAACAAATAGAATAAACTGCACTATGTGGTACAGAATGTGTAACAACTTGACTTTCTGTCTTATTTTTTACCACATAACACCATTCAAAATAAGTGCAAGTATCGATTCCTGGCAGGGTATCATTTCATACTTTGTCAATATGCAAATAATGATTATAATTTTATACCTCAGTGTATTCAAATGCAATGCTGGCTTGCCTAAGGGACTTAGCCAACATGCTGTTCCTCTTATAAGTGCTGCAATATGAGGTGGGTAATCAGGCTTGTGTTGCGTCATAAATAGAAGGTACTGAGTGCATGTGAAAAATGGATTCTGTTTAAAACAAGGGGTGCAAGTATAATATTTATGTAAACTAGGTGTCATGGAAAAAAGCATGGTGGAAATTTTGTTAAAAATATCCCATGTCAATTGTGCCAATTAAAGAAAAATATATGGTATACTGGGAATGATAACTGCTGTGCTGGACAAATATGAAATACAAAAATATAGTTTTCTCTGTAGAGAAATTGGACTATACTGGCGTCTAAATGGAAAGAAGCCCCATTTACCTGTTATGTTTGCGTGTCAAAGTCCTCAATTTACAGTAGAACAAACCTTTTAAAGTTATATCCTTATAAAATGTAAGTCCTATAACAGCTTCTTCCTCTAGCCTTGGAAGCAAGTTGATGGGAATGTAGGTGGTTCCAGAACTAGCAGCCAATGGCTCTCTTGATTCAGAATTAACAGCCAATGGCTCTCTTGATTCAGAATTAGCAGCCAATGGCTCTCTTGATTCAGAATTAACAGCCAATGGCTCTCTTGATTCAGAATTAGCAGCCAATGGCTCTCTTGATTCACAACTAGCAGCCAATGGCTCTCTTGATTCAGAATTAGCAGCCAATGGCTCTCTTGATTCAGAATTAGCAGCCAATGGCTCTCTTGATTCAGAACTAGCAGCCAATGGATCTCTTGATTCAGAAGTAGCAGCCAATGGCTCTCTTAATCCAGAACTAGCAGCCAATGGCTCTCTTGATTCAGAATTAACAGCCAATGGCTCTCTTGATTCAGAATTAGCAGCCAATGGCTCTCTTGATTCACAATTAGCAGCCAATGGCTCTCTTGATCCAGAACTAGCAGCCAATGGCTCTCTTGATTCAGAATTAGCAGCCAATGGCTCTCTTGTTTCAGAATTAGCAGCCAATGGCTCTCTTAATTCAGAACTAGCAGCCAATGGATCTCTTGATTCAGAAGTAGCAGCCAATGGCTCTCTTAATCCAGAACTAGCAGCCAATGGCTCTCTTGATTGAGAATTAGCAGTCAATGGTTCTCTTGATCCAGAACTAGCAGCCAACGGCTCTCTTGATTCAGAATTAGCAGACAATGGCTCTCTTGATCCAGAACTAGCAGCCAATGGTTCTCTTGATTCAGAACTAGCAGCCAATGGCTCTCTTGATTCAGAACTAGCAGCCAATGGATCTCTTGATTCAGAATTAGCAGCCCATAGCTCTCTTGATTCAGAACTAGCAGCCAATGGTTCTCTTGATTCAGAATTAGCAGCCAATGGCTCTCTTGATCCAGAACTAGCAGCCAATGGCTCTCTTGATCCAGAACTAGCAGCCAATGGCTCTCTAGATTCAGAACTAGCAGCCAATGGCTCTCTTGATTCAGAACTAGCAGCCAATGGCTCTCTAGATTCAGGACTAGCAGCCAATGGCTCTCTTGATTCAGAACTAGCAGCCAACGACTCTCTTGATTCAGAACTAGCAGCCAACGACTCTCTTGATCCAGAACTAGCAGCCAATGGCTGTATTGATCCAGAACTAGCAGTCAATGGCTCGCTTGATTCAGAACTAGCAGCCAATGACTTTCTTGTTCCAGAAATCATGTGTGCCTCAGAGGAGGCATAATTTATATTAAACTGGAATGCAAATAGCCAAAATAACGGACATTTGTATGCTTTTTTTGTGGGTTATTCTCCGGCGGCTGAATTTTATATGCCGACGTTTCGGAACACTCTGTTCCATCTTCATAGGCGGGTAGACATCAAGAATGACTAGGTTTCAGAATGTTGGAGTATTTATACAGGAAAAGGTTTGGCTCGAAAATAGCCTGAGTCAATTGGGTCAGGCTATTTTTGAGCCAAACCCTTTAAGGTATAAATACTCCAACATTCTCAACCCCAGTCATTCTTCATACCTACTTACCTGCCTATGAAGATCCAACACACAGTGTGTTCCGAAACATCGGTATATAAAATTCAGACGCCGGGGAATTACCCAGAAGAAAGCATACAACCTTCAGAACATGGAAAAAGTTTGAAATCAAGAACAGCTGACACTGTTTCAAAATTTGCATACGATTTATGACTTTCTTTTGCATGTTCTTAAAGCAGGGGACTGGTGTGCAGCAAGAGTATGTATAATCACACGGCCCTTGTTCTTCACAGCAACAATAAATAACTAATGGCCTCTGACTGCCTAAAGTTTCAAGTTTGAATCCATGTGACTGCTGTTTGTGTGAACAATCTACATTATTTGCAACAAACGAAAGATAACATTCAAAGCGACATTTACAATATTTTAAGATAAAATCAACTCTGTGCTTCGAAAAATACATTACGGATGTGCAAGACCTGCTTACATGCTGACAGTTGGCACTTTAAGATGCTCCTGTGACCTGGCGTAGATTAAACTCCAGCGGAAAAGCAGACTAAATTCATGGCAGATGCAGGCTTCCTATATGATAACGCTCCCATGAGAGCTGCTAAGCCCAGGGACATGCCAAAGAGGTAAACAGTAAAGCAGTGAAAACTTAAAACAGGCTAACGTGTAGGATTGAACAATGATAATTGATATCAAATTACATCAAAGAACTTGACTCCAGTACTGGACAATATCTTTAACACATGTGGCTACCACATGTACTGAAAAGAAAGGTGGTAAATTCCATGTCTTGTTCTGTGATAGGACTAACAGCAAACTGCCTTTTATACATACTGCACAAGGGGAGTTGAATCTGTGACCTGGTGAAGACGTCAATACTTTTGGACAAAAGAAATCTTAGAGGAAGCAAAGAAACGAACCAGAAAATTCAAAATTCCCTTTGTTCAGGACACTCACCCAGCAGCGAGCACCATCCGCAGGAGTACAAGGTGCCAGAACTCTTTGACAGAGCCCATGAGCAGGATGGCAATGCTGAGCACTAGCGTACAAACGGCCAGCACGCGCACCCTGCAAACAAGTTGAAAAATCTCACAGCAGTCAGTTGCAAGAAAACCACCTTGATAGATCACTGATTGTAAATGAAATATGCAGATGGAAACACATGTTGCAATTCCAATCCGGAGTAAGCAATAGCTGTCTGGGCTTGTTTACCTGTTAAAGCGGTCAGCCATTATGCCCAAGATGACACCCATGATGGTGTACACTGCAATAAAGCTGGGACCTGCAATGATCTGATAATCCAGTCCAAGGCCATTGTATGTCCACTCGCAATAGTGGGTACCATTCAACTCCAGAAGTTCACACCTGGGACAGTGACACAAAAGAGATTGATTCCACCAGTTCTCAAACACCTGCCTTGGCTGCACTCAGTTTTGCATCCATTTTAATTAATCCGTTGCAGTACCGTAGTTACTGTATGGACAATTCCTGACGTACACAACTTCAAGTTACACAATTTTAGGAAGTAAAAATAACATTTTATTAAATCCGCATCAAATTTATTTTACGGGAATGAAAGCGCAATGAAACAAAGGTGGTGGAAGAATACTTGCTGTGCGCTAACAATGGCAGAGGGGTGGTCATGCTGCGGCCTATCAGGTTCCTGTGTGTTGGAGTTTGGATTTCAACTGGGCTGTCGTGTATATACAAACATTTTTGACCATATCCATACTCAATTCTGACTTGCACAAAATACGACTTGGTGCCGGACCTTTCAGAACATAATTACTGCGTCAGTCAGGGAGTGTCGGTATGCACCATGTATGCACTTTAACACTCAGAAAATGCAGTTTACTCTCTGAGTGTACTTATGGCTAAGGTAAAGCAAAACATAACATCTTATGGCTAAGGTAAAGCAAAACATAACATCTTCACAGTCAGTAATTCAGCATCGTGCTATGAAGATACATGGGGGGAGTGGGGGTGTAACTTCACTCTAATGACTGTGACATTAACATGCAGTGAGTGGCTAGCTTCACACCTCAACCACTTTACCACTCAGAAGGCTGGGTGGGCTCCATCACTGGCCTGGGCACTGTGGCGAGGAGAAAAATATCTGCTCTTGCCAAGAATCAGCCCCACTTCTCTGCTGATCTGGCCCACTACTGACCTCCAGCCTTCCTGCAATCTTATGACACAGTGCAAAGCACTGGTTTCTGTTGCTCCACTCCACATCCACAGGAGGTACTATAGCGTGTTGCTTTAGTTGGTTCAAAGCACTTACAGAATGCAGAATGTTCTGTTTTGCCTGCTACTAGGCAGACAAGAACACTGTTTTTCAAAGAGTACTTGCACTAGACTAAAACATCAAGATATATACTAATGACATCAATCATCAAGAACAAGAAATAGCACGCACTGTATGGAGGTGGAGATAAGAAGAGGCATTAAGTGGCAGAAAAATGGTGTACTGAGGTAGTAACACAACTCCATGAATTTAGAAACAGAAATGACTCTAGGCACATTTGTTCTGTCCATCCACCCATAATATGACCGCCACTTCTCTCGTAATTTGGGCTGTAAGCAAGCTGCCTGAACACTCTGGTGCCACAAAACTGTGATCAGACTCGTCCTAACTTGAATAAGCTATCAAACCAGAGTTCCTTTCGTGTCAATTAAGAATTTGGAGTCTGAACCATGGAACTGAGTCTGTGGAAATATAATAATAGCTGCAGCAAATGCATAACAATGCTGCCACGTGATCCCTGTCAGAAGTCAGGGCCATGTTCATGAGTCCGTAATTACAGTAATTATAAATCAGTTACAGGTGGTTCTGACAATGGCATACTACACATAGTATCACTTGTTTTCTGGACTGTGTCCATCATCTTGTGTTTTAAAATCAACGTAGCATTGCAGGAACCATGACTCTTCCATCGTCAGGTGAAAGGGCAAAAAGGCACCTACGTGCGTACAGCAATTATCCCTGAAGTTGGAAGCACAATACAAAAAATATACATCACACAAGGACTTTTTGCTTGAATCTGGAAGGTGAATCTATGCTGGCCTGTGGGAAATGCACATACATTCCTGTGCCACTTGTGTGAACAAAATGCATGCAACTAAAATAAACCTGTTACATAATTGACTTGAATGTGGCCACATTCATATGTAAATGAAGACCTTGAGGTTATTGGTAAATGCCTCGAAGTGCATTTATGTTCAGGAAAGTTAAATATTTATGGACTTACTCCCTTTTTCAATGCTACTCTTTCCATGTATGTAATGTCAAATTTCCAGCTGTTTAAATCCTTGATGCCTGAAATTAATCTCAATTATATGAAATACAGAGTTCCTGTTGTACAAAGAATGCACCGTGTTTCACTGAAAAGACCAGTCAGTTAACAGTGTTGAGTGTCAACACACTCTATTGGCTGTTCTATGGGACAATTTTCATTCTGTCCATCCCTGAATGCGTACTGCAGTCTACGCAGCAAGGCAGAAGCATGGCTAGGGGCGCCCAGGGCCATTACTAACAATGGCCACCCCTAACAGAAATTATAAACTTAAAAAACAATATTTGTTAAATTTCCTCATACTTGACTCAGTAATGTCTAATTTGATGAGAGCAGATAATCAGTTTTTCATATAAAATATTTGTTCACCAACCAAGTTGCTGCATCTGCAACTGTGCTGCCCGGGACAGCTACGCTCCCACAGTAAGGAGCAACAGAGAGGTAAGAAAATTAGGGCAAATGCAGTTTCTTCCATTGTGCCTATCTCTCATACCATCCCCCATATTGGTTTGTGCCTGTTCACTGCATGCAGGCAGACCAACCTGTTCCTGCATTTCAGGATACGAACACATCAGGTTCAGAGGAATTATAACAATCTGTAGTGAGATTCATATAAATACATAAATAAACAGTCTGTGTGGGCAAAATGTTGAGGTTTTGTTTCTTACAACCCATGACGCACTTACCATTGTACTTTAAAAGTACAAAATGTATCAGAAATTTTGTTATCAATTCTATTCCTAGCACAATCTCAGATATACCATGGCTGACATCTTGTAAACCTGAAGTGTGTGTGTGTGTGTGTTTGTGTGTGTGTGTGTGTGTGTGTGTGTGTGTGTGTGTGTGAGTGTGTGTGTGTGT
>Ga0136643_10018739_pt1 | contig 10439 bp, 7 predicted proteins | sample TergutLab28metaG_FD_96883 | JGI IMG/M metagenome (GOLD analysis project Ga0136643, IMG submission 96883) | Labiotermes labralis P1 segment gut microbial communities from Petit-Saut dam, French Guiana - Lab288 P1 (version 3) (version 3) | ecosystem: Host-associated > Arthropoda: Insects >... | reverse complement strand
CCTGAAGATGGGCATAATGATGCCCGAAACATGTTGAGAAAGTGTTGATAATAAACATCTAACTGTTGCATCTTGTTGGTTTTCTCTCTCACTTCACAATTTGCTCACAACGCACGGTCACAGAAACCTCAGTCCACAACACGCACGCACGCACACACACACACACACACACACTCACTCACTCACGCAAAGAATATTTTACGACAGACAGTTGAGCAGCCAAAAGATTAAAAAAAAAAAATTGTTCGCTTTTGGATGTTCCGCCATTCGATGATCTACTCGAAACTATAACATTACAACCGCTAAGAGAAATTCTGAGTTGTGCCAACCCCGTTGTGTGTTTAAACTATAAGGTGATGTAAATTCAGTCAAAAACACAGCTATAAATATATGGCTAAATGATGGTGTTTATTAGCAATGGAAAACTACATGTTTCGGCCTGTGGCGGCCATCTTCAGGTTTTAACAACTTTCTTGCTATAAGAGTTATATATAATATGCACAAACCGCGTGGCGATGTTGAGATCTCATCATCATTATCATTTGCGCACGTTTGTTAAGCTCCCCACCCCCTCCCCCATAGGAGCATATAAGATACCACACCTGCAATCACAGTTTCCTCCCAACCATACACTTAATTAACCGAAAGGATCCACACTCAACTACCTATAAATCCTTTTCACGCAATAGATATCCCACCAAACTTAGCTTAACAAACGCGCGCAAATGATAATGATGATGAGATCTCAACATCGCCACGCGGTTTATGCATATTATATATAACTCTTATAGCGAGAAAGTTGTCAAAACCTGACGATGGCCGCTATAGGCCGAAACATGTAGTTTTCCATTGCTAATAAACACCATCATTTAGCCATATATTTATAGTTGTGTTTTTGACTGAATTTACCTCACCTTACGCTAAGAGAAACAATAACATGCCAGTCGCAGCCACTGCCAGTCAGTGTCTAGCCATTATGCTACGGTAGATGACAAATGTAAATATTCTTGACACGATTTTTTTACATTCTTTCTAGTCGGCAGACAGACGATAGCTGACTGGGCATTACGCAATACTGCCCACAGACTATACAAGGGCGACGAATGGTGAAAACTGTAAACAAGTCATAAATTACGTACATGCAGCTGGGGAAAATAGATGTTGCTCCTGCACACGCCATGAGGTATACAGGAAGAGCGGATATCTAGCTCTCCTCATTATCAACCTAGGCACTAAATGGACTGAGAAGCCAACCTCACGCCCCGGCCACTTTAGTCCCGAGTAAAGAGCCCCTATAACTATCGAACAGGAGGTTAGGTGGACCCCAGTCACTCTTTACATTCTGGAGAAAGAAAAACTCTTGCCTTACCCGGAATCGTACTCCTGATCTCCAGGGAGGGAGCCAGGATGGACACTGCAATGTTTGATATATTTGTTAACTGCAGCTGGGTAGCCACCCGGTGGCAGTAGTACAGTACACATTTACACACAAACAATACACAGAACGACACAAAACAAACAATAATAGAACAACACAACAATATGGAAGAATGCGGGCCGTGCTCCATCTTGCTAAAGTTTCTAAATTTGTGCTTTTAACGGAATTATTAAATCTCCTTTAAAATCAAAAACAGTACTCATAATTTCACATACTTACTTAACAGATAGCTAAATGATCGGTAACACAGAATCGTTTCGTCAGCAACCGGGTCAACTTCTCGGAGGTATTCTGTCGCAGTATTTGAATATCCTGTCATCACACACTAAGTCGTGAAATTATCACGTAATTTGTTCTGTTGGATTTCGCTCAGAAGCACTCGTTCTAGTACGAGCAAGCGACCGATGGTTGGTTAGTTTTATTTCGTTCCTGTTCCGTCCGGTGCAGTGTGCTCTGGTCTTTCGGCTGCCTTCTTAAACAGTATGCCGTAAGATGTTGGGGCAAGTGAGAGAAACGCTGCATGCATTCGTCTCGGTCCTAGACACGAGGTGAGGTGTGGGCCACAGAGTTGTTCTCCTGGTATCGAAAAGAAAGACCTCTGCCGCTGCCAGAAAGGTAACTTCGTGTACTGAGCATAAAGCACGTGTTTCACTGTACTGTAGAAATTCGTTTCGCAACGGTATGTACAGAGTGGGCCAAAAGGAGGTACACAGGTGATGCTATACTATATACAGTTTGCCTACTTTTGGCCCACTCTGTATATAGCGAGTTACGTTCGAGATGCATGATTAGCATTATGTAACGTGTTCGTAATTATCTTCTTTAGATTTTAAAATTAGCTGGATTATGTCAAAAAGTTTAACGCAATCAGTAACAAATATCAGGACAATTAATTAAGCGACTCTCAAGACATCTTTATGGCGAAGCTAAAACGCCATCTTTTCTAAGTTTCCTTGTCAACGCGCGCAAAAAAATCAAACTTAAAATAAATTTAACGTTTCAGTCATGTGATTTTTTTTAAGTTTCTTGAGGACACTTCTTTTTTTCATGGCGCTCTGTTTACTTAAAGTCAGTAAGACGGTTACGGCTCTTACAAAATGAGTCTCAATGCAACCAGATCATGCAAAACACAGTTCTGTGACGACTGTCTATGTATAGCTTAACTACATTCATCTCGCTTGATGTAGCCGAATCTTGGTGTACTGAACCTCGAGGAACATAACACATCCTTCTTTTAAGACTTATTTAAAGGAAACCCCGATGATCCACTTTCCCATACAATACTCTAATTTCACACCAGTCACGAGCAATAACAATCCACGGTTGATAAGAAGCATACAGTCTGGAACGGGACTGCCACCTTACGAGTCATACACGCTATTTGCACTACACTGCCGTCTGCTGGATTATGTGTCGGTCTATTCTCATTGTGGAAGCAGTATATGTGCCCAAGATGTTAGCAAATCTGTACCAGATTACAGGGTATTATAATCCTGAAGACCATCCAATGAATCTACGCAGTCCTGAAAACTTCAAACTCTATAAGGTAAGAGAGTAAAACTTTTCCAAAAATCTAGGAGCCACCTGAAAATTCTAGGCGCCAGAAGGGTGACATGAAGCAAGTTCCATTCGTAGGACCCACAGATATTAGGCCCCATCTTACAAAATTTTGTCGCCATGGCAGTCTGGCGCACGGGATTTGTGCATCCCTGCTATATACGAGGGGGTGCTGATAAGTCCTTAGCCCGACCTACTTCCCGATGTCGTACGACGGAATCGATAGTGTCGTTGGAAAGAGGGGTCTGTTCATGTGACGAATTGCAAGTCGTTTCTTCTTACAGAGGCTGAAACGAAGCATGTCACGCGACGCGCGCGATTTCAACAACATGGAGACGCGAGCTGTCATCAAGTTTTTTTTCCCCATGCAAGGCAAAGCGCCGAAGGAAATTCACGCCATTCTGAAAGAAACATGAGGGGTACATGCACTATCGTATGCCACCATCAAAAACTGGGTGTCCCAGTTTAAACGTGGTGATTTTTCCACCTTTGATGCGCCTCGTCCTGGACGACCGAAAACAATGACCACCCCGGAGATTATTGATCAAAGTCACGAGCTAATCTTGGAAGACCGCCAGATTTCGGCTATATCAATAGCTGTGCAACTGGGCATCTCACGTGAGCGGGTTGGGTCCACCATTCATGAAGATTTGGACATGCGGAAGCTCTCCGCGAAGTGGGTCCCGAAATGCCTGAACGCGGATCGAAAACGTCAACGGTGCCAGTCGTCTGAGAAAATTTTGGATTTTTTCGGCTCGATCCAAATGATTTCCTGTCGCGAATGGTGACCATGGTCGATACCTGGTTATATCACTATGACCCGAAGCAAAGCAAAAATCAAAGGAGTGGCGGCAAAGCGGCTCATTTCGCCCCCCAAAATTCCGAGTGCAAAAATCCGCTGGAAAAGTTCTCGCCTCGATTTTTTAGGATCAAGACGGCATACTCCTCACTGATTATCTTCCAAATGGCCAAACTATCAACACGGAGTATTACTCATCTCTGCTGGTGCAATTGAAGGACATTTTGATGGAAAAACGCCGGCCGCGGGAAGGTCACCAAGGGGATCTTGTTCTTGCACGACAATGCCCCGGCTCACCGGGCACTTGCATCCCAGAAGAAACCGGCCAACCTGGCCTTCCAATGTCTTGATCGCCCACCCTATTCTCCGGATCTGGCCCCGTCGGACTACCACCTGTTCCCTGGACTGAAGAAAACAATTGAAATTTCGCCATTTTTCGTCCGACGCTGAGGTCATTGCTGCCACGGAGACCTGGTTGGACGGACAAATTCTGATTTTTTTGAGTGGATTGCAAAAGTTAGAGCAACGGGCTAAGAAGTGTATTGAGATTCGTGGGGTGTGTGTTGAACAAATCCCGAGTTTGGTCGCTGTAGCTTGTTTTCGTTCCTGGTCGGGCTAAGGACTTATCAGCACCCTCCCGTATTAACGTCACTTTCGGACTTGAAACAGTCACTTAAAATACGACCGCTGTGGATTTCTGTCCACCAGCAAACAATAACATTTCGTCCCAAAAATCGGGATATGGAAGTCAGAATCTGAGTAAAGCTCACTAGTTTGGTTGTTTGTGGAAGACAACTGTGATTTCCACCAACATGAATCACTAGTTCAGTTTGGTCGTAGTTCATACAGCGTTAAAATAATTAGGCCTACATGAGAAGTGAATTGCAGTGACATTCTTGTTAATTTGAGTGGCTAAAAAATATGTAGCAAACAATTAAGTACTACTGCATTACGTACCCAGTGTAAGTGAACCTCAAAGTTTTACGTCGCCATACAGTATCGGCAGTTCTATAACTAAAGACCGTAGAAAAAACTAAAGTAGACTGATTCCTATTTGTCCCTAGGGTTTACGTATACAGATGATGAAAATGACCCCGATGCCCTGTGGCCTTATAGAACACAGTTCTGTTACCTGCCAAACTTCGTAGACATAATGGTACTAATCACCCTGAATATCAGGACAAAATATTAGTATTTTCAAGCGTAAGCTTGAGGCATTATAACAAACTGTCACAGCCTCATGATAAAAGGTTCAAAGACTGATAATTAAAATACGTAAGAGTTCTAGAGACTGAGTTGCCGTACTGAAATTGCAGAAACCCTAATTAAACTATGTGAGGTGGAAATGGCAACTTGTGGGCTTGGGAAACAGTCGAAAAAGAAACTTGCCCCGTCATCTAACAGTGCTAAAAGTCGCATTCAAGATTTGTCAGCAGATATAGGAAAGTAATTGGTGTCCGGACTTAATCCAGATTTGTCCTTTTGTTGTTAACTTGACGAGCAACAGACATGTCAAATCTAGCACTATCATTTGTATATGTATGTTACTTTTCCAGAACAAATTGAAGAAAAACATACTGTTCTCTTGAAAGTCGCCCGACTGGAGAAGAAATCTTAATGTCACATGAGTTACAAAATAGATCGTGAAATCACTTGCGAAAAGTGGTTGGATGTGTGCCCTGATGGGAGCACAGCAAAGCAAGGAAAAACGTCAGGGGTGGCGGCACGTACCAAATAGCTGTGCTCCGACAAACGGTAGTTGCCGAAACGACAGAAAGGGGTTTGAAAGCTGTGTTGGACGATAATGTAAAGATGGTGAAACACAGTAAACTGAGGCCACTTAATGCCAGCGTTTAAATTACTTTGCGACGAAACGGGCAGAGAACACACAACGCTACTGATTCCTACAGAAATCAGGTGGCTGTCTAGGGGAAGATTTCTTGTTAAGAGTATCGAACTTCCTTCGGAAATGTAATCTTTTTGTTATTGATCACTCATTTTATCTTTCTCACGGTGGTGAAAATACATTCTGATGAAGAAATGGGCATAATTAGCAGACACTGTTACAATAATTAATGACCTGTATCTACAATTTTAAGGAATAAGCGTGTCGATATTCACAAAAAGGGTCGGAATTGCGTCTTTTCATCCTAAACTTAAATTGTGGAAGAGGTGTGTCGAAAAAGGGCAATATTATGCTTCCCACCTCGGAATTACTTTTTGATAGAAACAGAATCTAGCCTGGAAGGAAATATTCAAGTTAGCATCGTCCAACATTTCAATGTTTTGCAATAGGCGTTTCACAATACGTCACATCTACCGTTGACATAACCTGGGTCCGAAATCCACATTGTGATTCAGAGAAACCGGATGGTATGTCTGAGCAAAATACGAGTGCTTGACAGATATTACATCTGATTGTAGGCTGAAATAGAAATTCAGTGAGTATCTTAGGGTTGAATTCTGGTGCAGTCTTCTTCAAGAATATTCGCAACTGTCTAAATGTGCAGTGCTCCAACTTTTTCCGTTTCCCACAACATATGTGTGTGAAGCCGGGTGTTCAGGGTATGCAGCAAAAGAATCTAAATATCATTACAGGCTCGAAGTCGCAGCCGACATGCGAATTGAGTTGTCTACAAGCACTCCGAACTTTCAAGGGCTTCGTAAGACAAACAACACCATTCTTTACACTAGTAGTCTATGAGGTAAGTGTGGTGTGTTCGAGTGTGATCGTGAACACTCGACAAGGAGGAGACCCTGGCACACTCGCCGCTGTTGCGCCATTTAAAAAATTCCACTCGATGAAAATGACAATACCACGGTGTCCAAAACATACTTGGTCAGTTCGAATGACGTAACCTTTGTTTTCGGGCCTATCCACCAACATTTTTAGCCAATCAGTTTCCATTAACATGCTATTTATTTTTTCTTTAGCCAATCGAGTTCGATTACCGTATTTCTAACTGATCCCTGCCCTTAACTTCTCCGCTCACAGTTTCTATCCTTAATTCTCCTCATTCTGACGGCGACATGCAGATAGATAAGAGCATCACCTGGCCCTTCACCTATTCATGCACTGTGTCGTCGGTGTTCTGACATCACCACTTCATGTCCCGGTCAGGGCGCCAACGAGATCACTGCTATCTCGTATTATCAGACCAGCTGGATATTTTGTCAGCAGTATTCTGCAGCTGACAGCCAATGCCTGTGAGTCTTTTAACTCACACTCATCGCAATACTTTTACCATCCTCCCCAACATCGATTTATTCATAATTAAAAGAATATCAAAATATGATTTACTTAAAAGTACCAAGTGTTACTTCGCCTGCTACATTGACCAACAAAAGAAGCCACGCTGCTAGGGGATTAGTAGACAATTTAATTTTAAAAAATATGAAAGAGGAGAACTGTCCAGTTTAGAATTTTTTTTCAAAGTAAGCTACAGATACAACATACCATATGTGATATAAGTAAGAACAAGCTGTGATAAAACGAATAGTTAAGCACCTGACTGGTGAAATTATACTTAAGGCTTTCATTAACAGAACGCGGAGTTCACTCCTCATTTTAAAGATAAATTACTCGACCAAAGTTGGCACTAACTTCGCCGACCGGCGGCGGCCGCTCTGTCGGTATAGTTCGCGTGCGGACTAAGGCCACGGAGTTTAATGTGGACTAAAAATACTTGTTTTCCATTACTTCGGAAAATTACAAGAGTTACTTCTTAAAGACTGATGCACTGAAGCACCCGGTTCAAAACATTTTCCATTACGCGAAGTAACATGGTCGGGGGGAATAATGATTTCATCAGAAATTCTCTGTTTGTGGTTATGTATGTCTGCCGGACGTGTTCGAGACACACAACTGCAATCGCAAGCCGGCAGATCGGGTGAACAGGCTGGCCAAGAAATGTCGCTGTGCGGGAGATTAAATGACGTTCAAACACAGTTCTTAAGGTGTTCATCGACTGCCGAGCAGTAGGTGCTGTTGCTCCAGCTTGTTGGAACCAGGTGGTGGCAAAGTCGATGTCATGACGGCAGCACTGTGGAAACAAGAACTCATTCACCATATGCATACACCGGTTAGATGTCACAGTAACCGCACTGCCAGTTTCATCCTCGAAAAAATAAGGACCATTGATACGGAACGCTGATATCCCAGACCATACTGTTACTCTTTGACTGTTGTTTCATATGCAGTTCATTCGGATTAGCTTCACTCCAATTACGCGCATTTTGCTTATTCACGCAAGCAGACAGTTCGAAGTGACCGTCATGTGACATTATCAAGCGACGAATAATATAGGGGTGTTCGTTTATTACGGTAACAAATTGCACAAAAAAAATGCACTTCCTAAAGCAAAATCAGGGTCTGGAAGTTCTTGTACATTGTGTCTTTTGTACGGGTGAAAATGTAAATCGGATTGCAATATTCGTCGGTGCGATCTGTTCGATATGTTGCTGGCAACTGAATGTCTATGTGCTGATCGTTTGGGGCTACGACCGACAGTAGTTTGTACTCTTTCAAGGTTTTCCGGTGTCCGCACAGTTCTGACTGTGCCTACGGGTCTTTCAGTTTCTGCAGAAGCTGTGGTTCGAAACGTCTGTACCCAGTTATTGATGGTGCTGCCAGCAGGAACCGTTCTATGTCTCCCATTGTTATAATGTCGTCTGAATATTCATTGTGTTGCTATCACAGAGTCGTTATATTTGAAAATTGTCTCCACGGCGAAAGCACGGTGTTCAGCCGACCGCTGATCCACATTTATTAATGACATTCCTCACTGAACGCTACAGCACAATTAGCTCAATCTCCTCTCCGGGGCTGCCATACTACGTGAATCAAAATTATGAATGAACTCTGCCCCAACCTGTATTTCAGTATTTGTTGTAACAAGACTTATTTAAGAATTTTATTAAACTAAAGCTACACTGCTTCATAAAAAAATTGTTATATTATTTTAGTGCACTGTTTTAACAAAGGATTTCTCATTAAATTAGGTCAACTTTATTTCAAACAATTTTCTGCCAACATAAGCAGATGTCTTCCGCAACTGCATTATGCTCATTCAGTGACAAGCCGTGGACCAAAAGAGATATTATACATGCTGGTCGTGGACGAAAACGGATAATACCTTTTGCTCATTAGGGGTGTGACCGATCAAACTGCAGGAGATGAGTCACAAGACCATAATCTAGCTGTTAGGGTGGGATCTGCACTGAATGGTATGGTCTGTACCTCCATCAGTACTATACCATCCACGTCGTATTTTGTTTAATTCTTGTTTGTCCATTTTAATCTTCCACAATCATGAATCAAGAACATGTGTCGGCGTTAAAATTTTGTATCATTCCTCCTAATCCATTTAAATATTCGACTAAGAAAATGTTACATTCTCTTGATATGTATACTGAAACACTTATTGAACACAACTGTACCAATAATACTGCTGTGGAATTACGTTTCATCTTTTGATCCGTATTTGCAAAGAGAGTGATATGATGACGAACAAAGAAAACGTCTGGGCGTTATACTGCTGATTTATTCCTTTTTATGGAGCCTAACTTCCACTAATAAAAAGTTATTAACTCGCTTTATATGCGTTTACAAACGAATAATACTGATCTTGTGTTTCACCTTTTGGTATATGTTTGCCAAAAGAGCGCAAAATAATCATCACATCTGTATCCCATATTGTCTGGATTATTTAAAAGGGAATTTGTGAAGGTTAAATAATGTAAGGAAAACAGTTCATTATCAAAACCTTGGAAAAAAAACAAGAAAAATTTGAGCGTTACATGTCGACAGAACCTAGGCTTTACATACAAGATGTTGGAGTTTTCAAGTTAAGACTCTGCGAATAAACTTGTCAAAGCGACCAAGCACTGAATAATTCACCGCCGACGCCGGACTTAACGCTGCGCTATAGAACGCAGACTATGTAGATTAAATTTATGTTCCATATCCGTGCATTAAGGAATATGTACACTTGTAGTAATCCAATAAATGCACAGTAATAAAACATGCTTTGTCATATATTCATATTCATCATATTCATCTACATGTTTACTAGATACGTGTCTGGATATTACGAGGAGGTGCTGATAAGTCCTTAGCCCGACCAGGAAGGAAACAAGCTACGGCGAACAAACTGGGGATTTATTCAACATAATCCCCACGAAGCTCAATACACTTCTTTGCCCGTTGCTCTAACTTCTGTAACCCACTCAAAAAAAAATCAGAAGGTTGTCCGTCCAACCAGGTCTCCGCGGCAGCAATGACCTCAGCGTCGGACGAAAAATGGCGAACTTTAAATTGTTTTATTCAGTCCTTGGAACAGGTGGTAGTTCGACGGGGCCATATCCGGAGAATAGGGTGGGCGATCAAGACATTGAGAGCCCAGGTAGGCCGATTTCTTCTGGGTTGCAAGTGCCCGGTGAGGCGGGGCATTGTCGTACAAGAACAAGACTCCCTTGAGGGCCTTCCCGCGGCCGGCGTTTTTCCTTCAAAATGTCCTTCAATTGCACCAGCAGAGATGAGTAATACTCTGCGTTGACAGTTTGGCCATTTGGAAGATAATCAATGAGGAGGATGCCGTCTTGATCCCAAAAAATCGAGGCGAGAACTTTTCCAGCGGATTTTTG
>Ga0136643_10018737_pt1 | contig 10439 bp, 12 predicted proteins | sample TergutLab28metaG_FD_96883 | JGI IMG/M metagenome (GOLD analysis project Ga0136643, IMG submission 96883) | Labiotermes labralis P1 segment gut microbial communities from Petit-Saut dam, French Guiana - Lab288 P1 (version 3) (version 3) | ecosystem: Host-associated > Arthropoda: Insects >... | reverse complement strand
TAAGAAACCGTCTGAGACGGTTTCTTGGACACCAATGAAAAATATAAATTCGGAATTACCCACTGCGTGGGATAATTCCTGGGTCATCAAAAAACCCTAAGAGGGGCTAGCGAGGCCCCTCTTAACTCCCCATCGCATTAATGATTAATATATCTTTTGTGGTGTTGTGGGTTGTGCACTTGTTTAGATTAGTTGGTATTCAAGTTTTAGTCGTATGCCGTATTTTTTGTGGATTTCGCGTCGGATATGTTTTGCAAGATCCAGTACGTCTTTACATGTTGCTCCGCCTGTGTTTATGATAAAGCCAGCATGTTTTTCAGATACCTGGGCTCCGCCTATTGAAAAGCCTTTTAGCCCTAGTTCTTCTATGGCGCGTCCGACATAGAACTCGGGCCGTGGTCTTCGGAAGGTGCTGCCGCAACTTGGCTCGGTTGGATGGTGTTTGCGCTTTTCGCGAATGTCGTGCTCGCGCTGTTCAATTTCGTCTTTGTTTCCACGTTTTAGACAAAAATATGCACCCAGAATTATCCAGTCTTTTCGTTTGTTAAATATACTGGAACGATATCCGAATTTAAGTTTATCTGCTTCGATTGTTTTTATTTCTATTTTGGATTCGCTGTCTGGATTGGATTTGGTGATTTCCAGTACATCTACGCAAACCACGATATCTTTTATTTCGGTTCCAAAAGCGCCTGCGTTCATATATACCGCACCGCCCACGGTTGCGGGAATTCCAGTTGCCCATTCCATTCCGGTTAAATCATTGGCACGTGCCACGAAGATAACCTTTGCAAGGTTGGCGCCTGAGTCTGCGTATATAAAATTTCCGTTTTCCACAATTTCTGAAAAGCATGGTTTAATTATGACGCCGTTAAATCCATTGTCGTTTGCAAGCACATTTGTTCCGTTGCCGATGATAAAAAACTTTTCGTCAATGAAATCAAGGGCGGATACCAATTTTACAAGAATCTCTTTAGATGTTGCGTGGACGAAGAACTTTGCGTCGCCGCCGATTCTTATTGATGTTTTCGTAGAGAGCGGGCAGTTTTGAAAAACATTTTCGTGTCCGCAAATGTGTTCCAAATATGATTTTAGTATTTGATCCATATCCTATTAAATGCAGACAAAATACGCGTAAATGCCCATATTTTGCAAAGAATAACTTGTGGCGGAAAAGTCTAAAGAAAAAGGCAAACAAAACTTTTTGGCGGGTGCGTTAACACTTGCGTTGGCGGGGATAATATGCCGTTTATTGGGGATTGCGTTTCGTATTCCGCTTGCCAATATTGTTGGGAATTTTGGGATGGGTTTGTATCAAATGGTCTTTCCCGTTTATGCGTTATTATTGATAGTCTCTAGTGCGGGTATCCCGGTTGCGATTTCCAAATTAATTGCAAAAAAAGAAGCGGGTCAAAATGAAAAATATACACCCACCCAGATTTTAATAAATGCCATTTTATTGCTTGGTATTATTGGGTTTGTATTGGGTTCTGCGTTATTTGTTTTTGCAAACCAAGTTGCGAGTCTTCAAGGAAACGATGGTGTTGGTAAAATTTACATGGCTATTGCACCTGCGATATTTTTTGTGTGCCTTATTAGTGCATTTCGTGGCTATTTCCAAGGTCAGTCCAACATGGTGCCCACTGCAATAAGTCAAGTAACAGAACAATTAGTAAAGGTTAGTGTTGGAATGACACTTGCACTTATATTATTAAAGCACAGCATAGTGTGGGCGGTTTTTGGGGCGATACTGGCGGTGACTGTTAGTGAAGTTATTGCGCTGGTTGTCTTGATATTTATTTATCTTAGGCATAGAACAAAACGCAAAAAGGTTAGAGATGAAATACCAGAACGGCTTTTTAGATTTTCGCTGATGTGGTTGATTTTAAAAAAGTCTTTTCCGATTACGTTGTTGGCATCGATTTTCCCGTTAATCTTGGTATTTGATAGCATGATTGTGATTAACATGTTGCGCTCGGGTGGGGCGACAACCCAAGTTGCCACACAGTTGTATGGAATTTCCAGTGGCACGGTACATACGTTGATCAATATGCCCGCAATATTGGGCGTTGCAATTGGAACCGCGGTTGTACCTATGACCGCTGCACTTGTATCCAAACGAAATACAGAAGAATTAAAACAAAAGTGTGCACTGGCGATAAAATTAATATTTTTTATTGCCGTGTTTTTTGCGGCGTTTTATGTGGCTTTTGCACGTGAAATTATTATTTTATTGTACGAACGTGCGTTTGCGGGTAATTCGGATCAATTGGTGATTGCCACACATTTATTAAAAATTGAAAGTGCAGTGATATTATTAATGGGCATAAGCCAAGTTTTCACCAGCATATTGCAGGGTGCGGGGCGATCCAACTTTCCATTGGTTGCGTTGTTAATTGGTGGGGCCGCAAAGATTGGGTTTCAGTTTGCATTAATTGGAACGATTGGAATTTACGCTGTTTCGATTGGGAATGTAATTTGTTTTGGAATCGCATTTGTATTAAATACAATTTTTGTTGCGAAGTTTATTGGAATCAAGCCACGAATAAGTCCACGAGTTTGGCGCGCATTGTTGTTGCTTGGGATATATGGTGGGGTTTTGGTTGCATTGGTATTATTTGTTCCGGGTGGTAAATTTTGGGTGTTGGGTAGTGGATTTGTTTCGTTTGGATTGTATGTGTTTTTTATTTGGATGTTGGGGATTTTTAAAACAAAAAAACGGTTGCGGGTGTGAACCATGGCAACAGTATTTACATTTTAAAATAAAAAATTTTGCATTTAAAGTATTTACTTTTTCTTTTTTGCGTGGCAAAAAAGAAACAAAAAAGCATTGGGGTGTTGCGAAGACCCAGGAATTAACCCACGAAGTGGGTAATTCCGAATTTATATTTTCATTAATGTCCAAGAAACCATCGCAGATGGTTTCTTATTCCCCCCACCCCCCCACAAACGCTTTATTGTAAAGATACTGGCTAAGTTTATGACGGGTCATACTGCGTGGGCATTAAAGAAAGATATAATTGTGCGCGTAGCGCACGGGTCATCAAAAAATCCCAAGAGGGGCTACCGAGGCGCACTTGACACCCAATCGCATTAAGGAAAATATATTTTTTTGTAGTGAAAGGAAGGGTGTTTGTGTACCTTCCTCAGATTCCTTTCAACGCATTAAAGCCATATTTACTGGTATGATTTTTATCAAAATAAGTTGGTAGTTCAGAATTGTGATGAATAAAACTATGGACTTGTTTATCTTTTGGTCTTATTGTTAATAACTGTATTACAGAAAAATAAGGAGGTCTTTGATGAGGAAAAGCGATTTTATAAGCCAATTGGCGAAACAGTTGAATAAAACGAAAAAAGAAACCACGATGATTGTAAACGAATTTTCCAAGGCGGTTACAATTGCGCTGAAGCGTGGGGATGAGGTCGGGTTGGGGATTGGAAAGTTCCAGTTAAAAATGCGTTCGGCAAGGATGGGGGTTAATCCGTCTACCGGTCAAAAGATTCATGTTGCACCAAAAGTTGTCCCCGCGTTTCGCCCAAGTAAAAAATTCAAAACATCGATACTGGAGTAAAAATGGAACAAGAAAATTGTGAAATAATCCAGATGCCGAATTCGGACTATATCAGTGACGAGGATTTGTATCTGATGGTTTTGGGTGTGATACGTTTGATAAAAAAACATGCTACACCAGAGCAAATTGAACGATTGATAAATAGGTTGTGGCCGTGAGTAAAAAATTGTTCTTTTTTGGAGGCCAAAAAATAATAAGAAACCGTCTGAGACGGTTTCTTGGACACCAATGAAAAATATAAATTCGGAATTACCCACTTCGTGGGATAATTCCTGGGTCATCAAAAAACCCCAAGAGGGGCTAGCGAGGCCCCTCTTGACTCCCCATCGCATTAAGGAAAAATGATTTTTCTGTAATGCGATGGAGTTTTTTGTGTCAAAAATGCTAATAAGATATTTATTGACGTTTTTTGTGGTTATGATTTAAGTTCTTTTTCAATTTTGATGAGGCGGTTGTATTTGGCGGTTCGGTCGGTACGGCTCATGCTGCCTGTTTTTATTTGACCTGCCATTACGGCGACCGCAAGGTCGGAGATTGTTGTGTCTTCGCTTTCGCCGCTGCGGTGACTGATGACTGTTTTGTAGCCCGCATCGTGCGCCATTTTGATACAGTCCAAGGTTTCTGTTAATGAACCAATTTGATTCAATTTTATAAGAATTGCATTACATGCACCAAGTTTGATTCCTTGCGAAAGTCTTTTCATATTTGTGCAGAAGAAGTCATCGCCCACGATTTGTATTTTTTTACCAAGACGCTTTGTCATTTCAACATAACCGTCCCAGTCGTTTTGGTCTAGACCGTCTTCGATGGAGGAAATTGGAAAGTCGCGGCAAAGTTCCTCGTAATATTCGATTAATTGAATGGTGGTGAGTTCTTTTCCGTCCATGTGGTATTTTTGGGTTTCGGCATGATAGAATTCGGACGCGGCAACATCCAGAGTCAGTTTAAAGTCTTTACCCGCTTTGTAGCCGGATTTTTCGATTGCCTCTACACATAGTTCCAGCCCCTCGCGATTGGATCCAAGGTTTGGTGCAAAGCCTCCCTCGTCCCCTACGTTAGTGTTTAGGCCGCGTGATTTTAGAATTGACCTTAGGGTGTGGAAGACTTCGCTGCCCATTCGTATTGCGTCGGTACATGTTTTTGCACCGATTGGTGAAATCATAAATTCTTGGATATCCAAGTTATTGTCGGCGTGTTCGCCCCCGTTGATGATATTCATCATAGGTAGAGGGAGTCCCTTTCCAACTGTGGAATCCATTTCGCAAACGGAGCATTGTGAACCAAGTGCAAGGCATTTAAGATATTTGTATGGTGGTTTGCCTTTCACCTGGGCAGCGGCATACATACATGCCAAAGAGACACCCAATATTGCATTTGCACCAAGGCGTGCTTTGTTTTCGGTACCATCCAGTTTAATCATAGCTTCGTCAATTTTTCGTTGTTCGGTCACGTCAAATTTGCCCACAAGATGCGGTGCGATAATTTTGTTGATGTTCTCTATTGCTTTTAAAACACCTTTTCCGTGAAAGCGCGTTTTGTCTTTGTCCCGTAGTTCTAGTGCCTCGAACTCGCCGGTGCTGGCCCCACTTGGTACAATTGCCCAACCGTAGTTTGTGTCTGCCCAAACCTCGCACATGACGGTTGGGTTTCCGCGGCTGTCAATTACCTCGGTTGCGTCAATTTTTGTTATTTTCATATTATCTCCTTTGCAGGGGTGACCCCTGCACCCGATACGCTTCGCGTGTTCGGTCATAACCTTTGTGAAAGAATTATTTGATTTTCCTTTCGAGGTTTTATACTAGCATAGTTTATCATAAATTGTTTTTTTAAAAAAATGAAAAATTTGTCATCTGTCATCATAGCACGTCATTGCGAGCGAAGCGAAGCAATCCAGTGGTGTGTTCGTGATTGGTTATTATTTGAATTATTTAAAATAGACAGAGTGTTTTTACAGGAGAATAGACAGGGCGAGCAATAATTCAGGCACTGGATTGCTTCGCTTCGCTCGCAATGACGTTGTAGAGGGATTAGTGCTATCGCAATGACACGCATGTGTGCCACACATTGTAAATGACATTGTCTGAACTAGTCTCGCACCAGTATTTTTACCTTTTGAATTGTGTTATCAATCTTTTTTGGTGAAAGTTCGAAGATTTTTGCGATTTCTTGGTAACTGTAACCTTGGATGTAACTGTTGAATACCGCACGTTCTATGTCGGTGCATTTTTCCAATACGGTTGCAATAATTTCTTTTTTTTCTATTAAATCCATTGGGTCTGCTTTGGCCGTTTCGTCGGCCTCGATTTTGGATTCGGCGGGTGCACCAGATTCCTTTCGAATTATATCAATGATGCGGTTTTTTATACAGTTGCTGGCATAAGTTTCAAATTTTATCCCGAGTTCCTCGCGAAAGGTTCGCTGGGCTCGGATAAGGGCAATCATACCTTCTTGGATTAAATCTTCTTCGGAAAAACTGGCGCTGTCGTAACGGAATACGGTTTTGCGTACCACAGTGGTTACAAGTTTTTGATATCTTTCTAAATTAAGCATCAGCCGCCCCTTTGACGATTTACTTCGTACAATATCATTGCGGTTGCCGTGGCAGCGTTAAGGCTGTTGGTTTTTCCGTGCATTGGGATGGAAACCACAACGTCCACATTTTTCTTTGTTTGGTGACGTACGCCAGAATGCTCGCCCCCTATTACAATCGCGACTTTTCCGTTGAAGTTTTCTTTTGCGATATTTGTGCCACCCAGTTCGCATGCGTATGTCCAGAAGCCGTGGTCTTTTAATGTTTCTAGTGTCGAGTTTATATTTGTGACCTTGCAAACGCGCATGTGGGCGGTGGCACCTGCGCTGACCTTTATTACTGTTTCTGTTACGGTTGTGCTGCGGTTCTTTGGAATTATTATTGCGTGTACACCCATACATTCTGCGGTTCGTATTATATTTCCCAAATTATGAGGGTCTTCGATTCCGTCTAGTAATAAAACAATTTCGTTGCCATTTTTCTTTTCAAGAATTTCGTCTAAACCATAGTATCTATAATCACTTATATATGCGATGAATCCCTGGTGTCCTTTTGAATTTGCGGATTTGTCCAGTGCGAGTCTATCCACAAATTGATATTTTGCACCGCTTTGTTTAATTTTTGTCACAAGAGATTCGTTACCGCCGCCCTTTGCGATTAATATTTTCTCGATGGTTGTGGAATTGCTTTTCAGTAATTCTTCGATTGCGTTACGTCCTTGGATTATCATTGTGATTCCCCCATTACAATTTCAAGTATTTCGTTCAAACGTGCTTGGTTTTGGATTAGATAGTTGAACCCAACCACAGCCTCTAGCGCGGTTGCGTTTCGATAATCGCCCAGTGTTTGGTTCTTTGGTGTGGTTTTGTGTTTTGCGTTGTGGGCGCGGCGTGCGATATCACTTTCGATTTCGGTAAAATTATCTTTGATTTTGTCAAGCACAAGACTTTGTGTTTTTGCACATACCAGTTGTGCAGTTTTTTGATGTAGAGTTTCAATTTTTTCAAATTGTGTAACCAGCGAATTTCTAACATGTAAAGAGATAACCGCATCACCGATAAATGCGAGTGTCAGTGGGTTTTTCAGTGAAATTTGTTTTTCGATTTCTGTCATGAATGCCTTATAATTTATGGTGCAATTTCGTCTTTTTCGTCGGGGGATTTTCTGTGCGGGATTGTTCCTTGTATGTTTTTGTCGTGTGGTATTTGTGATTTTGCAGCGTCAAGTTGTTCATGTGCCTTGTCTTGGCTGGCACTTAGTTGTTGTTCTTTGGTTCCTTTTATATTTTTGTCATAGGTCATGGAGGTTTCTTTTGCGTGTGCTTTGCTCATATTGACCATTTGTTGTCTCATTTCTGGGGTGACCGAACCACTTTCTAGTCCCGCCTTGAAGGCGTCCAGTTTCTTTTGGTCGCCACCAAAGTGTTTGTTTAGATATTGTGCCTCGACCTCGGGTCCGCCGTGTTCAAGGTCGGTTTGCATTCCGTGCATCAAACGTGCCATTGGGTTGGACCCGCGTTTCCATTCGCTTTGGAATGCCCTGTCGCTTGCCTGGTCGTCTAGTTTGATACCGTCTTTTTCGTTGATAGATTCCATTCTTTGTAAACCGTCATCGGCTTGATCCTGTGTGACTTGTTTGCTGCCCAATTGATTTGCGATTTGTGATGTACGCGCACCACGTGTTCGGAATTTTTCTGCGGCGGCTGCCATGTCTTGGTTTTGTCCATCTTTGTTTAGTCTGTCCAAACGGTCTGCCGCCAGTTGGTCGTTTAGTGCATACATTGCAAGTTGTTCGGGGTCGGCTTTTTCCAGACCTTTGTATTCCGCGTCCATAATTTTGTCTTGGCGCAGAATTTCTTGGTTTTCGTGTGCATTTGGACGGCGGACGTCTTTTAGACCACGGTGTGTGCGGACGCCTTCGGATTCTTTTGGGGTTTGGGCAAGAAACTGGTCTAGCTGGCCTGCTTGCATTGCTGCGATTTCTTGTGCCCCAACGCCTTGTATCATTGTATTTTGGCGTGCCATCATTACCATGCTTGCCGTGCCAAAGTTAGGTAGAATTGCAAAACCACTTTGTTCAAGCGGACTTGATTCCTGTTCGTTATTACTTCCGAACAGTGTGTTTACAAATTCTTGTGCGCCTTCGATAATGGCATCTACTGCACGTGCATTTTCTTGTTCTTTTTTCTCGTAAAGACCGAAACCTTGTTCCAGTTTTGCGGTTACATCTGATTCTGGCATGTTGCCGAAATTGTATTCTGAACTTATGAAACGTGTAAATTCTGTTAGTCCAGCATTGTCCATGCCGTAGTGTCCTTTGGCGGATGCAAAGACCTCTTTCATTTGGGTGTCGCCAAGCCATACGCCACCCATTGCGCTGGCTGCGTTCTCGGTAAAGTTTTCCAAGTCTTGGTTTGGTTTAAACAGTTCCTTTAGTAGTAACTTCATCTGGTCGGCAGATAATCCGGCCGAGTTTGCTCCGCCTGCGATTACCGCCATGTCGTTTTGTATTTTTTGATTTTCCATACAATAATATTAGCATTATTTATAGAATAACGCGAATGAAATTAATAGTTTTCCAAGATAAATTTGTATACATCGTCGGGATTGTCGATAATTTTGTCCGACCATAGTTGTGTATAAGATTGTTCGCCTTTTCGGGGGTGTCCCACCACGATACTGGATTTACCCATTCCAACACCCAGTGCCCAATCCGCGTGTGCGTCGTTTCCGCATGGCAACAGTAGTATTATAAGGTCACACCAGCGAATGGCTTCTTGGTTGTTCATGACGCTGGCATACATGCGCGCGGCTTTTTCGTTTTTCATGTATTGTGCATAACTTTTGTGTATTTCCGGGTCAAAAGGCTCCTGTTGCATCTCGGGTGGACATTCGGAAATTTTACGGGTGTTCCCGTCGGTAAAGTCGTAGACACGATGTCCGTCTTTACGTAAACGTATTGCCATCTCGCGAACTTTTTCGCGGTTTTTCCATAATGAACTTATGTAAATTTTCATATTAGAGTCTATCACCTGGAGAGTATTATGTCTAGCACATCAATTTTATTGTTTCTTGTCATCAATATCAAGTAAATAGTCCGCGGTGACGTTAAAGTACTTGCAAAGTTTTATTATAGAAAAATATCCAGGTGCACTGTTATCGTGAAGCCAGTTGGAAATGTTTCCTTGGTATACGCCGATTGAGTCAGCAAGGTCTTGTTGTTTTGTGTTGTGTTTTTTCATTAGTTCACCCAATATTTTGCCAAAGGTGGGTGTTTTAACTTTCGGGGCTTTCATGAAGTAATTATATTATTTTTTAAAATATTGGTCAATGAATAAGTGGGGGCTGTGTTATGTCATGGTAACGGCGTTTGCAATTTAATGTAAGATGGACTTTAAAAAACCCCCGACCACAGAGTTCGGAGGTTTTTGATTTATCTTTGACAACTTAATACTAACACAATTTAACAATTTCAAACGTTAAATGTTTACACGACATAGATTATTTGATCAAAGTCTATTACGAAATACAAAACCGAGAATATATTAAGTAGCTAGCGTTTATATAATCCCAGAAGAAATTTTGTTTAGAGCATTGTGAATCTATGTCTCGACCTTTTTGTGTGATGGATTCCCCTTTCGGGCGAATCGCTTACTCTTAAAAGGAGGTGATCCAGCCGCACGTTCTCGTACGGCTACCTTGTTACGCCTTAACTCCAGTTACCAGTTTTACCTTAGCCGGCTGCCTCCTTGCGGTTAGCGCACCGTCTTTGGGTACCCCCGGCTTCCATAGCTTGGCGGGCGGTGTGTACAAGACCCGGGAACGCATTCACCCCGACATGCTGATTCGGGATTACTAGCAACTCCGACTTCATGTGGGCGAGTTGCAGCCCACAATCCGAATTGAGATAGCTTTTTTGAGATTTGCTCCATATTACTATATTGCATCTCTTTGTCACTACCATTGTAGCACGTGTGTAGCCCAAGACGTAAGAGGCATGATGATTTGACGTCATCCCCACCTTCCTCCGTATTATCTACGGCAGTCTCTCCAGAGTGCCTAACTGAATATTGGCAACTGAAAACAAGGGTTGCGCTCGTTATCGGACTTAACCGAACATCTCACGACACGAGCTGACGACAACCATGCACCATCTGTCACCAGGTCCCTTGCGGGATTTCACCACTTTCATGGCTATGCCTGGGATGTCAAGTCTTGGTAAGGTTTTTCGCGTAGCTTCGAATTAAACCACATGCTCCGCTGCTTGTGCGGGTCCCCGTCAATTTCTTTGAGTTTCAACCTTGCGGCCGTACTACTCAGGCGGAATACTTATCG
>Ga0136643_10018736_pt1 | contig 10439 bp, 5 predicted proteins | sample TergutLab28metaG_FD_96883 | JGI IMG/M metagenome (GOLD analysis project Ga0136643, IMG submission 96883) | Labiotermes labralis P1 segment gut microbial communities from Petit-Saut dam, French Guiana - Lab288 P1 (version 3) (version 3) | ecosystem: Host-associated > Arthropoda: Insects >... | reverse complement strand
GGAGGGGGTGAAGAGCTAGGGGGGGGGTTTTGGGTTTTGGCGTAGGGGGGGGGGGGGGGGGGGGGGGGGGGGGACCGGGCCACCTACTGTCCTCTTTGTGTTCAGACCAAAGCCGGAATGGCTTCTTCAGCTACAGAAATGCTTTGAGATTCGCCACCACATGAGCATTTTATACATAAATACACGGCACTGAAACAGCATCATTCAATAGCGTAGCCTTTCAGAATTGTTTATGGTCCATCACATCCTACAAAGGGGTGCTGATAAGTCCTTAGCCCAACCAGGAAGGAAACAAGCTACATCTACCAAACTCGGGATTTATTCAACACACTCCCCACGAAGCTCAATACACTTCTTAGCCCGTTGCTCTAACGTTTGCAAGCCACTCAAAAAAATTCAGAAGGTTGGCCGTCCAACCAGGTCTCCGCGGCAGTAATGACCGCAGCGTCGGACGAAAAATTGCGACATTTCAATTGTTTTTGCAGTCCAGGGAACAGGTGGTAGTCCGACGGGGCCAGATCTGGAGAATAGGGTGGGTGATCAAGACATTGGAAGCCCAGGAAGGCCAGTTTCTTCTGGGTTGCAAGTGCCCGGTGAGCCGGGGCATTGTCGTGCAAGAACAAGGCACCCTTGGTGAACTTCCCGCGGCGTTTTTCCTTCAAAATGTCCTTCAACTGCACCAGCAGAGATAAGTAATACTCCGCGTTGATAGTTTGGCTCTTTGGAACATAATCAATGAGGAGGATGCCGTCTTGATCCTAAAAAATCGAGGCCAGAACTTTTCCAGCGGATTTTTGCACTCGGCATTTTTTGGGGCGGTGTGAGCCGCTATGCCGCCACTCCATTGATTGTTGCTTTGTCTCCGGGTCATAGTGATATAACCAGGTTTCGTCCATGGTCACCAATCGCGACAGGAAATCATTTGGATCGTGCCGAAAAAACTCGAAGAGTTGCACAGACGCCTGGCACCGTTGACGTTTTTGATCCGCGTTCAGGTATTTCGGGACCCACTTCGCGAAGAGCTTCCCATGTCCAAATCTTCTTGAATGATGGACCCAACCCGCTCACGTGATATGCCCAGTTGCTCCGCTATTGATTTAGCCGAAATCCAGCGGTGTTCCAAGATTAGCTCCTGAATTTCACCAATAATCTCCGGGGTGGTCACTATTTTGGGTCGTCCAGGACGTGGCGCATCACAGGTAGAAAATCACCACGTTTAAACTAGGCCACTCAGTTTTTGACGGTGGTAGACGATGGCACATATTCCCTAATGTTTCTGTCAGCATGGCGTGAATTTCCTTCGGCACCTTGCCTTGCAGGAAAAAAAAATTGACAGCTTGTTGAAATCGCGCGCGTCGCCTGAAATGCTTCCTTTCAGCCTCTGTAACAAGAAACGACTTGCAATTCGGCACATGAACAGACCCATCTTTCCAACGACACTATCGATTCCGTCCTACGCCACCGCGAAGTAGGTCGAGCTAATGACTTATCAGCAACCCCTCGTAAAACCCTGGCGCCTGCAACCCTGTCAGATCACAACTGCTGTAAGTAGGTCAGTACTTGTACAGTTTGTGTAACAGTGTCGAGACAGTGTAACAAACAACTGTCAGCGTGTACACAACTCGAGTACTGGTGTGCCACAGGGTTAGAGCCACTGAAGTAACAACAGCTGACACAGCACCACACCGTCTGCACCCTCGCAGAACTGGCTGGCACAGCTGGGCCTTCTCGTTCTACGCTAGATGGCACACCGACACCCGTTAGACATTACGAAAGGTCGTACTCGCTTCCGCGTTCATCACTGTCTCCTTTATGCTGGCTGGCAGCCAGTACTGAAGGCAGAACCTTCACACTGCTATGACTGCTGTGTGTCTTGGTTACCGTCTGCTGTTCTGGGCACTGACAGTTTTAAGAGGCCAATGGAGGACATTATGAGCTGCGACAGGGGAACGCGATTTAACATTCCATAAAATGACTGTGACCATCTGTACAGACGAAAGTGCAAGTTTCGCTGACAGGCGCAGGAACAAGCTCCTATGGTGCAGGATAGTAACGTGACGTGATGAGTGGTCGGTTAGCCTGGACGTAGCGTAGGCCAAAGTGCTAGACTTTGTTAAAGCTGAATATGCAACACCATTCTAGCAGTGAAGAGTTCAGGTGAGTACAGTATAATTATACAGTCTCGAAGAACAGAAGATGACAGCCCAGGTAAGCTGTGATAGTAGACAAGATTCGGAGATCAAGTACAGCTGCACTCTTACAAAGCGACTGACACTACAGTCTCGCTCACAGTTATGCTAGACCATGTTATATATGGACTGTCTCGGGCGTTGGCTCGGAGAGGAGCATCAGTGGGTGCTTTCCCAAATCGCCCTCTGATTGGGTCCCAATTACGTCATTGTCAGTTCTGGCATGTTACCTTTTATGGTTATATTCCCAGCCCTTTTTCATTTAGTAGTGAAACTGTTAACACTTAAACGCAATTCCTTCCCCTTTCCAACGACCATTATCATATATATTTTAACAGTCTGGCTTATTGCTTGGACTCTTGAAGTAAAGACTAAATTACAGTGCTCATGAAGCTAATGGAAGCATGTACCCTCCCACGTGGTACTTCAACAGGTTTAAATGCATCAGTTACATAAACTTCAAATATGTCTTACTCTCTTATACTAAGTTACAAAAGCATGACAAGGATTTGTGGCTATGGACAACGTCTTTCTTCATATCTTTTCTCCTGCACACAATTCCTCATCACACTCCTTCCCTATCCCTGCCAACGAGTTCGACAGCTACCCTCGATATGACTAGTAACGGTGCCTGCAGCCTCGTAACCCATTGCGTCAGCATCATATGAACGTGCATATGCGACTGCGTTAGCAATTATTAGGGCCAGTTTGTCAAATTAATAAAAATCCAAACACAATAAAGCAAATCATATTCATATTTTATATCGTCGGTTTACATACAGGTTCACTCTTCTGGAGATCTTCATTCTTTCAAAGGTTACGCATTTCCGTTACAGAGTCTGCGAAGGATAACACCGCAACAGATGTAAACAAAAGGAGACAAAACTGTAACGAATAAAAATAAATACTCTCTTGTCGCAGAAATTAGGTGCAATACCGTCAGAAGTGTTTGGTTATTACAAAAAGGCATCTGAAAACGGAGATGGCAACAGCCGACCCTCAACCTTCATCACACAAACATCACTATACACACTCCACGTGTTGTCTTCGTACATTTACAATATAAATTTAACTGAACTGTCCTGAACTACACTTCTGGACTCTCTTCTGGCTCGAAGCACGTTTTAAGCTCCTTCCATAAAGACCACTCTGAATTACCTCCATGCACAGCGCTGCACTCAGGCCTATACTGAACATTCGCCTTCTTACGACAATCGTGGGCCGCCCAAACGGCTTACCTAAGCAGATGGTACGGCCCGCCTGCCAATAATTTCCCGTCCACGTTATCGGGTGTAACAACCATTATCTCAGTACCACAGAAATGCTTCAAAGACGTTTCGGTAGTTAATATTTAATGACATACTTCAGAAACTATGGCGAACGACGCACAGAGCCTTCAGATAACAACACCCGTGTATGTATTAATACCAGACTGCTTCATACAACGATAATGTATCAACTGAACAAATTACAAGTTCTATTAGGGCTTACTACGACGATGAATGTGAATCCAGGCAAACGAAGGACCTCGCAGTACGCGGCGTTTTCAATAAATGAGGTTCTCTAAGACACAGAAATTAAATGGAAGTCATAAAAACTTTAACTGCAACATGTCTATTCAACAAAGTACCGTTTTCCTTCAATACACATTAACGCACTTGTCCCATCCTGGCACGAGTTCCGTCGCAGCACAAATCCAGCCTTGCATTCACAACCATTCACGCATCGCCAATTCCAGTTCCTCAGTGCCGTGCAATAGCGACCTCCTAAGTGCTGTCAAGCGGCCCGAACGTCCTCTTCTTGCAAGGTGTAATCCTTTGGCATGACAATGCAACCCGCACAGTGTCCACTGGACACAGGAACTGCTGCGGTCTTTTCACTGCACACTTCTGCGACATCTACCGTATTGCATGCAAGGTCGCCACTTACACGATAATAAGGAAGGAGTAGCTGTTCGTGAATGGATACGAAAACAACAGCCCAGTTTCCAGTGCGACGGAATATTTTAAACTCGTGCCACAATAAAGCAAATGCATTAACGTGATCGGGGATCGTGGAGAAAATTAATTACACTTCAGCAGAAATAAGTGAGCTACACTTATTGCTGTAATTACATGCAATTTCTATTCCGTGAACTACGGAGCCTTACGTATCGAACAACCACTGTCACACCGGTTCAGTGCCGAGAATTCAACCAAGGAACCTTCGGATACGACACAAGCGATTATTAATCCACGGACCATTCAAATACTACGCATAAATTCTTACCATCAACAAGCCGTGCGGCAGACACCGGCTGCTCAATCCGTGGACCAGGTGGATGCAACGTGAAGCTGACGAAGCCCTGCATCTGGTAAGTATACTTACCACGCCATGAACACTACTGGGGAAGTGAGAGTAAAACCACGCTTTCTTGGGCTCGACACTAGATGGAGCTGAGCCTTCAGCTCCACACCTTGGCCATTTCACCCACAGAAAGAACGCCCGGTACACAATGAACAGGTGGCTGATCTGAAACTTGTGAAAAAAATCTCTGTCCCTGCCGGGACTCGAGTCGAGATTCCCCGGTTGTACCACCATGCAGCCCCGTCATTATACTCAGTACGGTATCTAACGCCAGGCTCCCAGTCGACGCCGGTTACACGTCTCTTCCTAATGGAGCAATGCACCGCGACGGTCCCTGCCCATTGGCACGCATAACGCAACTTCGCAATGCACGTGGAGAACTACTGCTGTAATTTAACCCGGGGACATACAAACAATCCGGACAGCCGGGTGGAGCAGTGCAGACCGACCGACAGATCGACCGCAATCACCTATTTACTGCGAGAGAAACCGGATACGATGCAGCATCCTGCAGCACGCCGGCTCAGGTTGCAACCGGTACTATTCATCACACTACAATGCGACCGCGAGTTCAAGGAAATTGGGAACAGGAAACCTACCGCTCTGCGCCTGCCTCCCTATAACTCTGTGTGTTTCACTGTCACTGTCAACTACAGGAAACCTACCGCTCTGCTGCTGCTTCCCTATAACTCTGTGTGTGTCACTGTACTCACTGTCACCTAGCCTCGTTCACAGCGCCTGGTTTCTTGGTCTCAAGGTTCGTGTTCTGTTTGTTAGTGCTTTACTTACTGGTGGTTTCTCAACAGGCGCTTAAAGCAGCTAAGATAATACAGGATCGAACAAAGTGTCTGTCTACTGGTGTAAAATAAACTGGAACGGATATACAGGAAGCGGCCGTGGCCTGGCGTGACGCAGGCCAACTGTCCCGGCTGCTTTCTGGAGGGACTGAAGAAAACAACGCAAAAACGTCAGCGAGATGGGCGGTCTACAAACCGACATATGAAACCAGAACATTGCAAACACAAAGTCGCTCACACACGCAAGTTACAGGGAAATGGCGAAGAGTATATCACTGGGAATTTAATGGTTTCGTCTCCTCGCTTAATGGCATTGAAATCGTTACATAACGAAAGAGATGGGCTGTTCACGAAGCGTGCACTGGGGAGACGTATAAAGGTGTTGGTCGAAAACCCAAAGTCAAGATTTTATGTATTATTTATTTATTAATTCCGTTTAATAATTGTTTATTTAATGGCTCTAGCGCGAATTCAGACCACAAAGCGTCGAATTTTATGACAATTAGTGGTCGCCCAATCGCAGGCACTAAAGACCGAAGGCACTGAGGAGAACCAGCCGGCAGTCGGTAACCAACGCCGCGATTCGAACTGCACACCTCTGAGATGCTGCTAGAAACATACCGACCGACCGACCGCTCCGCTTCAGTCCCCTTGCTCGGTCTCAAGTGAAATGATTGCTTTTAAGACCTAGGCACAGAAGGGAAGCCCACATTGGACGACAAGCAATGGAAGTTACGTAGCACTGGTAGTTAAATGAGATCACTTTGACCGGGCTCTGCATCTCCATAGAACGTTCGTACAGCAGCAGGTACGTACTGCACTTTGCACGAACCGACGCTCTGAACATACTACGATGTACGGACAGCAAACACAAATGGACTGCCCACGGCGGCTTGGATTCAAGTCCTCGGGAATGTTAGCCGCGTCGACCGGTAACCTGCTATGGACGTTACGGAGGTGTGCCTCCCCTCCGAAGCTACAGTAACAGTTTGCCAGCCAAGAAGGCGTAACATCGCAGAAGACACTGTACAAACAGTTTTACAGGGGATAAGACAATAGCACTCGGTGCACCAGATGCTGTGGGCTCCAACAAGCAACCTTACACACAATTTACTCAAGTCACTTGATGTAACAATACCCTTTAGCTCAATGAGTATCCCCACCTTTATTAAAAATTTTTCATCCCATGTCCGGAGTTCTCCTAGCAGGATACAAAAGGCTGAGTACAAATGGCAGCACGAAACAAGGCTAATTCACCTACCCAGTACGTTCCAGTCAGTTCCTACCTCTCAACATCACAAATACTAACCGGTATATCCTGTTCATGAAACATCCAACGCTTCATCAAATTACAGCTACAGGAGGCGCTCTATAGCCAAAATGCATATTTTTATAATGCTTAAACGGCGGTACATAGGCCTACAGTAAATGCTCTAAGTACAATCCAGGTATATTAGCCTGACCGTGGCACGAGCGAACACAGCCTCACTATGACAACTCAGTAACATTTCGACACACAAGATTCGACAATAAGTAAGTTAAAGTGCACACATTTTGAGTTCTTCCTTTACGTCTCCAGTAAGAAGACTCCACATTTAACGGTACTGCCGCCCCACTACTTTTCCACGTAGTCCCCACAACAACTTCCTTACTTGCTGCATCGTGAGACACGCTTTTCTACTGTCCTGCCCTGTCGTCAGCCATCATGTGACAACTGTTGCACACCGCGATCCTCTTCAGAAGTTTGTGGCCGACAACATTTTGCTTCAACGTTGCCAACAAATGACAATCGCTCGGCGACCAATTCATCTTGTACAAGTATAATCACAATAGGATATTCAGCCACAAAAGTATGTCAGGAAAACTTACTTCCTGACCAACCCCAATTTAACAAGTTACAAAAGGGGAAAGATAACTGACACACCATCCTTATTCCTTCCTTACAAACAAGATGAAATGTTACATGCAATATATCCTGAGACGGTGACGTTCCGAGATACATACGACCGTCAAATGGCGCAAGGTATAAAGTGACCCAAACACAGCCACCCCGTAGTTAGGATACGTCGTGTTCGACCACTAACGGACACCTTCGACATTGCGTTGTGCTACCACCACAATGTCTGCCTCACAGACAGAGGACCATCTTCACGCAGCCATAGTAAAACGCTTTCACAAAATTACCATATCCTTGAGCAGTCAACCTGTCGGGTGCGGATCGCCGTCAACGAAAATGAACCCGACAGCAAACCAAATGCTGACTCTTAAGCAGACATGATACCCACGTTTGCGGGCAGCATGAGGATTGCCCGGTCAATACGTCACTGTTGAGTGAAAGGCGCTCATCGACAGTGTGCTGATGCCGTAGCTAATCGCAGAATTACACACATGACGAGCGTCCGGAAACATGTGCGCTGCGCGAGACCCGGCATGGATCAAACCGAATGTCACGAAGTACTTCGAGGAGCCTCGGTCGAAACAGTCTCAAATCTCGTGCAATATCGCGTGAGTTTCTCCAATACTCTCGTCCCACAGCTGCAATTATAGCATCATTGCACGCATTCGTACAGCAGTGTGCGCTCTGCATGCTCAAGAGCTGTACCAGTACACTTCCTGTCTCGCAAAGAAACCGCTCTAACCGTCGAACACGGTGTCTACATGACGTCAACCACGATAACATAACGTGCACTCCCGTGCAATCGCACCAGCTCGACTATTAGAGACGCGGAGGGTTACGATCATGCCGCAGATTTGCCATTCGATCAAAACTCACTCCTGCTGTGCACTGTGTCATCAGCACGCCTAAGAACGCGCTTTATCGTCTCAGAAGCAAGTTATTCCAGCTGACGGAAACGTCGGTCTCAAACTGAACGTCTCACGACATGCATCACATAATATGTGAAGCGTATTTTTCACCAGGCATCACACTATGTAGAGATGCTGCGCGAATCTCCTTTCATCTCGCATAAAACAGTTTTGCCTCCTGACACAAAACCAAGCATGGTCAAGCATAAAAAATGACACCTGTCCACCACTACTTAGCTACTAGGCAAAAACATGTGGTTTTGTTCAAAAAGCGATCTCTATGGTATTTAGACGTTATCGTGGTAAATAACAAGAGATGTGTGGTATCTCATCTTTCAATTTTTATAATCTCATTTAATTATGCGGACAAAAGGACGTTAAACTGCTGCATTGTATAATTTCCATTATCGGTTTGCCTTCAAACTACAAAACTAATCCGTACTATATTTATACAGGGTGTATTTAAATGCCTGGACAAATTCGAGAGTTCCCGACACCAAAAAAAGGAGAAAAGTTCATACCAATACAAATAAGCAAACGGTTTTCAAGGCAAAACCCAATAACGCGTTAACCTAAATCCTTTAGATTTTTATCTACACGGACACTTAAAAAGCCTAGTGTACTGAGCTGCAGTTGAAAATAAAGACAGACTTCATCAACGCACTTTTATGCCTGTCAAGCCAATCGCAGTTGCACCCGGAACCTCTGAATCTGTACGACATCCATAAACAGACGCATCCATGCGTGAAGTGATTCAGGAAGAGGACATTTTGGGTATTTATAATGAAGTGCGACTTTACAAACAGTAAGAACTCCTCGACAGTTATTAAACTGGGAAGGTTCAATGCAAATGTATTGCGTCAGCTGTAAGTAAACCATTACACAGTTAAGGTATTTACTGATGAATGCACCTTTCCAATTAAACCCAAGAACCACTCACTTCCAGATATGTGTTTATACAGCATTTCACTCTGATGTGAAAAACTCACTCGTGAAACCTGTCTAAGCATTACAGAATCATCCTGTACATCAGTTCGTCCCTCCGGTAAACATACTGCGTCTCCATTTTCAAGATCAACCAGTTCAAGCTCTCTAGGCAAACAACCGCTGTTTATTGTGAGAATTACAATCAACACGTCCTATCTTTGGGAAAAAACGGAGAGTTTTTAAAATGTTAATGTGGACTGTTCAATAAACATTTCCTTTTAAAGGGTTAGAAGGCCACAGAGTACTGTTAATTTTTTACATAAACAATGTATCGAACAAAAGGTGCATGAGGTTCTTTTTTAACACCGCATGCATAAGACTGCCCAATATACAGGCAAAATCACAAGCACTAACAGTAGAAATTGACAATATGTGTGCTGCCTTCCGTACAGCTATTTCTCTACACAAATTCGGTAGTTTGTTTCAAGGAAGACCCACGGGACGAAGAGAAGATAAATGATTAATTTGGTCCCATGAAATGTCCTCCATTCCCATGCAAATCAAACCAAGTCATAGCATCAATCCCAAAACTTCTTAAAAATTCCTCAATCACGCATTTAATATTATACTGAAGGAACTCCATCTCATTCTAGACGCTTCAGTCTCCACCAGTCACAGACACTGCCTAGATCCCATACACACATGCAGAGGACTACTTCACAGGCGTCCCAGTTACCGTGAAACTGACCTCGCAGGGACAAGCATAAACGACAAGAAATGTTCCCACTGTCAGCATTACCTGAATCATCCCACGACAATACGTAATAGCGCCGCGTCTATTTAATCCGGCCGCAGAACAAATATTCCAGTCGCCAGAATGAGGCGGGTCGGTACCTTATGGCCAACTGTGACAGCTACCGCACATTGCTGCCCTCCACACACATCAAATAACAGCAAGATTAATTAAATTAAGAGAAAGAGCGTTTTGCGCACAGCACGAGAAGTGACCAGGTAACTGTTGCAACTGCCGGCAACAAACCCACGAGCGTCATACAGCAAACAGTCGCCAGCCACTTTTTTCGGTCATCAGGCGATCGCTTTATTCTATCCCTGTATTTACGTCTCGACAGTTGGTAACACTGATACAAAGTGAAAATTAAACACACCACTTTTGAGCCCACAAGAAACTTTTCATCAAAAGTAAAGGTAAAGGTAATGTTCGCCCTTGAACAGGCCACGCACGCCCAGAGGGGGGGCACAGGTACAGCTCTACTGTAGCCCCGGCGCTACACGAGGGTGGGTGGTCAACTCCACGCCTCGGCCGCTTTGCCACCGGGAGAGAGACCCGGTACGCACTGTTCACGAGGTCGGGTGG
>Ga0136643_10018734_pt1 | contig 10440 bp, 4 predicted proteins | sample TergutLab28metaG_FD_96883 | JGI IMG/M metagenome (GOLD analysis project Ga0136643, IMG submission 96883) | Labiotermes labralis P1 segment gut microbial communities from Petit-Saut dam, French Guiana - Lab288 P1 (version 3) (version 3) | ecosystem: Host-associated > Arthropoda: Insects >... | reverse complement strand
GTAACAAGAAAATACTTGCAATTCGGCACATGAACAGACCCCTCTTTCCAACGACACTATCGATTCCGTCCTACGACATCGGGAAGTAGCCAGGGCTAAGGATTTATCAGCACCCCCTCGTATTTGCTCTGACTTAAATTGCTAAATGACTCTCGAAAATGAGGCGGGATTACTACTCTGTGCACCATGATGCTCAGTGTCATATTAATATTATCCTCCGTAAAGTACTTTGCTGTTAATATTGAACACTAACATATGGCATACACGTACACTGTTTATTGGCCGTGCAACAGAAAAGCTGTCAGAACAGTTTGCTTTCTCAAGACTTGCAGATTAAAAAATCAGGTATTTAGTCTCTGTGTGTGCCGTCTTGATCTGTATATATCATTGGTTCCCAGACTGTGCTTTGGGATCCGCGACCAGTTCCCAGGGGATCCGTGATACATTCCTGTAATGGCTGCTTTGAAGTTTACTTAATTTTTTAAATTAAATGAATCATGTTTTGTTAAAGATATTCACAGAGCTTCTTTAATTGGTGATGTGTTTATTTCGTGTCACCTTCAGATTATCGAATTAAGAAAACTCTGTACCCACGCAGCAAGCGACAATCATTGTAATTAATGTCAAATCATGGAATGCAATTTTACGTATGCTACTAATATGCATTTTTAGCTATCTAAAAATCGTCCTGAGATATATATATATATATAATTTTGAATGCCTATCAATTCGGGCACTCTATAGTTACGCGAGCAAGGGTGTGAGCTTTCGTTGTTATCTTTCGAAGCCAAAAAGGGTCTGCGATAAAAAAAAAAGTCTGGGAAACGTTGGTATATGTTTTCATTGTAATATCCCGTTCTATATATTGATTGCTTCGTGACCGGGTTACTGTCCGATACTCGTATCTGTTGTGTATTTTCTAAGCGGTCCCGTTGGGCTGACTCCCAGTGCATCCATTATGTGCAGATTTGCTCGCTATACTTTGTCAGAACGTAATGGAAAAGTAGTTCATGCCTGTCGCGCTGACGTCGCTCGCGGTGACTCCTTTCTTATTGCGCAATTGAATTTCATTGTATTTTAACAATTCTGGAATGACTTCAATCATGCGATCTAGGGTCGGTCCTGTTTTGCTGCGAGGTTATGCAAACATCCAGCAACATCATAAATGATTTGGCAGCTTCGTAAACATACAATGAATCAAACTTGCTTAATGGCATACTCACCCTCAGTGTTTATTAGAGATAGGCAATAAATCCTGATGATAACTAGAAATAATTTATGTGTAGTGTTTACTCCAGGCTGGGGACTAGTGGTGGGCTTCTGTGAACAAGATAATGAACAGTTTATTTTCATAAGTATTGAGATTTTCTTGTCTGGCGAATGTATCGCTCCAAGAAAAATTTATTTATATGAAGTTTCGTTGCGTCTTTGTAACAGACCCGCATTTCTACACTACCCCTGATTTGTGAACCGATGAAAGGTTATATATTTATTAATAACCTTGCGTTATTTGCTCCAAACCTACGAGTAATTATCCAATAAGGAGTTCGTAACTTGCAAAAACGATACATCAAGGTTTGTTTAGAGGATAGCAGAAGCTAAATTAATTGCTAATGCCTATGCTGTCGGTAGAAACGTGTTCTCAGCGCGGGATGCAGCAGGAGCAGTCCATCACACCGCCCCCATTCTGCTTCCGGGCATTGCAGCCTCCTGAATCAATTAGGCCCATAAAAATATATATTGCTTGAAGTGTGTTCTTTCTTGTTAGCGGGATGTGATTTGAGGACCTCGCTGCTAACAATGTCAGTACACCACACCACACACACACACACACACACTTTTTGTATAAAATCCACCTTATTACATGTTTGCGATGTTTGTTTGCGCATGTTTAGGACCTGGACTTCGAGGAAAGCGTTATCAACTTGTGTATTCCGCTGGCAAAAATCATCGGGGATAGACCGTCAAACCTGCAGCACTATCATCATCGTAATCTCCCTATGTTAATACGATAACATCATGATATACCGAACTACTGAACGGATAATTTCAAGATAGACATTTTTAGACGGCTTGTAATTCGACATTGATGGCAGTTAGTTTCCTTTTTTTATTAATTCATTTTCAAAAAGAATTGTTCTTTAACAGAAAAGACTAACGTTAAAAACTGCTTTAAGCGGAGGCCAATGGAAGATAAAAAAATATTTCTTCTACTTCCCGTGGCCTCCGCCTGAGGTAGGACTGTCGATTTCAACGTTTTTTTATTTTCGTATTTAAACGCAGTAGGAAGCTTTTTCTTCTTATTTACACGTTGCTTGTGATCCGTGGATCTCCAAAAGAAAGTGCCCAGAATTAAGCATTACTAACTACAATTTTAATGTTTATTAGTATTAAGAAGCTGTAATGTTTGCTGATTAAACATTTTACTGTTACTACTTGCAAATTGAGGGCCGGGATTGTTCAGTCGGTATAGAGACTCGCTATGGACTGGACGTTCCGAGGATTGAATCCCGGTGGGGCGAGATTTTCCGCACCCGTCGACACGTAGTTCCGTTTCTCGGGGTAAAGCGGCCGGAGCGTGGCGTTGACCACATACCCCCATCAAGAACCGAGGTTAATGAAAGAGTAGATCTGTACCTCTACTCTTGTGAGTCTTCATGGTCTGTTGTAGTGTGAACCTTTTTTACTTGCGAATTAATCGCAGGGGTGCAACTAATGTATATAAACTGTTTGTACCTGAAGAAGAGTCAGGAGAAGATATGACGACAAAAGGGGCTAATAGAAGGACGGTAAAGGGAATACGGCAGAAGTGAAGGAAGGAGATGAAGTTACGAATGGGATATGGGAAATGAGAAATTTGTGAGGGATGAAGTAATGAAAGACTTTACTTTACCCGAGAGGCTAAAACTGCGCCTTCGCTGTAGTGTGATGGCCAAAACACGGGATACTGTAACCGAGATTCGTGACAAGCATTTATATAATGACATGACATCCACAAACACATGAACCGTTATCAGCACCGCTGTGATAAATTAAAATATCTCTTTTTTTTTTCGTGATTTCTGCCGTATAATCTGGAATAGTCCCAAATAATATATGAACTGTTCTCCATTCCTTGTCAGGTTTTCTGATTTGAATTTTAATCTATCCTGCGGCCCTAATGGTCTTGAAAACCAGTCGTGCTGATGGAGGTACGAATGAAGACGGTGGCTGAACAAGTGGCTACACATACTGAGTTGCGAAGAACCGAAAGCAACGGACTGGATTCAAAGTATAATGCCTGTTTATGGATTTTAAACAAGTGTAACTTTTTTCTTCTGATCTTGAGAGAAACATTGACGTATTTTGATAGATCATGGCAATAAGACGCAATTTCTTTTCCTTACTGGACTAAAGGAAATTTCGTATCTCTAATGTATATGTATTTCAGTAAGTAATAATTTACCAACAAATACAATTACTAAGTTTTTTTTGGTTAATTTTTATTGATTATGTAATTAAATACACGGCAACATGCAACATTGCAAGAATGTGTACTTTTTAATGTTGAGGTGGAATTAATCTTCGAGAACAGCAGAACATTACAGTAAGAATTCCCAAGGCCTAAGAGCATCGATCCACAAATTTTACAAGAGTCTAGGAGCCATCTTAAAATACCGGGCGTCAAATGGGAGACACAAACCAAGTCCCATACTTATAACCCGCAGATATTAGCTCCAGCCTGCAAAGTTTTGTCGCCCAGGATTTGTGCACCGTTGTCTTATACCCATACGTATATCTGCAAACTATCAGTTTTCACAGTTGTATTTTTTTTTCCCTCCAATTCAACTCCAAAGAACGGCGAGTTTCCTTTGCTTTAAAGAACAAATCTTCGTCAGTCTTAGTGCCTTTTAAACTACACAAATTCTCAACTGTGCAGTGCCTGTGATGTCCGTACTTTAACCCAGTGCTTTTCTACAGGTGGTACGCGGAGGGTCGTCTCTTGGTACGCGACATTGTTTGCGAATTACAGTGTTGCTCATTATTCAGTTTCAGTTATGTTAGTGGCGTTGCTAAAATGGCATGAATGTATTTAAATAAATTAAAAAAAACCACTTATGAAGTGTTTATAAAGTTACACTAGAAGAGTACAAAATGGATGTTATTAATGATTTTGGTACCTGGTAGATGCTTAGATATTTTTTTTTTTGGTGGCAGTGTTCCGCGAGAAAAAAGAAAGGTTGAAAACCCCTGCTTTAGTCCATGGCGAGTGTATAAAAAAAGGCACTGGCCGCTCTTTCATTTGTTGTTGTTCAAATAAGTTTGTCAGGCTAAGAGACTGACGCTTCTTGAAACCTATTTTATTATCTCCACACACGTCTTCAGCTACAGGCAACTAACAAAACATTACAAATTCAGAGCCTGCAATTGGCCTTCCTTCTCTTGCAGTTAATAATGTGCTGTTTGAGAATGCAATAACTTACTCATTTTTGTGTAATTATTTTTAGGAATTTTCTTTCACGAATCAAAATTTCCCTGCTAATTTCAGGCGTCCGCGGCCCACGCGAAATAGAAGCGCGTACTGCGGATTGTCAGCCCGTCCTAAACACGTAAACGGCATCAGCACAAGTTTTAAGACCATCTTCAAATGTTTGGTGCATAAAATCCAACTTTTTATTATTATTATTATTATTATTATTACGAAGATACTGTGGAAGGAACGCGCTAAAGAAATTTGTACTTTCGTCGTCGAAATAGAGTCTCGAATAGTATTCTGAGTGCTGTTTGAACTACATCACCTTTATCTAGGCAGAATCTCAGTCACACAAGATGCTGACGTCCGTGTTTTAAAGGTGTATGATGTAATTACATCGAGTACGGAAATGTGGAAATGGCACTTGTCAACACCTTCGTCTCTGTCTGTCTGTTTCTACAACTCTCTAGCCTAGTAGTTCAGTGGAGATTTAATACAAAATTTATTTAGTATAAACTTTCTAATAACAACTTATCGTAAATAAATATAAAAAATTTTAATATTTACGTATTGGTATGTTTTAAACTTTTTGCTCACTGTCAGAGTCATAATAGAAATAAATCAGTCCTTAAATTGTATGTATTTAAACGTAACACATATAATATCGGTGCATAATCGTTATGTCTTCAAGATTAAAATCTGTACATATTTCTTTAAATCTATATCTTACTATACCCTGATGTTTTGCTGTTTGCAAGGGAATTAAGAATTATTTAAATCTGTTGGTTATTTGCACATGTACGTTATAACTTTCGTCTAAAATATGTTTTGCGAAGGGAATGAACTTGATTCTATATTATCTGTTTTATATTAGTAACATACCAACAAATGCACATATATATAGTCTTTAATACTCTAAAATTTACATTAAGACACCTAAAACGCTCCTAGTGTTCTTATAGTTGTTGCTGAGTTTTGCTTGTTGGGCACTGTCTTTAACTTTGCTCCGTGCATTTTGTAGTTTATTTAAGTAACACACCAACAAATGCACATATATATAGTCTTTAATACTCTAAACTTTTAAGTGTTTTAATGTAAATTTTAGATTATTAAAGACTATATATGTGCATTAGTTGGTGTGCTACTTAAATAAACTACAAAATGCACGGTGCAACGATAAAGATGGTTTCTGTTTTATATTTGCAATGTTTGCGATTTATCCCACTAGGTGCGAGATAGAACTTGGTAACATTCTTCACATTTACGGAAGTTTTTATCGGGAAATTTAAAATCAGACTCTTAATTATCTAGGTCTTTAATGGAATGGTAAATCTGATGGAACGTATTCAGCAAAGGCATTGAAAGTTGTACGCTATATACCTATGTACTGAGTATGCCTGAAGGCAGTGTGTTGTATGTCCCTGTCCTTTAGTCTTTCTGCACCCGAAAATACATGTCATGCTTACGTCGGTCAAATAGCGTCCTCTACGGCAGTGTTTCTCAACCTTTGTGAGACCGCGGCCCGGTAGATTCTTTTTTCATGAGACGAGGGCCCGGTCCCAAAAGATTTACTCGTAAACACCTTTCCAATTTTTTTAAGTTCATACATTAAACTAACATAAGTATCAATAATTAATTATGGCATAATCATAAAGAGTACACTTATGTATACGGTGTGGCATGTTGACAAATATAAAATTACACTTAAATTAGTTACCAATCACTGGACCAATGATATCTTGTAGCATATTGTAGTTCCTCAGGCCAACATCTGGGTCTGAGTTTTCGACACATTCACGAATTATATTCTCCTCAGAATATTTCCACCATAAAATATTTATTCATAAAAAAAATCTTAGAAAACTAAAATGACAAATTCCAGGAGAACCTCTCGCGGCCCGGTATAATTGATGTCAGGGCCCGGTACCGGGCCGCGGCCCGGCGGTTGAGAAACACTGCTCTACGGCGCACACGCACTTCGGTATTTTCATTTTAAGACATGCTTTGACGACGACAAGTCGAGTTCGAAAAGGCCGGATACGCCAGAAAATAGAACTTAATAATACATATTTGTGACAAGTTGTGTTGGGCGGTCCGTAATAGTCTTATAATATGGTACATGAATGCTTCACGAACCACGGCAAGTGTGCCTTTTTTACACCGGGAATATTCTTATTCCAGACCTCAAAATTTTAGTGATTGTTGAATGTTACATGAGACCAAAATAAAGTATGGACGGTTCTCGGTAATGTCTAACAACATTGATTCAATTTGTCTCATTTGTATACAGCAGGGTTCAAAATAATTGTATGGCCTAGGGGTCAAGTGTCCAAAACAAGTTTCCAGTAGTTTCTGTTCTGAATGACAAATGAGTTTTTTTTATTCTCTCAAGGTTCATTACACCAAAAATATGTTGGACATGCCAACTCAAGGATATTTAAAAAGCTGGTCTGAATAATGTATCAAAGTTTAATTTATACCTCATAGAAAACACAAGTTCTAACGACTGTCAAGTTCCTTAGGTCAATGGGCGTTCAGGGTAGTTATTTCTGTTTATTATGAAAATTAACTGACAGTCTTTGGGTGTTCCTTAACTCTAAACCAGGTGGTAGCATGCATGGATACCTGTGCTCATTAAGCCGTTAATAAATGTGATATTTCGGGAGTAACGCTGAGCTGTGTTTCCTTCTTCAGCTTCGTCGGTTAGTAAAGGTAATGACATTTAGGGGAGTGAAGGTATAGCTACACAAACTCATAACATCAAAATAAGATGGAGGTGAATGGTCAGCTTTACTCATCCACTGCTTTACACTAAGGGAAAAAGCCCCCGGTTCGTACTGAATGTGAGTTTCTGTGGGCCCAAAGGCCGGTTTGGACGTTTTAGGTAAGGTCTGTTAATTTTTTCCAGCTTCCAAATTTCCATCTCTTATTGGTCTTCCTTAATCCCTTTTCTCATTAGAATACGTTTCACATATTTTTCTTATTACAGTTTTAGATTAGTCCCTTTGTTTGTGTTAGCCTCTCTTCTGTCCTTATATTCATTTAAAATTCTTCGCATATTTATCCTGAACTCCTGTCTGTCTTAAGAGCCTCACCCCATCGTCCATCTCGGAAAGTTTAATTCCAGTGCTGGCAGTTGGTGCGGCCCTACAGTCTGATGGACCATCATTCTGTTGTCAACTCTGTCTGTAAAGGAGCTCACACTGGAAACTACGGTGGTGATAAGAGGGTGTTGCGATTCTCTTGCGATACAACTGAACCAGCTGGTTCAGATGGAATCTCGTACAATTAAGACGACACGATGACGATATATGCACGACTGGCATCTAAGATACGGTTAGAAGCCAGCACGCTGTGTCTTCTATCGCCCAGTCGTAAATAAATCGCCACAGAAGGCGGAAATCAAAGGGAATTTTTAAATGCTCTACTAGTTTGTGCAATCACGAATGAGGAAGCAAATATTCAACTTGGGGAGCTTGTTGGGAAACACTGCATTTGCACAACTGGAAGGTGCCTGGTTGTTCAAGGAAGGGCAGAATTTAAAAATTTCCCGCGTTTTCCTGCATAAAATGATCTACAGCTTTCACTATCCAAGTCTATGGCCCTGACTACACCAAAAGTGCCAAGTTCACTCTATAATTATTATGTAAATAAACAGTCAAGTTGACAGTTTATTAAATAATAATTATATGATAGAACAACGGGATGTCGAACTTCCAAGTTCGCCACTTTTTTGTTGAAGTAAAGGTGAACCCAGTACTTGCTTCTGTTTACCTTCTTCTTCAGTCTTCCTCTCATCTATTAGATAAAAAATGTGTCTTCGTCTGATAGCATATTCGTACTGAAGTATATAGTCTGAGTCGATCGCCTCCGGTGTACAGGGCCCGTATTATGTCGAATATATCGTATCGCTATCGCATTGCCATCGTATCGCTTATAGTGTCCCGTGTGACAGATGCCTAACATGAAATTTGTCATCCCAGTTTTGACAATCACAGGACCGTGCATCTTGATATATTCTTATAATAAAAGCCAACAAGATGCACTCTTTCTCAGCTTTATTTTGGTCAAGAACTGGTTCCATCCTGACCTCGCTAGCAGACAGCATCACTAGTATAACAAATACCATTTGGTGTGAATACAGTATTAAAACTCCTGATGATGGACAGAAAGGCTGTCCGAAACATGCAGAGTTCTTTACCAAAATAAAGTTGAGAAATGGTGCATGTTGTTGGCTTTTATTATAAAAACTGTCATCCCTACTCCGGTTTGTGGTCGTGTTTATTATAAACCGTACATAAAATATTTTACTGTGCTTAGGCCTATTTCAAAGTCTAGGCTGCCAGAGTAGTGACTGGAGTTGACGGTATACTAAAGAGTCAAGTGCATGTTAAAAGTAGTAACTATCGACAGTTATCTGCTAAGGTACACACCAATTGAAACTGCAAAATTTATATGCCGCTCTGTAGTTGCTAAGGAGAGTTGCTGTAATACTGTGTCATTCAACTTATTCTCATTACAGTGTTTTACATTAGAGCTTTTCCTGCAGAGGAGGAACGCGCTACTAATGACGTCTCCATATTCCTAAAGGGATCGTGTCTTGTTACCTGCTATTTGATAAAAACAGTAATTATTTCTGTGCCACCTAACACTTGCTGCCAAGGGTTTAGAACATCCGTTTAAAACCCTCGTTTGATGTACAGTCGTTGACATCACAAAACGGTTCAGTTTAACGTGGATTTCCTATTTTCAAAAGGAAAATAATACAGAGAATTAAGTGGCTAGCAAACAATGCGTTACAAAACACATTAAAGTGATACGTTGCTGTTAAACACGGTATCGATATTCACGGACCAGCATGGAAAGCGAAGAAGTCAGAATTCTACCCCGTCATGTCGGGGCAACCCACATGCACAAGTTGCTTCACACATATGAACTGCATAGAGAAAACAGTAACTCGCTATATAACGAATATCCAAGGCTTGTGATATGCCAGTATGACTCCGTCTTACAAAGGATTTGAATCTTCACCATCACGGTGTTAACACCTCAGATATCTCACTCTATAATAATCGTTCTCGTTTTATTCAGCGAATCATACGTCTGCATCCTTCTTTCCGACAATTGAAATGCTATATCACTTAACTACACAAGGTGATAGTAAAGTAAATAAATAACGTTAAACCGCTGGATCGCCTGAAGAGAATGCTATATTGCCACAGTTATTGCACGTTCTTAAAGCCCATACACTTCCATATCATGTATTTGGACGTAGGCACCAGACTTTTGTACACAACATGGAAAACCAGACTCAGAACGTTTCCTGCAGGAGCCAAGAGAAACAGCGGCAGTGGTTTCTCGAAATTGTTGTTCCAGTTGCAGTTCAGCAGGTATTCTTGGTTTTTATCCCTACACATCCACAGAATGTTTCCCAAAATGTTGGGATTGCCGTCCTGCCATGGCACATGATTTCTGAAAATTAGGTGCGGCTGTCGCGGTTCCTTGGGAAGAGAGCTTGTGAACGAAGTGATGTTTATGTGAAACCTGACAATGAGTGGACATGTTGTACTTCAAAGTGGCTCAAGAATTGAAGCAGTTTGGAATTCTGTTTGAGAGATACAGATATTTAACCTTATGTATTTACTTTAAGATCATCCTGTACTTGCTATTTCAGAAATGCCTGTAGTACCAAACCAATCATACCATTTGTTTTCTAGTCTTCGAAAGCTGACTAGAAGGCGAAGCTAGAGTTGAAGTATGGACATTTTATTTCGTCTGTCGCTTTTCGACTATCGGCAGACGTTTTTCTGTGAATTCTTCTTGTAATATCTTCACAAACGAAGACTTAAAAGCATGGTTTCTTTCCAGGTGACAGCACTCGTTTCTCGCATTCCCTTCGGGAGGGGGGGGGGGGGGGGGGGGGGGGGCGAGGAACCTTGTTCAAGACCCCGGGCCTTAGGGACAGAAACGAAATTGGGCCTGTTATT
>Ga0136643_10018728_pt1 | contig 10441 bp, 5 predicted proteins | sample TergutLab28metaG_FD_96883 | JGI IMG/M metagenome (GOLD analysis project Ga0136643, IMG submission 96883) | Labiotermes labralis P1 segment gut microbial communities from Petit-Saut dam, French Guiana - Lab288 P1 (version 3) (version 3) | ecosystem: Host-associated > Arthropoda: Insects >... | reverse complement strand
CTTGATAGATTCACTACAAAAGACAGCTATACTTGGAACATCACACATAATATGGAAAGTACTGCAATGTGAAGCTTGAAGCCTGAGCGGTGGGGATCACCGCTGGTTGAAGAGAAGTGTCAGGAAGAAAAGGCCTGTGACAGGAGACATGCATATTGTATAATAATAATAATAATAATAATAATAATAATAATGACAACAATAATAATAATCTTAGCAGATAATTTTGCTGTCTAGTGACACACTTCTGTCCATTTTGTTATTGTTGTTTATATTCTGACTAAAGGCTGCAGCTATGTTTCGTCTTCTACGTGTGTTGGTAACGGACGTAGCATTGTTCTGAAATTGCAGGGTTGTTGCTTGTTTACATAAAACATTACCAGGAGTGAAGTGCACCTTTTAGGTGCATTTGACCTTTTGTCACATATGCGCATCCGTCCGCATGTATCAGCATGGCTCCCACCAGTCTGATTTAAGTGAAATTTTATACTGTGGACTTCTCTGAAAATGTGTTGAGGGATTCCATATTTGTTAAAATTGGGCAAAAATATTGGGCACCTTACATGAGCACCTAAGTACACTTTATAGTTGCCTGTGACGTTATATCAACGTGAGAGTCCTGTCTTTGAGTGAAATATCAGGTTGGTAGGATAGCTGAGTAGGAATAAACATTATGTGCGTATGCCACAGTGTTATGTGATGTGTACAGTGCCTATCTCATTATATCTGGATCTTGCAGAATTTTCGTGTTTATGTAAATGCAGTAGAATGTATCTATCTAGACTGCTAGTGCATCCTGCTCTTGTTCTTGTGTTCTTTGTCATTACCGGCAGTTGTCTGTTAGTTCAGAGGTTTTGGATCATAGTTACAGTACAGGCCTGTCACCTTGAATCCTGTACAAAAATTTAGCACTTTATTGCTGTGGGTTGATGGTTGAAGAAACACAAGTATTCTTAACTCAGAAAGAATAATTGAGGTTAAATATGAAGATTGGGTGTAATCAGGAATGTTGTGTACCGGAGGTAGTGAATAGATTGATGTGGTGCTTATTTGGGTGCATACAGTCTTGTGTGATTTCATTTTATAGATGGATGGCATAGGGAAGGACATCCTTACAAAAAATTGGAATATGGCAAATGGGAATTACAAATTCCAGCAAATGCTGATGGTTCCTGTCCAATTGCCCATTTGTCAGAAGTCAAGGTAATAATCAAGAATAAATTATTAATGAATAAAATTCTTTTCTCATGGGGACATTTCATGTAAGGTCAGCACAGCTCAGACCCCACTCTCCACCAGTTTGCATGAGAAGTGTAGCATTTTTAGGTATCATGGCTGTATGTATGCATGTGATATATGTGTGGAGGAGTTTGAAATAGCAGAGGTCTGAAATTTCCAAAATTCACGAATTTTTGGGCAGAAGTTGCTGTCTTATAATGGTAGTATTTTGCCAAAAGAGCTCAATCAGAGCACATTGGAAATCTGATTGTTTTTTCTTTCCAGTTGTATGTCACAGGATGAAATACAGAAGTCAACCAACTTGGAAATTTTATGAAGACTCGGGGTCTTCTGGGATGTGATGGTATGTCACTGGTTGAGCAGTTTGTGACTTTTGAAGGAATTGCTGTCCTGTGAAATGGTGTGAACTTCTCATTCAATGACTCATTATTACATCACAGTAGACGTGAATATTCAGTAGCATTGGTGTGAGAACCTCAGATCTTTTGTTGATCAGTGGTGTTGAATTGCTGAAATGAGGAAATTTATTCTTTTTAAGATGTGTATTTCATGAACCTTATAATGTCCTAGCAAAGCCCAGAATTTAAGTCAGAGACCGGTATGTCTTGAGGAGTTGTAAGTTCCTGCAATACATGCATGTAATTAAGCGCACTGTTAGTAAACCAGGAAGAGTGTTAATGGAAGGATATGAGAGTGCTTATTATAAGTTCTTACTTTTGTTGTGCAACTAAGTACAGGTCTGTTACTTGCTCAGTTGTTCATCCAGGTCAATGAGTGATTAGTGTCAAAGCTTATAATAGAATGACGTAGGCTTTGTGTCAGTCACTGTTTACGTGTATGCCTGGTTGCTGTTCTTGGGTCAACCTTTGTTAGAACTGCTGTTGTCTTGGCATAAGGGATAAATGAAAAGTGAGGGACTGTAGGAATGAAGGGAAGTATTTTTCGCTTTGCTTGTATTCTCATCTACAAGAGCACGCATCGTAACCAACATGAAGTATTATGGTCTCATGCAACAAATCCAGTAATATCTTTCAGGTGCGGTCTGACTGTCTCTTGAATTTGACGTTCAGGTGACCATGCATCGTGATAAATTCTTGTAATAAAACCAACTAGATATACCAATTTCTCAAATTTATTTTTGGAATAAAACTCTACATGTTTCGGACATTTCCTCTGTCCAAAACATGTAGAGTTTTATCCCAAAAATAAATTTGAGAAATTAGTGCATCTAGTTGGTTTTATTATAAGACTTGTCTGTTGAAGTCAGATACATATTCAGTTGGCCCTGTTAGACAAAGCTGTCTCTTCATCAATGGGCTGTTTGTTGTCATTTCAATTTTTTTCTTTTTGTTTGTTTTTGTTCTCTCAGAGGTATGGCAGCAACTATCAGCATGTCTGGTACCTGTCACTGCCTTGATTTCCCTGAACATGATGTACTGTGATTCTGACCAGAGTTGGTTGCACGCAACACAAAGCTGAGTGCCCGGAATTTTTGACGACGATATTAGAATGGTCATGTTACTGACGACTCGTGTACTGAACTAGACATTGCCAGTACCGGCAACACTGTAGTACAGTTTTTAAGCTATTATGTAAAGTAAATATATTTGTAATCTTACTCTTGGTATCCCTGATACAGTCTTTCCATTAATTTATTTGTTGGCCCTGTGATAATTTATACTTCACCCAGTTAATATTTCTGAGTAAGTTTTCATATTTTATATGCACATATAGATTATATGTACAAGGATTTGTATGGTGATATGTGCAGGTAGTGATACGTACAAAGACTGGTGAACTGGTGGATCGTCTCTCTCCTTGGGCTGTGTATGTGGTGCAGCCTCCTAGGGTTGAGGGCTTCACATACAAACAGAGGTTCTGGAACCCACCTTTACATGAGGTGAGGCGTACGATATCATAGCTCAAAGGCTACATGTATAAAACATAGAATTTGTCTGTTTTGGTGATTAATTTCTTTGCTTTTTAGAAATATCAGTTTAAGCATGACAGAGTAAAGAAGCCGCTGAGTCTCCGTATCTATGAATGTCATGTAGGAATTGCAACTGAAGAGCCCAGAGTTGGGACTTACAAGGAATTTGGAACAAATGTCATCCCAAGGATAGTGAAACAGGGTAAGGTCTTACTATGTGCCAGTCTTGCAAGCTGCTTCCATAATTATTTTTGAAAGAAACAACTGTTGTGTTAAGGGACGTAGGGCTGAGCATACGAAAAATTAATACTGTGACCCTGGATACATTCGAGATGTGAGGTTGTTACAGCAGTGTGTCTGAGGATCCCAGTTTGCTTGGATGTGATGTCTAATGGCGAGTAGTTTCCACTGTTTGGAAGGGTCTTCTTCGTGGTCAAGTAGAAGCAGGTCAGGACTGCTTGAACCTGTTCACTGTTCGTCCAGTTTACCACAGGGTAGCATTGATGCAGTTCAGCGTAATTTAGTACGGTTCATATTACGCATTTACTCACTATATGTGTAGTAGGTGCTGTAATTTTTTTTCCTTTGGCTCACAGGTGTATTGCATCTATCAGACATGTTCACTGTACATGACATAAGAGTAGGAACAATTGTCAGATAAAATAATTTATTATTATTATTATTATTATTTAATAAGTGTCGTATTTGATACTAGGTTTTCTGTGCTAATTTCACTAACACTCTCTCATTGCTTTGTTTTCATTAATTATAGTTCATTTGTTCCCAGGCTACAATGCTGTTCAGTTGATGGCAATTATGGAACATGCTTATTATGCCAGTTTTGGCTATCAAGTAACCAGCTTCTATGCTGCTTCCAGGTATGGATGCATTTCCTAATGTAGTCTTACACTTACAGATTTGTAATCTTACACTATGGGGAATATTTTTATAGTGTCCCCAAGCACTGCAGCTGTCACAGATGTTATTATCGTATTGGTTGCTGGCATCTGCCAGGTATTTTCCTCTGCAGTTTACCTTACCTTAATTCAGGGAGGTGCCTTGAAGTGCTCATCTGCTTCTAAGCAGGGTACAATCTTTTGAAAATATGTTGACATATGATGTTGTGGTGCTTGTTTTGAAATTTAGCAAGTTTTCATAAAATATTGACCTTCAGTACACATAAAGTATGTGGATTTTGCACCTTTAACCATTTTCTTATACTGTTCCCACCAATAATCTTCTTCTTGTTCTTAGTATGGCTCTACAACTCTTATTGCAGAGTTTTGGCCTTCCCAGCCACTTCCTTCCATCTTCCTCTATCCTGGACAAGGGTCTTTCAATTTGGCACTTTTGACCTCTGTATATCTTTTTTCACATCATCCTCCCAGCGTATCTTTGGTCGTCCCATTGGCCTTTGAAGTGGGTTTCCAGGAGTATATTGCTTTGACCATTCTTGTTTCTTGCATTCTTTCGATATGATCATACCATCCTAACCTTTGCGCTCTGGCGAAGTTTATTATGTTCTTATGTTGTATTAGTTTATCCAATTCCTGATTAGTTTTTGTTCGCCAAGATCCATTTTCATAGGTTGGGCCAAACATTTTCCTCAAAATTTTCCTTTCGAAAACCATACGTCAAAACTGAAATTATATTTCTCTGTAACTAGACCAGTAGTCACATATGCATGCGAAACATGTTTGGTAAAAATAACAATCTTTAGACTAATGGTCTACATATACGATGCACAATAATACACGATTTGGTGTACAGTGCAATGATGTAGCTCCTACTACATTCCGGTGTGCTGCCCAGTGCAAGCTGCCGTGACACACTTACCACCAATAATAATATCACATATTCAGGCGTGGAGATTCAGAAAACAAGAATATGAGAATTTGATATTCAGGTGACTGTGCATCGTGATATATTCTTATAATAAAACCAATGAGGTGCACTAATTTCTCGAATTTATTTTTGAAATAGATTTCTACATGCTTCGGACAGTTCCTCTGTCCATCATCAGGAGTCTAGCACTGTACACACAGCAATAGGTATATGTCATACAGGTTATGCTGACTGCTTGCTAGCAAGCAGTCAGCATAACCTGTATGACATATACCTATTGCTGTGTGTTGAGTGCTAGACTCCTGATGATGGACAGAGGAACCATCCAAAAACTCTCCGTAACATGTAGAGTTCTATTCCAAAAATAAATTTGAGAAATTAGTGCATCTCGTTGGTTTCATTATAAGAATAAGAAAAATATGACAGTTATCAACTGTCTGCTAAATCATAAACAAGTGAAATGGACCCTCCAACACAACACTTGAACTTTGTATAACGCTGTGCTACATGTTTCATTTTGCACTGACCATCTTCAGGCTCTTCTTATTACAACAGTTTAACAAACACAAGTACACCTTAGCATGCAATTGCATGCTAAGGTGTACTTGCTAAAATGTAAATATAAACCTCTGCTTTTGTTTTCTTGACTCCTTTAGGCCATACAGGTGCAGCTTCTTGCTAACTGAATTTAGCAGCTGTGCCTACCATGAAAATATAAACAAGAAAATGTTAAAAATTGTAGTGTGGAGAGGGTTAATATAACAAACCCCAGTTATGTAACAAAGAGGGTTGTTCTGTGCAGCCGCTACGGAACTCCTGAAGAGCTGAAGGAGTTGATTGACACTGCTCATGCCCATGGCTTGTATGTACTGCTGGATGTGGTTCACTCGCATACCTCCAAGAATGTCCTTGATGGTCTAAACCAGTTTGACGGAACAAACACTTGCTTCTTCCACGATGGTGCAAGAGGTGAACACTCTCTGTGGGACAGTCGCCTCTTCAACTATTCTGAGTCAGTTATTAACTTAACCATAGATTGTTGCAAGAAGGAGGTATATTTATTCTTTCTGTATTTACCCTACTGTAAGGGAAATCTGCATATAAGATGCCCCAGCTGATTCACAATCTTAAATTTTCAGGGAAATACCTATGAAGAATATATTTAACTTTGTGCATCTTGAAAAGACAACCTCCATGTTTTAGAAGATGAATTAGGGGAAAAGTGGTCTTATGTTTGGGTAAATACAATATATTGCAACTTATCCTTCCTAGTAGAGAAGAATAAAATGCTGCTAATATTATGCACTGCTCAATTGGCATCTCTTAATGTGTGCTTTTGTTTCATTTTCATTCAGCATTATACTTGAGTGGCATAAACAGATGCTTTCTCTTGCTGTGTTTGTTTGTATTGGTTTTTGAAATTAAGAACAATTATTAGCATGCTCGTGGTCATTCGTATATATTAATTACAGATGGTTTTTGTTGCACAGATGTTTGTGAGTCCATACCTGAAGCATACTCTTTCTTTCTACACTCAGTCTGTAATTCCAGATGTGTGCAAGTTGAGTATCAAATTTGAACTTATATCGGGGGAGGGGGCTGTGTGCATTATTAGTCCTTACAGCACCCTATTGACATTTGCTAGCTGTCTTGCATACTTAGAACACATTCCCATAGTCAGTCCCTTGAGAATGAAGACTGCAAGGAGGGGGAGAAGCAAAGCCTGCTGCCTCTACCATGTGTAAAACCACGGTTATTCTTCTTCAGCAGGGCCCGTGGCTAATGCCACAGATGTAATGCAGCCTATAGGCTTATTGTACTCATCCTATCCCCCCCGCCTGTTTGGATGTTCCCACGTTTGCCGCCAGGTACCCCCACGTCCACAACGACACGAGAGATCCTAGCAGCGAAAGGTGGAACTATGTGGGCGAGAATTAACCGGTAATTTTGCCTGAGATTGCAACTTCCACGTCAATTCAGGGATCTTTTACAGGCCGCAGATCTGCGACATGGGACCCACGGCTTTGCTTCCCTTCCGAAGGAAGGTGTGCTGAGGATTTTTTCGCTCTGAAAATTCCTGACGGCTTCAGCCGGGTTTAAACTCTCGAACTTGGGTACTTAAAGGCAGCACGCTACCGCTAGACCACCGAAGCCACTTCCTTGACTCTTTGTGAGGCTTCTTCATTTCTTGCACGATTTGTCCAACTGATATTCTCCATTCTTTTCCAGCACCACATTTTAAAATTTTCCAGTATTTTATGTGTGCTGTGTACAGACATTTGATGTAATCCGAACATGGTTGCAAATAGGGTTTAGAGCCATCTTTTTGTCACGGCAGAAGGAACTGTGGGTTCCATTGTGCAGTTTGGCTGTTGTCTGCTCTTTCCAGAACGACAGTTGTGTATTACACTCAGAAGCACATTCAAATCTTGCATTCCCTAGTTTCACTAGCTTAATTTTTCACATCTCAAAGCTGATCTGGGCTTGTTATTGGTTGGTTGTGTGTGTTTATGCCTACATCTGTTCTGAGTTCAATTCTTCCCTGAAGATAGAGGCAGTAGTACCCTCCAAGCTGTTGGATGCTACTGTCCAAACCAAAGCAGAAGCACATCAATGTGTCACTGAAGGAACATTACTCTGAACTCTTAGCAGTGTGTGATGCTAGTGAACTGTACCTTGAAACAGTTTTGTTTATGGAGTAGTAAGCAGCCTTGTGTTCCTCATTTCTTTGCAGTCTGGTACAAAATGTCTGCATTCAGCTCCACCACTCAGTGTGCCATGCAGTGCAACTTAGAGCAGTGTTCAGCCTGTAGACAAGTCTCCATTGTATTCTCCATCATATGTATATGTGTATGGATGCACACACACACACACACACACACACACATCAAACAATGATGTGAAGTGCTTGCCTTGGACATTACATGTGTCTTGATGCAAGAATGAGGTGTGTAACTGTTCAGAAAGCTAAAGACAACCACAGTTTATTTTGGGCCAATTGGATAGAGTGAGAGAATGATAATGTGTGATTCTTTCTCTTTATATCGAAAGTAAGAAATTTGAAGACTTTAATGTTTTGAGAAAACATCTTTCTTAATAAAAATGTGGATACTTTGGGGCCCTTCAGCTCTTTTACTTTATATATTCTATGTGTTCTGCTGATAGATGATTGATTTGTGAAGAACAAAATGCTGAATATTTTAAGCTGCCAAACTAACCTTGTCTATTGTGTTTCCAAAATTTGTAGATTTATTTAGTAAGCATGTTACTGCCCTCTCAGTGAATGGATCCAGATTACTGTAGCAATTCTGCATTCTTATTTCACACAAAGTACTGTATAGTAAGGGGACCGCAGTAGCACAGTGGTTAAGGTGCTGTGCTACAAATTGGAAGGTCGCTGGTTCGATCCCAGCTGGTGTCAATGAAATGTTTCATTGGCATAAAATCCTTCCGATCGCACTATGGCCCTGGGGTCGACTCAGCCTCTAACAGAAATGAGTACCAGGAGTATTTCCTGGGGATAAAGGCGGCCGGTGCATAAGGCTGACAACCTTACCACTATCCCGAGTCGTTGTCATGAAATCTGGGAACCTTAACTTCCTGGAACCCTCTGGGCCTCTGCAGGCCTGTAATGGGACTGATTTACCTTTACTGTACAGCAAATGGAGTGGCAGCATACTGTGTAGAGCAGAGACCTAAGGTCAAGTTACACTGCTCTTTTTGTAACATTCCCTCCCTCCTCCACCCCCCTCTCTCTCTCTCTCTTCCTGTCTCGGAGCCTTTTGTGGGGTTCCAACGATGTCAAGCAGGCAACCCTCAGGTCAAAACTGTGTCCTCATTTTAGGTTTAAATAAGAATGATAAAATAGCAATTAATTTCTATTAGTTAATTGATGAAGTAAAGTAACATTAGGATATCATAATAGAATACTTTAAGATACTGTTTACATTTTAGTTTAAAGTTAGGTCTTTCATAACATCATACAGCACTTTGTATCTTAACTTAACCTAACTCATGTTACTTATTGATACAGTGAATTGCTCAAACAATGACCTAAGTGATGGGATTCATGCTTGTTACCTGTATTACATATACTAATGATCATATTTTCTTAAAGCATTTGTGTTGTTGTATTAGAAATAATACTGTGAAGTAAGTTAAATATATAGACTGCCTAGAGAAGAGTTTTGAAGGCCCACAAAGTTTGTAATCATTTTCAGTACGAAAGTTTATTTGTAGACTACAGTTGCCAGTATGTCTTTTTGGTGTGGACTGCTGGGAATGTTATTGTTGTCTCCCAAAATGCTATGAATCTTTGAACATTGTTTGGTATTAAATATATGGTTATAAGTTATTAATGATAGCTCTGATACTGGTTTTTGTAACTCTCTAATGTTTTCATTTCCATCGCACATATTGATACTAACATAAATCAAACTCTATGACACATTTGTACCAAGTTGTGTTAAATATCATATGTAGGTTTATGTATAGGTGGACCACCGTATCCACGGATAATAAGTTCCAAGACCCACCACGGTTATGGAAAACCGCGGATAATACCGAACGCTATATATAACGTCATATAGTGTGATATTCATGTAACATGTATAAATACAGTCAAGTTTAATTGATAAAGTACGCACAGTAAGTCATTACCAACATTAAATAAAGTAGTAATAAAGTGTACTGTACACTACATTGTACATTTGCAGTGTACTTTCTCTGTCTCTTGTATGTGTGAAAGTAAGGGATTCTGACGATTTAGCCTAGTACTCAAGAGACGATTGAGCAATGAAAAAATACGGTACCTGTACTGTAAGTATCATGTACAGTTTCAACAGATGACAGAACGATAAAAATCATGCTTTTCCATCAAAGCGCTACACAAGCAATAAAAAACGTGTTATTGTTACACATTTTACAATGGAAATCATATGTACTTACCTGTACATAACCTGTAATAAGAAAATTTTATTTGTTAAAAAATATTTTAGCCTGTGGGTATTCACCATCTCCTCCAGTCTTCTTTTTTGCTTTCTGAACACAAACACTGAGATAACATGGCAACTAATTTGAACAGCAAGAACGCTAGAAGCAGAATGATGGCAAGTTTGCAGGGGAAGCGTGAGTGTGGGGACAAGGGAAGATGAGTAAAGTACTGGGCGCGTTTGGGCTGCTGGATTTCACCATGTTACGGCCTGTTCTCAATTGAAGCGTGTTTTTAAACTTAATGAACCGTTTATTTCTTTGGTATTTCCAAATTTTTTGGGGAGCCGTGGCCAACTGCGGTCCACCTGTATATTGTTCCGAATTTTATGTAATTTGGTTTATATATATATATATATATATATACACCCCCCCCCCCCCAGAAGGGGCAGTTCAAACAATCTAAATACATATATAAAAACAATTCCACCCACTTCT
>Ga0136643_10018727_pt1 | contig 10442 bp, 5 predicted proteins | sample TergutLab28metaG_FD_96883 | JGI IMG/M metagenome (GOLD analysis project Ga0136643, IMG submission 96883) | Labiotermes labralis P1 segment gut microbial communities from Petit-Saut dam, French Guiana - Lab288 P1 (version 3) (version 3) | ecosystem: Host-associated > Arthropoda: Insects >... | reverse complement strand
GGAGGCTGCGGTTACAGTTTTTAGTACTCCTGATGATGGGTGCTGTGACACCCGAAACATGTAGAGTGACTTTGCAGTAAATAAATATCTGCATACTGTTGCATCTGGTTGGATTTTTATTAAAACGTTGAACTGATTGAAATTATTAATGAAATTATATTGTTGCATCTAGTTGGCTGTTTATATTATTGTACAAAGTAAGTAAATTGCATGGATGGGTCTCCATTGTTACATATTTCCCCCCTCTGAAACTATTCAACAGATTTCCTTTAAATTTGATTTTGATATCTACACTGAAAGTTGTTCGGCCAATTCGTTTTGGCATAGGCCGTTAGATGAACCGACAGAATTGACTTGCAAAAATCTTTCTTTATGAAACACAAGAAGCTCACTAATAACGACCTGTCCTATGCGTTAGATGAAAAAACGGTCGTCCCGCACACTGTGCACGGTACAAGAAATCTGCTGACATCGGAAAGTTATATATTTTTATGTTTTATTATAAGTATTCGAATGCACTTAAAATCAGTTTATTTCTCTGTGTATGTTAACATATTTTCTGTTTATAATGGATGGACTTTGATATTTGTCTACCGTCTGGTGTTCTGAACAAAGCGCAACTTTTGAAACTGGGTCAATTCAAAAGGTGGGGTACACATTTTCCTACTCAGCTGAGTCTGTTAGGAAACGCCAAAGTCAATAATTGTACGTCGTCCATTTTCCGAAACGTAGTGTTCTCTTCAAAATATCAGCCGATGGAAAAATCCCAGAAATGAACGAATCATCTTCAGTTTGCCTCTCTTGTGAATCATATTTGTAAATAAAATAATTGTATATTGTATACGAACATCAAGGACGATTTCTGTAAAACCCCAACATTTGTTTACATGTCGTCTATAGTTTGTTTTGCCTTGTAGCTGTGAGAGTTTACCGAAATAAATTAACAGAAATTTTTAATTTGCACATTGCGTTACCTGCATTTTTCCAGTGCTGCATAATGCTAGCGAAATGCAGAGGGAGAAGGAGAAACCTCATAAATTTTAGGATATTCCAGTTTCATTCCAAGGCCCCGCGAGCCGAAATTAAACGTTTTTAGCTGTTATTATACCTGTTCATTTACACTGAATATGTGGCAGTTAATACAATATCTCCATAGGCATACGCGAGGAAGACCAACAAGATGCACACTTTTCTTAATAATTCATTTCACTTAGATTATCCTTGACATGTTTCGAGCAAGTAATTTTTCATCATCAGGAGATTTCAGTACAAGCAGCTTACAGTATTTCACCATGGATCTTAAGAGACGTCAAGTCGCTGACACGATATGAATCATTCATATCGTGTCAGCGACTAGATTCCTCTTAAGATGCATTGTGAGATACTGTAAGCTGCTTGTACACAACTCCTGTTAATGAACAATTACTTTTTCGAAAAACGTCGAGGATAATCTAAGTGAAATAAATTATTAAGAAAACTGTACATCTTGTTGGTCTTCCTCACGTATGTGTACCACGATACATGCTTCAGAGAATATAAATTCTTAATAGGCCTTTACCTTAAGAATACGTAACTCCTCGAGTGTTTCAGGTTATTATGAAAATGCGACCTTTCTAATTAGCAGACTGGACCGACCGCCTTTCTAGGTTACTCGAGAATGCGTAGCGTCTGCTTGATCTTGTCACAATCTTGCTGTTATGTTAGTTGAAGCTCACAGAAACTATTAAGGCATAATGTTGTCCTCAGAAATTACACTTCACTGTCACTCGTAATGTGCATCCGGAGACAAACACTAGACTCGGTGTCACTCCTAAACTACATTGAGCTGACTGTTGACTTCAATGTCACTCGTTAATTACATGGAACGGACTTTTAGACTTCACTGTCACTCCTAAACTACTTGGAAAAGAGTGTTAGTCCTCCTGGTAACTCCTGAACTACGTGGAGCAGAGTATTAGACTTAACTGTCAGTCTGAACTATATGCATCAGCTGATAGTCATTCAGCAACCCAAAAAATTGCCCGCCTTTTGTGGAACCCGAAGGTTCATCAGCATGGTCACAAGGTCCCGTCTTTAATTCTTCTGGTGCCAGTTGAATCCAGTCCACACCATCACACAAAATATCTTGTTAATTTCATTTCAAATAGCTGCACATGGGATCGATGGGAGACGTCTACAAAATTTTAGTCGCAAATCCTAAAGGGAGGAGTTCAGGTATTCGGTCCAAATATACGTAAACATGAAGGTGACAGTTATTTGGAGAGACTAGGCGAAGATGGAGGGATAATATTAAAGTGGTTGTTGTATATATATATTCATTGTAGATGATGAGAACGTTTCTTGAATTCAAATACCACATACAGATTTTGTATTGTAACACGTGTTTTCAAGTCGTGTAGACAGTTGTGTGCCCAAGGATAACGATGTGCGGAAAATTATGCTGATTTACCAGTTCGTGAAGTTGACAGGGCTTCATACTGATAGCCTGGGCCGAAAAGACACGAAAACACGGAGACAAGAAGAAGAAGAAGAAGAAGAAGAAGAAGAAGAAGAAGAAGAAGAAGGAAGAGGAGGAGGAGGTGGATGAGAAGAAGAAGAGGAAAAAGTAGTTTGCTTGGAATTGCCGGTTACGAGGAATTAAAACAATTAAATAGAACGGATAATCGAATGCAAACGAAGATTGTTGTGACTTTTTCAGCATTTTGTTCTGATAGAATTTAATTGCAGTTAAAAAGAGAAAATAAGCTATCAGAACGATACGCTCATTAGGCTACGGTTTCAGGCGTTGAATTATATAAGATGATGTTTACGTAAGAAGCATAGGCTTAGGTATTACATGTGACAAGAGCATGCGAATTTAAAATTTTAATCTTTCCTTACTGCTTCCAGTACAAGAACTTGCTTTTGCATGTTTTCTTTTTGTCCTTATTAACATACCTTTTCAGCAGCTTCTGTTTCTTTTCTCACGTCAGTTTTTCAGTGTCACTAAGAAAATAAAAACAAGGCTGTAGCATTTCATCTGACGTTACTTCAGATCTCATATCTGATAATTCCAAGTACTTTCAGTTGGTTTCCTTGGAATTATTCACGCGGTTTATTCTAGGTTTGAGTTTTTATAGTGCCATGCAGTAAATTAAGAGATGTGTGCTGATTTCCGCTGATTAACGAACATTAACTTTTGTGGCGTTCTCTGGGCGGTGCTACTTCGAAGTGACGGTGACCAAGACTTCACCACTCAAAGATGTGAAACTTATTTTCATTTAAACAGAATATTTGTAGTAGATTAAAAAAAAATTGTTTTTTTTTGCACCGTGAATTTTAATATAATCGTGTAATATAAACCAACAAACTGCACCTTTGTAAAACTAATATTTATTTTTTACGTTTTCTTCTGTATGTTTCGAATTCGAGGGTTCATCTTCAGGAAGACGGTTGTAGGTACGGGTATGGTATAGTTTGTTTACATGCAAGGTTATAAGCAGTTTTGTAGGTGAAAGAGTGTTTTTGACACGTAGAAGACGTCGTAAAAATTAAAATAGTAGTTTAACAAGGGTGCATTTTATTGGTTTATATTATACGATTAGCTTCAAAATGTTCCCGGAATTCGTTGGTATAATTTACAGTTATTGTAGCACGAAGGAAATTTCTGTACATTGACATCCTTCTTCGCCTCAAGGATGCGGTCAGAAGGAAAGGCCCCGAAAAACGGTGAACCAACAGTTTGTTTCTCCTTTACGACTGCTTCAGCACAAAGGTCGGTTTTGTTCAAGGTTTTCTCAACAAAGAAAAATGTGACAACACTGGAACTTCCCCCATACTCTCCTTACCTTGTTCCAGCTGATTTTTACTTGTTCCCGTGACTGATATCTGCATTGAAGGGACGGCGCTTCTGTGATGCTACTGATATTATTACGAATACGGCGGAAGAGCTGAGAAGGCTTCCAGGAATGTTTCCAACACCTTCACAGTGGCTGGCAGAAGTTTATAGTTGCACAAGGAGACAGTTTTGAAGGAATTGTAGCTTAATTAATTGTATCTTTTTGTATTTCTGAGAAATAAATTGATTCCGGGGACATTTTGAAGCTACCACGTGTAACATCACAGGTTTTATTAACACACATCCCCTGCTTTAGACCTATCAGGAATGTCAAGCGTACGTTGTCAGCATATCTTGTCGTTTCCGTCAGTCTAATGTGTTTTCTTGAAATTTTATTCGAATAACATGGCGCTAAAGATCAACCCACCTCTGTACTATATCAATGTCCCTTTAGTAATAATAAATGTGCCTTATTATCTGTGCAGTGTTTTTTTTTTCACAGAGTGATAATCGCTAAGCTGACAGTTGGTTACTGTGTTGACAAGAGCCCACTGGATCATATTGCGAACTAGCTTAATCCTACCTACAACTTTACACCTCATTTAAGATCCACTTTAATACTATCCTCCCGTTTCAACCAAAGTCTCCTAGTACTCATATCGTCGTGTGAGGTGTTACGATAAACTTGTTTTTGAACCATTTTTAATGGGTTAGAAATTATAATCAACAAGAAGATATTCCAGATGTAACACTGAAGTAATGTGTACAGAAATTTTATATTAATTTGCATTTACTTGCAAACATTAAAACTTGTTGACCGAAGGCAAGTAGAAGCTGTAAGTCATTCTAAGAGCTTTGCATAGGCTTATGCATAGTCGGTCTTGTACGTTAGGTTGTATCGCCATTTTTATTACAACCTGCCCCGAAAAATGCTCGTACTAACGTAACTATAATTTTTTCTTAAGAGTGACATTAAATAGCACTAGAATTTAAACCTGAACAACAAACCATTCGGACATGCATAAACAGTTATTTCCTTCCGATTGTATATGTGCCAGATCCTTTGTACACAAAAGTACAGTTGCATATCCTGCAGTTCCAGAGAACGGGTCAAATAATGTACAGTACATGAACGATATCAGATTTTCCAGCTACGGAAACCATTCGTGTTAAGTGAATCGTCGTGTTCTTTACTGTAGATAATAAAGATACATTTGCCGTACACATGTGGGGACGCACTGCATTGACGGCGGTGTTATTAGAGCTTATGATAATAATATTCTAAAGAAACCGGTTTTCACTTCCAGCAAATTACCGCAATTCTTTTACATACATAAGTGTTATTTGTGAAAGCGGTCGCTCTCTGTTTTTACAACGTAACGAACCCCACCAATAAAAGTTAAAGCCTGCAGTACGCAGAATTACAGGGTATTAATGCAGAGTCGGTACGGTTGGCAATTGCAGTCGTCTGCGCTGATTGTTACAAGTTACAAGGGCTTTTTTTTTTTAATTAAGAACAACCGTTTGGGTTTGAAGCTCAATAAGACCACTGGTGGCGCCTGATGATAGTAACAGAGTCAGCTCCCGAAACGCCTTGCGTATTAAATGGCTCAAACATTTTACACTCCCGTAGACACATACGTATGTCTTCTTCTTAGATAGCGCCACAGTCGAATGCGGACCTTTGCCTTCTTGATGGACTTCCCCCAGTCAGCTCTGTTTCTTGGTGTCTCTTACCAGTTTTTACTTTTGCATTTATTTATGCCTGTTTGTACACAGTTCCACCATCTGTTTTTTGATCTTCCTCTTAGTCAACTTTCCTGAGGATTATTGTTAAATACTTGACTTACTTTTCTTTTACTATCCATTCTATTAACATGACCGATCCAGTTCAGCCGACTTGCTCTGACGAATGAATGTAAATCTAGATCTCCAAACAGCAGTATTAATTCTTTCTTCATTTTCGTTTACTTTAATTCTCCCGATCCTTCTTTTTAAAACTTGTCTTTAAAAATCAGATAGCCGTTCAGCAATATGTTCATAATTTCCAATATTCTGCTGTGGTCTTATTAAGGTGTTATAAAGTTATTTTTTATGCTCTTAGTGCGATCGATTCCTTAGTACAGGAAGAATTGCATAATATGTTCTATTTGCATTTGTAATTTATCTTCAGTCTCTGGTCTTTTTTTCATTTTTATACGTTAGAATTGTACCAAGATACGTATAGTGTTTCACTCTTTCAAAATTATATGTACCAAGTTTTACCTGTTCGTTTCCATTGTAAGGCTTACGTGATACTATCATAAATTTTGTCTTTATGTTATTTATTTCTAATCCCATCTTCTTTGTCTGTTCGACCAGTGGTGCAAATACTTCTTTTACACCCTGTAATCTTCTGCGCGTAATTACCACACCAGCAGCATATGCCATAATTTGAATACATTTGTCAAATATGTTTCCCTCTGTTTGTACTTCAGATCTTCTAATTGCAGTTTCAAACTCTACACTAAACAGCAAAGGAGCATTTCGTGGCCTCGTCTCAGATCTTTGTTAACTAAAATTCTAGATGATAATTATTTACCAATTTTAACTTTAGCTTATATTTTATTTTTTTTTAAATTCTGCACCAATTAACTATTTTTAGGGGAAACCTAGTTTATGCATTTCACTCCACACGTCCTTTCTCCAAACAGTGTCATATGCTGCTTGAAGACGAATAAATAGATGATGTTCATCTATATTCTGTTCCCAACATTTTTGCAATATTTGTCTCGTAGTATAAATTTGATCAACAGTTGATCTTCCCCATTCAAAAGCCTTCTTGGCATTCTATTTTTTCAGCAAAATATGTTACTAATTTTACATATAAAATATTTGCCAGAATTTTATATGTTGCACATAGCACTCTGACTGCTCTATATTTATCACAAATCACGTCTCCCTTCTATGAATTGAACATATAATGCCATATATCCACTCCTGAGGTACAGTCTCTTCCTCCCATATTTTTAAACGGGGTTCATAAATGATTTTCTTGAGCTCTCTTACTTTTTTTTTTTTTAATTCGGCCGGGTTTTGATAATGTCCCATTGCTTTTCCATTTTTCGATTTACTCGTTGCCATCTGTTTGTCTACATCATTTCGTAGTTCAGCATACAGTTCTGCAGTTTGTACGCACGCTGTCCACTCTTCTTCACTGTCATATTCATACATACATACATACGTATATATAAAAGAGATGGTGTCTGTGCACCTGTGTGCGTCTGTATGTCTGATTGTAAAAGCCGCAGCTCGTCAGAAAATGAAGACAGGTGCTTGGAAGTTTTGCAGTGGTATGTGTGTGTGTGTGTTTGTATGGTGTAATATGCCGTCCGTTGTCGGATATATTTAGAAAATTATTCAGCATTTTTCATGGCTTTAGCAAACTTATGCCTTCATTCATGTTGTGTTACTTCCATGCGTGCTGACATTTCGAACTTCGTTCTGCGGTCTTTTTTTGCTTATTTTGTTTGATTTTTGTAGCCACTTGTAACAGAATTAAAGATACCCTTTGAATTTAACAAGTGGATCTGATTGAGGTTGAATGATGAAACTGGTTTGAGGAATTTAGACAGGTAATTACTGCGGCTTATGGAGTTTTGCAGGGATTGTTCGTTGTGGACTTCGTCGTAAATTAAGTACTGATAAACTTGTCACTTCTTTTCGGGAATCATGTGGATTATCTCTTTATTGCTTCTTGTAGAGGTCCAGAAATGCCTGGGTAGACATGGACAAAGAAGGAAAAAGAACTTGCTTTGACGTTGTTCTGATGTTTCTTGTGATGCAGGTTTCTCTGCACTGTTTGCGGAGCTACATATTGTATTACTCGCAATAAAGTTATTCGTATTATATATATATATATATATATATATATATATATATATATAAAACCTGTTCCTTTCTTGTTAGAGAAGAGATACTGATATAATATTCAGGTCTAGATCTCTTGGTATTTTGGTAAATAACTATTAGAAAAGATCCTTGCTACAATTTTTGTTAGGCTTAGTACTTGGCTAGAACGGGACGATAGTAAGGAGACGCTGTACACATAGTCCATTGGATTGCGTATACTTGGTGTCCACTTCGGAAAGTGACGTGTAATTATTGTGGAATATATACATCCCCTTAAGATAGTGTCTTTGTATGTGCAGGCATGTACGTAGGAGCATCAAGCGAGTGTCATTTTGTTGATGTAGATGGTTCGGAGCAGAACGTAAGAAGAATAGTCTTCTGGGTTGTGGCTTTATTCAATTGGGTACAAAATTAACTGACCTTCAGAAGGACATTTTGCTTCCATCTTCAGCTCTGGAGATGGGGCAACACTGTCCTCGAAATGTCAGTGAATTACTCCCATATTAAACATTGTACTCCCCCGAAAACACAATTGTTCATAGCCGCTTCCGTGAGAACTTAAAATCTCACAATCTAACGTGTTCTTGTGTTTTTTTTTTTTTTTGTGGAAAGTAAACGCGGCGATGTGACAGTGCTGAATTATTACGCATCACATTAATTCCTTCTCATTCCCTTTTGGAATATAACGGACCTAAGAGAATCGTGCATCTCCCAAATTGAACCCCACATCTATTCTCCCTGTGTCTGATCCTGTAGGACTAAGAGGTTGCAAACTTTATCTCTTGCTGCTGAGCCACGTTGTAATTTATGTATGTATTTAATTTTCATTTATTGCTTTTCCAAGTCTCAAGTTTGTTGTTTATTTGCATCACTCGTTCCACTCTTTGGGAGGAATCATTCCACTGCTTCAGAGTTGAACCTATCTGTTAATTGTCAAGTAGCTGAGAGAAGATAATCGTGACTTTTTCGTGCAATTGACCTGTTACTTCTGAGAAACTGGAGAAGTCTGAGAGGATAACTAAACAAGGTCCAAACTTTAAAAGTTAACTGATTAACAGTCTTATATAACCCCATGATTTAGTACTTTCTGAGCCCATTGAAATTATAAACTTGAAGAGGAAATTTTATTATTTTATAGAAACAGAAAAGGGTCGATGGGTCGATAAGTTGTCACGATACGTCGATAACTAAGTAACAATTATGCAGGGTAACATCCCAGAAGAATGAAGATCTCATTTACACAGCGGCGGAAGCCTGAAATCACACATGGGACTACTGGAAAATATTCTGAAGCAGTGAAATTCTCTTTAGCCCTATATTCTCACATTGTATTGAACTGAGACCATTTTAACACCATTCCCCATTGTGAGTTTAATTACCGCAAATATACCGCCCATTAAATTTTTCAATAATAAAAGAAACACGTTTGTTTTCTTTTTGTGTTACACAGGAACGGCGTTAGCGTAGTCGGTACAGTTTCTAGGCATCGGGGTGCACGACGATATTATCCGATTCCCGGCAGTCAGAAGCAGGACATTTTACTGTATTCCGAAAAAGTTTAAAATAATTTCAGGTCTCTTCCCTCCACCCTCGCTTCTTGGATAACGATGGCACCTTCTATGGGGGTAAAGAGACCGCTGCGTGAAGCTTAGTACTGACCTGTATCAAGGGCCAAGTTTAAGAATTAGTGGAGCTATACCTCCTTTCCTACATATGCCTTTATGGCGTGTACAGGAAGGTTTTACAAACCGGGATACCGCAGTCATTGCAGTGACTAGGCTGCGGGTGGTACTATCGGAGTTTGACTCTACTTTTCTTGAAAGCGACCAGACCAGCTTTGCGGCCCACCCAGTCTCCTGTGCAGTTGGTACTTGGAACCCTTTCCCAGGGGGTAAGGTGGCTGAGACGTGAGGCTGATAACTTCCCTCCATTATTGCCAAAGTTAAGAATGATTGCTGCTCTGCTGCCACTCCCTCTACATTCCTTCATGGAGTTTAGAAGAACGCCTTTACATTGTCATTGATAATTTCGCCTTAGTCTTTCCTGTTTGTGCGACACATATTGCCCGTCTTAAGATTCTTGCTTCAGTCGCCTTACGAGTAACAGACGAAGACCATAAAGTTTAAAAGGCCGCGCTCTTATTCTTCCAGTGCGTGATTGCAGGCTTCCGCCACTAAGGAGATGAGAACTGCGCTCTTCTGGATTGTTACTCAGCGAGTAGTGGTAATTTATTACCGTCTTTTCGGGACAACCTATCGGTCTTATCTTGACCGTGAAAATGGGACCGATAAGCTGTCCCGAAACTCCGATAAGAAATTACTTACTTACTCCATGGTGCAGAGTCCTTATTGAGAAGCTAACTGGTTTGCAGCTAGTCAAGAAATTCCCCGCATTTCACGGAACCCGAAGGTTTATTACCGCACTCACAAGCGTCCGCCATCTGTCTCCATCCTGGACCAGCCCAATCCAATCCATATACCCACATCCCACCTCCTGGAGATCCATCTTAATATTATCCACTCATCTACGCCTAGGTCTCCCCAGTGTTCTCCCTCCCTCCGGTTTCCCCGCCAAGACCCAATACACACCCTCTCCTCACCCATACGCGCCACATGCCCAGCCCATCTCATTCTTCTCGATTTTATCACCCGTACAATATTGGGTGAGGAGTACAGATCACTTAGCTCCTCGTTATGCAGTCTCCTCCATTCCCCCGTTACCTCGTCTCTCCTAG
>Ga0136643_10018724_pt1 | contig 10442 bp, 6 predicted proteins | sample TergutLab28metaG_FD_96883 | JGI IMG/M metagenome (GOLD analysis project Ga0136643, IMG submission 96883) | Labiotermes labralis P1 segment gut microbial communities from Petit-Saut dam, French Guiana - Lab288 P1 (version 3) (version 3) | ecosystem: Host-associated > Arthropoda: Insects >... | reverse complement strand
TATGCTGCAACTCAACATCCACTGCTCCTGATGATGGGCGTATGCGCCCGAAACGTGCAGACCTAAGAATACATCAATATAATTATCTTGTTGCATCAAGTTGCCATTTCACATTATTTCATGAGTAAGATGCACGGTCAAAAAAACCTCAACGTAAAAACAGTCTGCAGGACTGCATGTGGGACGCTTCGAAAACCTGAATTCAATTCTACCACTACTTGCACTCTTAATACATGCAATCTTACGGAACTTTATAGAGGCAGAGCAAAGAATTGTTTCCCTGTGCACACCATAGGAATAGGAATGGCGGCATAACTCCACTGATTCCTAACCTCGACAATAGAAGGTCAATAGTCAACTTCACGCACCAACTGGATTACCCTGAAAAAAAAACCCGCAGTAGGTACCGAGCAGGAGGTTCTGCGGGCCGCATAAGGTGTCTGGACGCTTTGGAGTAGACAAAATTCTCTAGACCCTGAAAGGAATCGAAACAATTCCTCGGTTGTCCGACCAGTAACCTAATTGCTATAAGGATTATTCACTAATTAATTCAGTTTACTTCAAGTTCAACATCGTGGAAGAAAATAGCGAATCTGGATAGTAAAATAAATTTATCTCTGCAGTATGTAATCAGGATGACCGCATCAGATAGTAGGGTATGCAGCTCACGCTGTACGCAGAAAGAAAATAAAAAACACATATAAAATTTTAGTATGAATGGAAATGACCACTTAAGCGTAAAATGGGGATTGATGCACAGTTTATCTTTATCTGTTTCCCGAGTATAGGGAAATAAGAGCATCCTTACGCAAGGCGAGTCGGCTGACATTTGTGTCCCCTTATCTGCACCGGAACGTAAGACGCTCGCCCAACTGTTTGTTGTGTCCCATGTACAAAAAGGTCAGTCGTGTGAGAAATGTCTTATGTTAAGCAAAGACTGCCTACTCGTGAGACTTCTACGAAGTATGCGTCATAATAAAAGAAATCGTAAAAACTTTGTTTAAATATCCCACGATAACAGTATCGCGTAAAAGAACAATATGCTGAATAACGGAAAAATTTCAAACGATAGGTTCATTTCTCTCTTGTAAGAAGTTAGTGCAAGTAACATAAGAGACCCCGTGTTTCTCGCAGAGGTATTCGGCGAATGGTTCGCGGTCTGTGACTTCCTAGATCTTCAGATTCGAATCTGTGGTGCTTATTATTTGTGGGATGCCTTGAAAAATAGAGTTTATGTGAAAAATACATATTATTTACAAGAACTAAAAGAATATTTGAAGAGAAACTACGAAGGTTACGAGACGACAGCCGTGCCGTGTGTAGAAAAATATTTGTAGAAATTTCCCAGGTTAGTTTATAAGCTCGAGTTCCGCACTTTGAGAATCTTCCATGAAATAAAGCAAGTAGAACTACACAGGAAAAACGGACTCTAAATTCCCAGCGGATGCAGGCTTCGTATATGCGCTAAAGCAGTTCCTGCGACAGCTGTCGCCCCCAAGAGAAAAGATTAAAGGTACACTCTGTATTAAAACAAATCTGACGGAAATTTTTACGTCAGAAGGCGGACTGAATTCACAGTCTGAAGCTAGGATAGGGTGGCGAGCATTTGTTGATAAGGTAATACAAAATGGCGGGTTTCTTCATTAGGACCCTACACCATACAGACCCGAAATAATCAGTTTTCGTTAACATTAAATGAATAATATGAGAAACGACGTGTTCAAAATTTAAAATAAAATGTTCCAAAACTAACTGCACTCCATTTTGGAGCTTGTATAGCCAAAGCTTTGTCTTCACAAAGGATGGAACCAGAGAATTAGCCGTGCCTTCAATAACAGACAGTAGTGACGTAATATGAAGATGGTACTGTTTGAAAGTGAGCCCGTATTGTCCAACATTACTTCATATTGCAGGGATGACCAACATGCAACACTCGAGGAAAGTATATGCTGCCCTCGGTCACCAGAATAGGTTTAATAATATAATTTAGCAAAGGCAATATAACAGGTCTACAGAACACAATATGGTAACTTCATTAGCAGAAAAATGTTTAGAAATTCTAATTCACCACTTTTAAGAGAGGATTAAAAAAGGTAAAGTGATCCCGTTACAGGCCCGGTGTGGCCTAGAGGGTGGGTAGAGTTATGGTTCTACTCTTCCATGATCGCGGCACTAGAAGGGGGTGAGTGGTCAGCAGCACGTCCCGGCCGCACTTTACTCCCGGGAAAGACCCGGTACCCATTTTACAGGAAGATAGGAGGTAGTAAACCAATTTTTCTGTGTGTTTGCCGAGCTTAGTAATTTAGTGCGACCCTCGGGTGAGTCATTACGAATTATGTGGCCCTCCTGCTGGTATGAAGTTGGCCAGCCCTGTTCTAGATCGTAGCTTCTACCGATAGGCCTCCTCCTGTCCACTACTTCGTTTGTTATGCCAGACGAGAAAGAGTACAAAATGCAAAATAAATGTGGACTATCGGAGACCTACTTCTTTATGGATGAATGCTGTAGAGGTAGGAAAGAAAACAGCAAAAATATAAAGTGCAGATCAGATAAAAAACAGGAAAAAACATGAACAACATTGGGAATACCGTCAATATGTACCCCACAAGGCTGAACCTAGCAGTTATGTTTTACTGAGTTAGACAGAAGCCCAGTTCGAAACTCGGCTGGGACATCAACCATCTTCACTGAATTCTTTCATTCACTTTTCATCTCCTCCGGGAAAATTCTGAGATACTATCCTTCATCAGGCCGTGATGTTTCCTATTATATCCTTTCAAATTAACTCTTTAAAGACTAAAACGTGTGTTGTACATAAGGAAATAGTGCGTACCGCGCAGTAAACACTCTTAATCTCGGTTATACAAAACCAATCTGCTAAGGCTGTTGAAGGCAAAAGTCGCTGTTTGTTGTGGGATCGTACAAAAATAAACGCCATGTGAGCACTGTGTATAATTTTTGAAAGTTAAACCTGGTGGTGAGTAAAGTAATCGCTAGGCTGTGAAAGGTTAATTGTTCAGTACAACCCATTAATTTGTTGCTATATAGTCTGGTTTATGACAACGTTGTTAAATAAACAAAAAACAAATAAGAATTGATGCCATCAGCGCATGATAACACTGACACTGATACCAAAGTATGGTGAGCTTGAAACCAACCATATACAAAGTAATGTGGTTGATTAATGATACCAGTTAATTACACTTGTTATTACCTCAAGCACGAGGTAGATAAGATTCATCGAATCATGTCTTTCGTCAACACGTCATACAGCAGGCTAGACAGTTCCGGTAGCTCTCCCTCCTAGCGTGTAGAGTCAACTGCAATTCCTTCAACGGAAAACTGGTAATCGTTTCTCCCGCTTTTCTTCTAAACGCGTTATCAAACGAAGTTTTTTGGGACTGCAAATTTAATCGGCGTTCCAATGAAATCGATTTAGAAGAAACAAACGTTTAAATCTGCGAATAACATGGACTTGACCCCAAAGTGAATGGTGCAAAAGCAGAACTGCACTGAAAGTTTCTGTCTTTCTGACTGCAGTTACATTCCAGGGAGACTTCCCTTTCCTTACGCAGTTCAAGACTAAAAATTCGCACAAGATGTGGTCCGAGATAGCGTAATCGGTAAAGCGAGTCGCTAAGGGCTGGACGTTCCGGGGATCAAATCCCGATGTAAGCGAGACTTTCCTCACCCTTCCAGCCGTGCCCTGGGGCCCACTCGCCCTCCTCTACAATGGATAGTGGGTTTCTTTCTAGGGGATAAAGGGGCTGGGGCGTGGCGTTGGCTACTCACCCCTTACCTAGCGCCGAGTTTAGAGAAAGAGTACAGCTATACTCTTACACAACTTCTGGGCTTTTATGGCCTGTTTTAGAGCGAATTTTACCCTTTTTATGGTATAAGATGCAGATGTCAGGGTAGCTCAGTTGGTATAGTGATCAGGCCACTGGCTGGACCACCGAAAAATCGTGGTTCCATTCCCGGCAGGAGCAAATGATTTAACACTATTCCGAAGTGTCCAGATCAATCCTGGGGCACAAGCAGCCTCCTATTCAATGTGTACTGGGGGGGGGGCACTTTCCCCGTGTGTAAAGCGTACGGGGACGTTAAATTTACCACTCAACTTCACGCCAATAAATGAAGCGAACTACCACTCCCCCATATGCGCTGATAGAATGCCCAAAGACAAATATTCCTGCCTGTATAGCATAATATATTGCTACACTTCCAGCGACGGTTTCAGATTAATTTGCTGGTCTATTTATTGTAAAATTCTTGGGTCATTTTTAAGCACGAATGTGTTGTATCGAGATGACACACTTCGGAATTATAATGTGATTCTGCAATGAATGTACGAAGATATGTGCTACTGTTCATTCCATTTGTTCGCGCACAACCAGCGCAACTGCATGGTCTGGTCGTACGTACGTATGTCTGTAACAATGTATATGATAAGCCGTTACAAAATTTAAAAAAAAAATTAATCGTACAACGTTCATTCAGACCTCAAAATAGTGTAACTTCTACCTGGACGACATTTATACGAGCCAAACGTCGTTACATTTAAGTCAAAATGTCACTCACTAAACAAAAATCTTCTATGGAACTATTAGTGCATTGCATAAAACCATGCCAATGCACTTCAGCTTGACCCAAATGAAACCAGTCCACATTATACCGTAGGTATTTAACACCATTTCAATATTATCCTCCTATCCCCGTCGATGAAATTCAAGTCGTTCCTTCCCTTCTGATTATCAGACTACAAGTGTCAATGTATTTCGCACTTCATTCATGCGCAGATTGCTACGTGTCTTTCCAATCTCATTTTCCTTAATTTTTTCATCCCATTTCCGTTACGTGAAAAGTGAAGCTATAGAACTGCCCATTATGCAATTGACTCCATTCTTTCTTAAGTTCTAAAAATTATTCTCAGCGCTTCATTCTCAAACACCTTCTTTCTACATATATTCTTTTCTTGCTTATGGCTAGAGACCACGTTACAAGATCACAGTTCTCAGTGATGTGACGCCGTGTGTTTTGGTATACAGGAATATTCGGTCGATCCCAGTAGCCGAGCGGTTTAAGGCGTGGGTCACCGGCCGCTCGCTTGCTGGGATTTTGGGTTCGAATCCCGCCGGGAACATGGATGTTTGCTTCTTCTGAATGTTGTGTATTGTCAGCTAGCGGTCGCTGCGTCGGGCTGATCACTCGTCCAGAGGAGTCCTACCGAATAAGGTGTATCTGAGTGTGATCGCGAAGCCCTGTAATGGGAGGCCATGACCAGGCATCGGATCGAAGCGCCACAGAAAAAAAAAGGAATATTTGGGAAAACCCTATTTCCCCTTTCTGCACAGTGAAATTCTACCCTGAAGATGGATATCAGTTTTAGAGTCAATCCAGATGAGAAAACGTCGTTTAAACAGCTTAGATGAAAGATTAGCGGGAATGTCAGCTCCATTTGTACTTGTGAAATTTGAACTGTTAATAGAACGAGCTGTAAGATAACGCTGTAATCATTCTCGGTTCAGAGATCCTCCACGTTCAGCTGTATCATCAGCAAAAATGCTGCTACAAGTCGTTTCTTCAGTGGATGACAGCGGGCGGCGAACAAATCTACAATATCTACAACTTCATATTTCCGGCTGCTCCAGCAGACGACTACAGAAAAATATAATTTACTGTTTCAAGTAGACAACTTCCATTTCCGAAGCAGACGACGGCACAAAAAATGAGGCAGTAAAAGAATATTATATAATAAGGTTCATAACCTTGTGGATAGAACACGAGGAAGTAAACCTTACGGAACCGCACAGGAAATTCAATGCAATCAGCTACCCCTGTGCAACACAATGTAGCTTATACACTGTCTACTGTGACCCTAAAAGAAACGACTGGTGACTGGGGAATTCGTATCTACAATGAATATATGCCTGCGCGAATAGAATATATTTGAAAAGACTCCATACACGACCGAAAATACCTGTAAATTCTACCACGCTCCTCTGCAACGGTATGTGTACTTGGCAAAGTTTTTCATGTTTCGCAACCAATTTGCCGTGTCTAACACGGTTTTATCTGAACTCTTCGATTCCTACCACAATTTAAAAGCGCCTGATAGCTACTTTATACCTGTCAGTATCACTTGCATATTCCACACACATAACATGAGCAACCTCCGTCGTACCAGTCACCGAAAGCGATCCCAGTGCCAGATGAAACTAACAACGAAACTGCAGCACTGTCAACACGTAACGTGTCCGGCTGTAACTGCAAGGACGTACACTTCTAATACGTCTAGACCCAAACAGTATGTTCTGCAGCACAGCAGATCTATTATTATGACTTTCTTGATAGCTGACAAATAAAAAACCAACTAGATGTCACTTGCTGCTTTTATTTTACTTCTTAGAGACTAAACATGTTTCGGGCATTAATATACCCATCTTCAGGAGTTTGCGACTATGTTGTTGAAATACCATATTGGCCGTTTCGTTCTTGGTTTGTTGTGTGTTGGAGTGAGGGTGCGGTTCGGCTAGGGTGGTATCCGGGCTGCCGGTTTCAGGTTGGTTATAATTATCAACAAAATTTGTTATTGTTGCATCTAGTTGGCTGTTTATATTATCACACTGAGTTAATTAATAATTATGAAGCAATAAGTATAAAATATTATACAAGAATACACACGCGCGCGTGTGTATTCTTGCTTCAGTTATCCGGCATACAAACCGCATCTTTTCTATGCAGCATTATATTGTCACGTGCGGCCTGTCTGGATGTAACATATTATTCCACATTACCTCATAAAGAGCAAGACGTTCGGGAAAAAATTGTGGAACATAAATATGTGTTTCGATTTTCTCCACAACTTTTGTCTGAAACATATTTCACTCTCCTCAGACTTCAGCGAGATACCGTCATAAATTTACATAGTTCTCCATAAGAAGTAACTGTTATTCTTATCAGATTTTAATGAATTTTCCAAACATATGTTCGAATAATCTTCAGATATTAAATTTAATAAAAAAAATCCGTCCACAGGGAGCCGAGACCTTCCATTCGGAATGTCAGTCGGACACACAGACAGACAGACAGACAGACAGACAGACATGGTGCAGCTAACAGTTACCTTTCGCAAATTTGCAAACGCACCTAAAGAGCAGTGTCTCTCACACATAAGACATGACATACCTCGTAGTTTCTGCAACGTGTCAAGATAAAGTTTGCGTGAATGTTCTCCGCCTCTGGCACGAATCACTGTAACTAGAATATTCTTCTCACATGTCAAAACTAGCCACAGAAATGGTAGCACGGACTCTGCAGATGACTAGTGTTGAGGCACAGAGAGATGAGATATAAGGAACGAAACAGAGCAAGCAAAACCATTTTTATAAGAATATTTGTGATTCATTTGACAAAATATGTGTTCATGTCTTGGTACCACACACCAGTCACATTCGAGTTCTGTGAGCAGCAAAACAGTTATGGACTTACCCAGTGACACGGCGTTCGGTACCAGTGTGTCTGTATTCTGAATTTAAATTCTTATAATAAAACCAACTAGATGCACTAATTTTTCAATTTTTGTTTGGAATAAATCTCTACATGTTTCGGACAGTTCCTCTGTCCATCATCAGGAGTTTTTCACTGTACAAACAGCAATGGTATATGTCATACAGGTTTGCTGACAGCTTGCGAGCAGGATCAGGACGAAACTGGACAGCCTGCGAGCAGGATCAGGGCGGAACTGCAGTTCCGTCCTGATCCTGCTCGCAAGCTGTCAGCAAACCCGTATGACATATACCATAGCTGTATGTACAGTGAAAAACTCCTGGTGATGGACAGATGAACTGTCCGAAATATGTAGAGTTTTATTCCAAAAATAAATTTGAGAAACTGGTTTTATTATAAGAATTTATCACGGTGCACGGTCATCTGAACTTCAAAATCCTGAACTTACTTTTCAGTGTCATGCTAACACTTCGGATTTCGTGAACATTCAATGAAGAGTTTAAAAAAAAAAAGAAAACCACGCAAACGAAAGCGCTAACTCACAATGCCATCAAGTGCATAAAAAAGTTATTTCGAACACATTTAAAATTCATGGTCAAAAGACACAGAGGAGCAGCAGGTGCGTCGGATGTTCCTGCGCGTAAGGATCGGAAAATTAAAAAAGAGAAAAGCAGCGTTTGTGCTAGGAAAGACAGTTCCTTCTCTGAAAATGTAGATAAAAAAACACCTCGCGAAAACGATAAGGGGCATCGACAGATTTGATGCAGCAACAATTAGGACAGCTGACGACTTCCACAGTCGAGAAACGAGTGGCAACTATGTCGAACTTGATGGTTAAACTTGCGGAGTCGACTAACTTTCAAGAAAAAAAATAAGAATCTAAAAGAGTGTTACAATGTAAAATTAGATTGAAGTGTAAGACCAACCGGCTGATTATATTATAAAGCTGAAAGATACGACAGATATGAGTTCATAATTAAGATACAGCGCTTTATAATCTGAGACACACACAGTATTGTCACATAACAACAAACGCAAATTCGATTTTTTGTCTCCTGACCTTACATTTACAAGTTGGATAGTAATTATTCATCGCCGAGGGACAGATTTACACCGTATGCTGTGTTTATGTGGATAGATATTTACAGACGCTACAGGCAATCATCACCATAACATAAGATAAGGGTAAAACACACATCATTCACAAACATGCTTTCGGTAACTCTGTGTCAATCTATGTATCGTACCGCAGCGTTACAACGTAAAAACTGCATCTTCACACCTACAAAGAATTTAGAGAGCTGGGCAAAAACGCCTTCATTTTCATCTCCACGCTAAATCAGACCAGAGGGCTATACGTATTAATAAGAAGGCACAAGCTAAAAGTTAAGGAAACCTGCAAATTTTATACTTCGTGGCCTAGTCAAGAGACTTTTTACCAAGACTTTATTTATTTTATAAATGTCATAATCGTGAAATAAATTCCTTTTACTCCCCTAACAAAAGCATGGCCTTCAATACTCCGATTTGCACGAAAATCACCACCACTCAATAACATTTTGTGGACATTTCCCACCAAATTTTATCCAAAGCGTTCTAAATATGTAGAAAATATGGGGAAAATGCTACTTATACTCCCTTACTTAAAATATGACTCAATAACAATATGTGGGCATTTACTAACAAATTTTATCCAAAGCGGACTAAATATTTAGAAAATATGGAAAAACTGTTTTTACTCCCTTACTTAAAATATGACTTTCGCTGCACCAGCGTTCACGGAACTTAAAAACGCTGAACGACATCATGTGAAAATCTTCTACGATTCCACCAACGTCGGTACAGAAACGTGGAAATAAAGACAGAAGCCCACCTACGCCGCGTAAGAAAAGTCCACCGACTTCATGCTTGCTGGAAGTCTTTCAGTAAAGAATTCCTATACCGAATATTACGAAAATCGAATAAACAATTTAGTCGCCGATATTAGGTCACGGACTGACGGATAGAAGGACAGACGGATGGACAGACACAAAGACGCACAAAGAAAACAACGTGGGGTCTGTAGCAGGGTTGCCGCTATATGAGTGAATGGGATACCTCGTACACAAAGGTGCCACTATACCAGCCCGCTCTATAGAACTTCGTTTACATTATCACGGGAAATGGCATACCTACTCGTCCGTCAATGCTAATATTATCAGTCAAATTCCAATTTCACAAATTCCCGATATCAAATTATAATAGCCGTCAGTTAACTGTCAGAGATCCTACGTTTAAGATAGAGATAAACATAAACCTACTGGGATGTGCTGCACTTGAAGAATACTTACAATGCCGTTTGGTTTTATTATCATGGTTTGTTCCTCGAATTATTTCGGTAAGAGAAGTCTTTAAGTGGAACATCTCACTCCACAACTCTGTTCCACTGCTTTAATACGACCCTTCAAACTACTTCTAACATTTGAACAATACCCTCGGAAAACAATAGGATATATTCCCTCATCCTTTATTATACTTCTATCCGAGTCTGCAAACCGTTCTTTAGCTTTAAAGACACCACAAGAGTAAGCGAGGAAAGCCATCAATACACCACAGACCCAGCTCACTTATCATAAACGGCTGTAAGTAATTTGAGAACCAATAAACTATACCACGATACAATTTATAGGTTCTAAGAGGTTAGAACTCGCGGAAGAGCGTCAGACTTGGAAGACCATTACACAGTATTACCTGGTGAATCGTCGGAGTGAGATTTTTCACTGATTTTTATGAAAGTTCATAAGATAATGCCTATCGAACACAGCGGTGTAGCGGTAAGGCTCCCAGACATTCCGTCCGAGACACCGACTGCCATGATTATGGTTTTATTTGGTTTTCTACTTTACTTGCAGGCAAGGGACTACCACCAGTTCCCTGGACTGAAAAAAACAATT
>Ga0136643_10018721_pt1 | contig 10443 bp, 6 predicted proteins | sample TergutLab28metaG_FD_96883 | JGI IMG/M metagenome (GOLD analysis project Ga0136643, IMG submission 96883) | Labiotermes labralis P1 segment gut microbial communities from Petit-Saut dam, French Guiana - Lab288 P1 (version 3) (version 3) | ecosystem: Host-associated > Arthropoda: Insects >... | reverse complement strand
TGCTTTAAAGACACAGGGAAACCAAGAAAGAAAACCTGCGTCGAGATGGCCGGTCGCAGGACCTTCCGAACACTGACATCTAGCCAGCAGTCCGGCATCAAAAGTGAGGCACTTATCGTAGCGGGGCACAATTTTGTACACCCTCCTCATAGAATGCGGCTGCCTGTGACCCAAATGACTACTGACAATGTCATAGAGTAGAGTCCTTGAAATCTGAGGAAAGTGCGGGGACAGATCAGAAATTGTGAAACATCTGTCATCACGCACTCTTTCGTTGACCTTGTGCACTGAATCATCATTCACCAAAGATGGACGTCCACTTCGCGCCTCATTGTGCATGTTCTCTTGTCCTTCATTGAACATCCGAACCCATTTCCTAACCATGCCATCACTCATCGCATTGTCACCATACATTTGACAGATCTGTTGATGAATCTCACTTGGTAGCACATTCCCAGCGTTCAAAAAAGAATTACAGATCGTATTTCACAGTCGGCTGCCCCTTCAATTGTCTTAAACATGTTTAACGCACAGGAACAAACATAAACACAACACGAATTTCACGAAATGGCGTCTGTGGCTTCTCAATTGATAGAGGAAGTCACTGCACATGTGCAAAGTGACAGTCTCGAGGATGTGCGAGAGATATGCGCAGACGGTACTTACTTTCCGAATAACCTACGTATGTATCCACTTTTGCTTCTGGACCTTGTTTGTTATGAAGATGAGTTTATACAGTGGCTATTATAGCAACAAAACGATGGGGCTTGGGAACAGTGGTGGTTTTATGTACCTGAAGGTATGAAAAGAACACAGATATGGAGTTGAATACTGTGTATAAAATTCTGAATAGCAAAGACACCTTATGGAACATTGCCATTATTTATTCCTAAAGAGACTACATTCAAAGTAGCCTATAACAAAATACTTCTTCCATTTCACTTACTTCAATGTGTCAATTAGCAGTGATGAATGAGAACTTCTTCTCAGATCTTCTGGACACCATGTAGACATAATAATTGCTTGCAAGTATTCCTTTTGTTGACTTGAGATTGGAGTCAACACCCTGGAGAATGGTATTCACACTTATGTCTAGGAGTGTCTTATATATTTCAGCACTGACAAAAGCCAAGTTAGTTGCTTTAAGAGTGAATGACTGATATTGATTATCATTGTCAGTGTGTGAAGTGAATGTATGTCTGTTATGCTGTGGCATCCAGTTGGGTGAGGCCAATGCAGTCGGATCTTCTATCATCTTTCACGGTAGCATTTGTCTATGAAGTTTCTTATGTAACAGAAGAATCAATAATGATCAGGAGCATAATAAATCATGTAGTGACTTACATATACAACTAGAGTGTTGTGTATGAATATCAATTATAAATGTTTTGTTTGCTGGAAACTAACATATAGTTTACTTAAAACTTTTGAAGTGTGTTAGTAATAAAGAATGTCTTGGTTCATTGGTTGTATATGTGTTGAAAGTATGATGAACAGATTGTTTGGAATGGAATGTGAACACTGAGAATGGTTGTGGGTACGTCTGGTAGGTGTCATATGTTAGAATGTGAGAAATGAGGAATTGAAGTGATGGAATACCAAGGCAGCTTTAGGTTTTGGCAAGTGGTGAAGCAAGGGGGGAGAGCTGTAGGATTTGAATCCCTCCTCTCCCTTCTGAAACAGATCATCAAAACAAAAGACAAAATTTTGAACATTACTGTAGAAAAACTGTCGGAATGGATTTCATGGCATATTGTGAGACAAAAAAATGACCTGACCAGGTGAAGGAAGGGGATAGAGAGAAGCCAGGATTATACAGGAAAATTGTACCTGTGAGAGGATGATGTGCAAAAATACAGCACAGTGATGGTTTTGGGATATTGTAAAACAAACACAGATGTGTGTGTTTGGTTGATTTTGGCAATAACAAAACTCTTATTTAACACAGTATGCATTACGTTCATCATGTTACCGATTATATTATGTTCTAGATAAAGATCTTATTTTATAGTTGCTTATTGATGGTTGGTTGGTTGGTGTTGTGGTCAGTCAGTCTGTTGATTGGCTGGTATGTTGGTTAGTCAGTTGGCAAGTTGGTGGGTAGGTTGGTTTTTGATTGATTAGCTTGTTGATTGGTTGCTTATTGGATGAGTTGTTGGATTGGTAGGTTGATTGGTTGGTTGGTCAGTTGATTAGTCATCTGGTTAGTCGATTACCACAACTGAGAAGGTAAAGTTGACAGAATCATTATGTAGGCTAGTTTATTTGAATTGTAAGCATTGTCCATATATATTTTTTAAATTCAAAAAGCTGTTTTTTCATGTTTTTGCACAGTACCAAAACACTAAGTATTGTGGCCCACAGTGGACTTTGATACTGTTATGGTTGATACTTCGTACTCTCTCTCCAGAGTGCTCATTTATGACTTGGAATGCCATGGAACTATTATTGGCAGTATTGTCAACATTTGGTGCTTGTGATACACATTTGTAGCTTACGCTACATACCTGTTCTTGCACTAAGTTTCACCTGGGCTAGGTTGTGCAGCATCTATGGATAAGATCTCTGTGACATGGGTATTTCATCGGTTCGTACAAAGCCTAACAATAGTAGATACATACACAGACTTGTAGAAGGATAATACTAATATGCATGGAATGCATGCCAACAGATATAAGGAGACAATTGTCAGTCTCACACAGCCATTGGTGTTGCTATTGCTATTTCCTGTGTCCTACCTCAGAACTAATAGAGGAAACCAAAGGATATGGGGTGTAGTGTGTATATTAGATGGTATGTGGACTATCCATGGCAAGTATTGCTGTAGATTTTTTGGATGTGATTCGAATCGTCATTCAGTTTTCTTTAATTGCATTGAATACATTAATTTCTTCGTTTGAATGTTATGCCTTTTTCTTGTTTAAGTTTCAGAGACTATAGCCTATTACGATATTACCTTGGAACTTATATATCCTGGGTATTTATATTAAGCAAAATAAGTGAAGTTGGCAGACATGTAAGCGTATTTTTAGGTTTTAAGTACCGACAATTTATGTTTTCTGTGTTTGGAAGTTTGTTTGTATTTGCCATTGCAATCGGCTGCTGGACTGTAGTCTTACAAATATACAGGTCAATTGTGCCGCTACAGCCCAACGCCACAAGATTTAAGAGAGTCACATTCGTAAGTTAGACCAATTTTACCACTACTGGAACATTGTTGAATTTTACATAATTGGTGCAAGTCTACAGTAATTAAAACAACATTGTCTTGTTGTTTACTGCGTAGCGATTCATCACGTTCATTGCGCTTGCTGAATTTGGAAATATTGCTTTGTCGGCATCATCCTCTTGAACTTTGGAAGATAGAATTAACGATTAACGAATCAAATCGTTGTATGCACAAGCAAACCCACACCCACACACAATGTTGAGGCTCGCACAAAAAGGCCTGCGTATGTAAGGGCTTTGATCAGGGGCCAGGTGCGATTGGAAGGTCGTTGAGGTCTGCCTGTTTGCGCACCTATATGAGTATATCGCAGCACGCGATGAACCCGATGAGCGTAATGAAGACTGTATTTACTCTCTGGAAGCACAATAAACCCTGATTTTGTAACAACATTAACCAGTCATATATGTTGCGGCTGTGAGAATGGTCTTTTGAAATCTCCTGTTTATGAATGTGAAATTATGGTTTTCCGAAAAAGAAAGTCGTAGTCAGCCTGTTTTCTTTATTTGTAAGGATAGGTAAATTTGCGGTGTCATGCATAATACGTTTTGAATCATTTGACGGGATATTCACGCCGTTTTTCTGCTTTTTATTTTTGTTTTGCATCAGTAATATCAAAATGACAGCCGTGCAATTCCGAGGCGAAACCACCAACTACTGAAATTATGTGCGGTGATCGAAGTTCGAGAAATAAAATTGATGATCTTCGGTAAATCAGATGAGAAGGTTCTGAAGTCGATATTAGGGATGTAACTGACAAGGTAGGTTAGTCTGAGGGTTTATAGGAATCTTCAGAAAATTGATACGGTACGTCACGAATACTGTTGCTGTTCCTACGTTTGTATTCACATATAACGTTTCCCATAATCTTGTTGTCTTCCTGAACTCGTATATAAATGTCACGTAAACATAACTAATTACTGGCGGCGGAAAATTCGTATTATATCCATACATGCGATTCAGCAATTTGGTGATTTTCGTTATTCGATAATTTTATTACGGATGTGAGGAGATATGGGTACTGGATTAAGACAGTTTCCTTCGAGGATTTTATTAATGTGTTAAAAAAATATGAGCACTGTATTAAGACAGCGTTCTTCGACGATTCTATTCATTTTGTCAGAAGAAATGGGCACTGGATTAATAGAAATTCCCTCGATTTTTTAAAATAATATCAAGAAATGTGAGCACTGAATGAAGACTTCTTTTCGAGGATATTATTATTAGCGTCAGGAGCTATGACGCTGAATTAAGATGATTTTCCACAAGGTTTTACTAATGATATTAGGGGATACGAAAGTTGGATAAAGACAATACCCAACTTGTTTTCTGGCATAGCATCGAGGTATATCAGTGATGTATTAATACAGCATCCCACTTGGTTTGAACTAATAATATCCAGAGGTACTAACGACGGATTACGATTGTGTCTCACTTGGGTTTTGAGTAATAATATCTGAAGACACTGACGCTGGATTAAGATGGTGCGTCGCTTGATTTTTAATTGTAATATCAGGAGATACTAACACAGGATTAATTATATACCACTTGACTCTGAATAAAATTCTGGTATAGGGTACGTAGGCTTATAAAGTCAGAAACGTGGAATTAGCTAAAATTCATTATTTACATCTGGCAAGCTTACAGTTACGATCACTCAGTAAGTGAGACTGCGAGGTTTGAAGGTTTCGACGGCGGTGGCTATGTAGATAACCGTCTTCTAGGGCGTGACGCCGTGAAGTTTGATAGAAATTCACCCACATTGCGGAGGAACGTACCGCCTTCGTCTTCAGATTATTTGACTGTATTCTTGTGCGGTTCATTCCTCCGAAACATCGATAAATTTGCGTCACATTGAACATCCCAGAAGGCAGTAACCTTACGAAACCGGAATTGTCTTAGTCGCCTGATATGCTTTCTTATTTCCAACCAGCCCACATCCTCTTAAACGGCATTCCTTTAGGCCTTACTGCAGTAAGCTGTATTACCAAAACATTTGCCTGAATTTGTAACTGGATGGTTACTTAAGTACATCACTCTACCAGAACATGGTCCTGGAGTTGTAACTAGATGGTTACCCCATTACGTCACATTACAAAATATGTGCCTGATGTAACTAGATGGTTACTTCAGTTCGTCACATTAACAAAACCTACGTCTAAGTTGGTATTCACGAGTGTTTATTTGTGAGGCTCCATTTCAAAATTTGACAGGATATCGGTTATTCTGACTGACGTTTTTTGTGCCTTTCCTCGTCCCTCTAGACAAATGTGGCGACAGTACTTACATACCTTAAATTATGGAGAGGCCACTTCCTTCCCCGTCTTCTACAATTCTCTGTACACTGTACTCCAGCCTTTCGATGCTGCATAATCTCAGTTTTTAACAGCGTCCTTACAAGACCTGCAACCAAACAGTATTAGCGTTACATCATATTATTGGACGCATCTTGAGATAACACAATTCATTGCCGAACCGAAGATAATTAGCTCATGCACAAGTATTCAGGTGTCGGGATAGCGTAGTTAGTACAGCCACTGGACAAGAGAAGATTCGTTTGAACCCCTGCAGGGGCAAAAGAATTTTCCATTCTTCAAAGGGCCCACACATGCTCTAGGGCCCACCCACCTACATATTAAATGGGTACCACGGGTTCTTTTCCCGTGGAGTAAGTGGCTAGGGAGTGATGTTGACCATTAACCTTCACCTCGTTCGAAAGGTGTGGGTAATTGGCTCTGTACCTCCGCTCACTGTTCGTATGGTGTGCACAGTTACAACTTTACCTCTTCAGCCATCATTTATCTATTTCCAGTTGCATGACTGTTTGCCAAGCGTGCTGATAGCTGTGTAGAACGGGCAAGCAGTAGCTGGCTGTCAATACGAAATGGTTTAATATAAACTGGCTTTACTTTTAGCAGACTGTGTGGCTCAAATAGCTCAGCCAGTATTACTTCAGATGAGTTTGCGCTTCTGAAAACAGTAGTGTTGTGTACGTAACCTGAGATTTTTTGTATTCAGTCAAGTGACATAGCTTGATCTCACTTCTGTTACGTGGTTAATTATTTCCGTAGGTTAGAGAGCGTTTTGCGTGATTGAAGAATTAGAAAGGAAGCAGAAAGACGTGGTCGTGGCTTATTTTAAGGCACTTTCTGAATACTTGTATGGAAGAACTGATTAAAAAATCAATGAAAATATAGTCGACGGTGTTTAGGATCGCGGTCGGCGTTTGAACCGGGTATTTCCAGAAGGCTTAAATCAATTTCCCGAATGGCGGCGAAGTGTCTTATCGTCAAAAGCAACATGTTTGAAATAAGGGGTGTATACAAATAAAACTGGGCTGTGTGCATGGCCTACGTTACTCTCTTAACTAGCACAGATTGTGCCTTCCGGCCTGTTCCGTTTCGGAATTATGATCCTATGCACCCAAAACGTTAGGAGGACTCATTTTGGGCTCATAGAACGGGACTGGGTCCCGCGATTTCTGTATGAGTTGAATCTTAGATCATGCTGACATTGTGATGGCCTTGGTGTGTGTCATTGATTACTAATCCAGGCATACCCTACTCTGGGACAACGAGACCCATCTGAACACTACGACGTCACAGTTTAGACCAGCTTTTCTCAAACTGCATTCCGAGAAACCCTGGAGTTCCGTGCGGTATGTCCGTGTTTCCCCCGAGGGAATTTCGATGGCAGCAGAACCTTTCCTCTTTGCTTTCACAGACACCTCGGTAATTTTGTGGTGACAGAGGGAAGAATTTTCCTGGGCGCCCAAATTGACACTACACAATAGGAAGGCAGTGCATAAGTAGAATCATATAGCCTATGTGTTTGAGCATTATGTGTGGCAGTTTTTAGGCGCGTTCGCAAAATTTGCGAAAAGCGACTATTAGCTTCGTCATGTCTGTCTGTCCGTCCGCATCAAACAACTCAGATCCCACTAGGCGGATTTTCATTAAATATCAAATTTGAGTATTTTTCGAAGATCTATTGAGAAAATTGAAGTTTCATTAAAATCGGACAGGAAGAACGAGCACTGTACATGAATACATTGTACATATGTGACATCTCGCTGAATTCTTCTTAGGATGAGGAATGTTTCGGAGAGTTGTATAGAAAACAAAAGTACACATTTTGTTTCCAGTAATCTTTTCCCCCCCACCCAAAGCCGTGCCGTTAATGAGATAATGTGGAAGAGTATGATACAGCCAGACAGGCCACAGATGGCAACTTAATACGGCGCATGCGCTTTGTATGCTGGTTGACTAAGCCTACAGACAGACACTTAGAATGTAAAATACTTATTACTTTTCTACGGCAACAGTGGATACGCGAACGCTTCTCAATGTTGCGTTACATTGCCTGCATTGTTCGGCATTCCAGTAAGTTTCATTTGCATTGTTGTGATGCTTTATTTTACGGACTCCTCTTCGGGTACTTCTGCGTACTTGAAGCTTAAAAGGATTTCATAGCCAGTGAGTCTGGCAAACGCTGGTTCAGGCTATGGCATTAATTCAGGGGTAATTGCAGGGGTGTCTCATGCCTGGATCGCTTTATCAGTTATTATACTAGCTGTAAGAATTTAATTGCCGTCTTCGGCAGGAGCCAAGATGTTTAGTTGCCATTTCCAGGTTGGTTCTGGGACCCACGCGGCCTTCTAGTCAATGGAAATGGGGGAAAATAAATGAACTTTACCTCCACCGCCCAGCACGCCTTTACATGATGGCGATTGTGCACAAGGTAGACATTAATTTTATCCGCACCATTACATGTATTAATTTTATTCTTCCCATGTAATGACTGGCAGTCTGGGTTCCTGTTCTGTGGGTTCTTGATTAGAGTCTGGTGGAAAGACGAATTCCCAGATTGTTTTTCATTGTTTTCTTCAGTCCCTTAAGGCAATGCTGTGGTATTGCATCGTTTTAAAACTTATTTGTCATATAAGCATAATCACAAATTTATCAGTTGACATATTCCTTTTTGTTGATAGAGCGTCATTAAAAATTAAAAAAAAATTATGTTAAATTGTACTTTCAGGAATAAATAAAAAATAGGCCATGTTTTAAACGGGACAGCCTATATCAAAATAATCCCAGATTGAGAGGAGTATGATTACAGTCATGCGTCGCTTAACGACGGGGATGCGTTCTGAGAAATGCGTCTTTAGGCGATTTCGTCGTTTTGCGAAGGTGTACGTACACAAAACGAGATAGCACAGTATAGCCTACTGCACACCTAGGCCATATGGTATAACCTATTGCTCCTAGGTTACAAACCTGTACAGCCTGTTACTGTACTGAATACTGTAGGCAATTGTAACACAATGGTATTATAATATTATATTATAACATTTTAATATTTTATTTTAATATTTTGATCCTGTGGGACTACCGTCGTATGTGCGGTCGGTCGTTGACCGAAACGTCGGTATACGGCGCATGACTGTATTAGACTGTGGCATATCCAGTCCAACCCGTCTGTGATAGAAGTTATGAAAAATGGATGTTTAGAGGCTCCAATTGTTGTCAGCAGGTAGGCATAAATGCTAGTAGAGGCCAGACGAAATGTGATGGCACACGCGAAGAAACCAGATTTCCTCTTTCGGCGGAACGGACGAGTCCATTTAAATCGGCGGGGGCGTCAGTTCAGTCGACTACTGGCAGCCGCGGTGTGCGCATCGGCAGCAGTAGTTCTGGGTACACCATGTTCCGAGGTAGTGTGAAGAGTACTGGCTACCTACTCTATTCGCCAGTTTCCCCTTCACGTCCCCTACCGTGCGTCACCGTGTGCCATCACATTTCAACTGGAGTCTAACACGGCAGAGGTTATACAAATTTTCTTGAAACAAGCAAAAGGTGCGAGGGAAATTCTTGGAAATACAGAGTAGAGAAGGGAATGCTAGTACGTGTTCATGCAAGTGGGTGTAAACGAATTGGTCTGTGAAGATATCAGCGGGATTCTTCTTGGAAATATCGACCCTTGAAGATCAGATCACTGCTGTGTCTTGAAACGTCGGGAACTGATAACCCCGTGATTTGGCGCTGTATCCTGGCGCGTTAACATCAGCTATGCCGCTGCGGTAACCTATAACCTCCCAGTATTCAACCGGTGTGTTTTGAAATTGTCAGCTGGATTGAAATGCGCCGTAACAGACCATATCGTAGCTCAGGCGGTTAGTTGCTGGCTTCTCACCACGGAGGTCTGGGTTCGATGCTACGGTATTCTGTATGGGGCTTGTGATGGATAAAGTGGTACTGAGAGAGGCTTGTCTCTGTGCACGTCGATCTTCACCTATTATGATGGTACCAATGCTCCATATTTGTAGACATCCATCTGCCATCGACGCCGTACAGTGTGAACACCGATACCGTCGCAAAATAAACCAGACAAGAAATGGTACGGGGCAGCATTGGATCTTAATCTGCGTTTCTTTACGCTTTGAATACAGGAAGTATTGTATAAAATCACAGGCACGAATTGAACACGATACGCAATGTGCGTACAACGTAATATTGAGGCGCGTTCGCGGAACCGTTGTTTTGGGAAAGGAATGAGTATTACATATTCCGAGTGTGTGTGTAGTCTTAGTTACCCAGCACGCAATGCGCATGCGCCATATATTGTCATCTACGGCTGTGTGGCTGTACCATCTTTTTCCACATTGTCTCGTAAACAGCACGATTTGCGGGGGAAAAATGTTACTGAAGGTAAAATGTGTTTCTTTTTTGTTTTTTCTACAACGTTTGTCTGAAATATATATCATTCGAAGAAGAATTCAGCGAAATACTATCATAAGCGTACATAGGTCTTTATGTAAATCTTGTCAGATTATAATGAAACTTCAATTTTTTCTACAGACTTGCGAAAAACACTCAAATATAAAATTTCAGGGAAATCCGTACAGTGGGAGCCGAGTCGTTCTATTCGGACGGACAGACACAGATGGACGGAGAGACAAATGACGAAGTTAATAGTAGCTTTTCGCAACTTCGCGAACGCGCCTAACAACCGATAAATTTTTCCCTGACTCACACACACACACACACACACACTCTCTCTCTCTCTCTCTCTCACACACTCACTCACACACACTCACACGCACACACATACTCACACGCACACGCACTGACACGCACACACACACTAACACAACACTTACTCACTCACACACACACACTCACTCACACACACACACACACACTCACACACACACAAAC
>Ga0136643_10018717_pt1 | contig 10444 bp, 25 predicted proteins | sample TergutLab28metaG_FD_96883 | JGI IMG/M metagenome (GOLD analysis project Ga0136643, IMG submission 96883) | Labiotermes labralis P1 segment gut microbial communities from Petit-Saut dam, French Guiana - Lab288 P1 (version 3) (version 3) | ecosystem: Host-associated > Arthropoda: Insects >... | reverse complement strand
TACTATTATCACCACCACTACCACTACTACTACTACTACTACTACTGCTACTACTAATACTACCACCATCTCACCACACCCACCGCAACTACTACTAATACTATTACCACCGCAACCACTACCACTACTAGTACTACTACTACTACTGCCACTATTAATACTACCACCACCCCACCAACACAAACACCACTACTACTACTACTATTACCAACACCACCAGCACCACCACCACCACCAATACTACTACTACTACTACTACTGCTACTACAAATACTACAACAAACCCACCAACACAACACCACTACTACTACTATTTTTACCACGACAACCACCACCACTACTACTACTACTACTACTGCTACTACTACTGCTACTACTAAAACTACCACCACCCAACCATACCCACCACCACCACTACTATAAATATTAATACAACCACCACTACCACCACCACCAACACCACCACCCCCACCATCACTACTACTACTACTACTACTACTGCTACTACTAATACTACCAAGACACCGCCACCCCAAAACCACCACTATTACTACTACTACTATTACCACCACCACCACTATTCTACTAATAATACTGCTACTAATACTTCTAATAATAACACCACCCCCCACCCGCACCACCGCTACTACTACTATTACCAACACCACCACCACTAACACCACTACTACTACTAATACATATACTACTACTATTACTACTAATTCTACTACTAATACTTCCACCACTTCACCAACCCAAACACCTCCACCCCTACTACAACTACTTTTACCAACACCACCAACACTAATACTACTACTACAACTACTACTGCTACTAATGCTACCACCACCCCACCAGCCCCACAACCGCCACTACTACTACTACTATTACCACCACCACCACCACCAAAACTACTACATCTACTAATACTACTACTACTGCTACTACTAATACCACTACCACACAACCAACTCCACCACCACTAATAATTCTACTACTATTACCACCACCACTAATACTACTAATACTACTACTGCTACTAGTAATAATACCACGAACCCACCACACGCACCACCAAAGTTTCTACTACTATTACAACAACAACCACCACCACCACTACTATTAATACTACTACTACTACTACTCGTATTATTATTACTACTGCTATTACTAATACTACCACCCCACCACCACCAATACTACTTCTACTATTACCACCACCATCACCACCACTACTACTAATACTACTACTTCTACTTCTACTACCACTGCTACTACTAATACTACCACCACCAACAACCTCTCCAATACTACTACTACCACTACTATTACCACCACCAACACCATCACCACTAGTACTACTACTACTACTGCTACTGCTACTACTACTACTACTATTACCACTACCACCAACACTAGTATTATTACTAGTACTACTGCTACAACTAATTCTACCACCACCCCACCATCCCCACCACCACCATTACTACTACTACTACTATTACCACCACCAACACCACCATAACTACTACTATTACTAGTACTGCTACTACTAAAACTAACACCACCCCACCACCTCCACCAACACTACTACTAATACTACTAATACTATTACAATTAACACCACCATCACCACCACTACTACCACTACTACTTCTACTGCTAGTACTAATTCTACCTGCACCCCACCACCCCCACCACCACTACTACTACTACTACTATTACCACAACCACCACCACCAACACTACTACTACTACTACTACTGCTACTACTAATACAACCACCACCCCCACCACAACCAATACCACCACTACTACTAATACAATTAATACTATTACTACTGCTACTACTAATATTACAAGCAACCCCAACATCACCACCACCAACACCACCACTACTATTACTACTACTACTACTGCTACTACTAATACTACCACAACCACACCACCGCCACCACCACCACCACTAAAACCACTATTCCTACTACTAGTACTACTACTATTACTACAACTAATAGTACTAACACACAACCACCACGACTACTACTACTACTACTATAACCACCACCACCACCACGTCCACTACTACAACTACTACTACCACTACTGCAGCTACTAATAATACCACCACACCACCACACCCACCAACACTACTACTAATACTATTAACAACACCAACACCACCAACACTACTACTACCACTGCTACTACTACTACTACTATTACTGCTACTACTAATACTACCACCAACCTACCACTCCCACAACCACTACTAATACTACTAGTATTACCACAACCACCACCACCACTACTACTACTATTACTACTACTACTACTACTAATGTTACTACTAATACTTACACCACCCCACCATCTACAACACCACTACTACTACTACTATTACCACCACCACCACCACTACTACTATTACTACTACTACTACTACTACTAATGCTATTACTAATACTACCACCACCCCACCACAATCACCAAACCTACCACCACTACTAATAATACTAACACCACCACCACCAACACCATCACTAATACTACTACTATTACTGCTACTACTAACACTACCATCACTCCACTACCACCACCACCACCACAAGTACTAATACTACTACTACTACTACTACTACTACTAATATTGCCTCCACCCCCACCAACACTACTACTACTAATATTACCACCACTACCACCACCACTAATACTATTACTACCACTGCCATTACTATTAATGCTACCACCACCCCACCAACTCCACCAACACCACTAACACTACTACTACTACTACTACTACTACTACTAATTTTACTACTATTACTACTACTGCTACTACTAATACAAACACCAACCCACCACCACCAACAACACCACTACTACTACTACTACTACTATTACCACCACCACCACCACCACCAACACTACTACTACTACTAATACTACAACTGCTACTACTCATAATACCACCACCCCACCACCACTACTACTACTATTATTACCACCACCACCTCCCCTACTACTACTACTGCTACTGTTAATACTATAACCACCCCACCACCACAACCAACACTACTACTACTAATAACACTATTACCAACACCACCACCACCACCACCACCACCAACAACAACACCACCACTGCTACTACTACTACTGCTACTTCTAATACTACCACCACCCGAACACACCCACCTCCACTATTAATACTAATATTACAACCACCACCAACACCACCACCACTACTACTTCTACTACTACTACTACAGCTGCTAATCTTAATTCTACCACCATCCGCACCACCACTACTACAACTACTACTACTGCTACTACTAATATTAACAACCACCCACACCTCCACCAACACCACTACTATTACTACTACTATTACCAGCACCACCAAACCTCACCACCCCAACCACCACCACTACTACTACTACTATTATCACAAACACCACCACCACCACCACTACTACAACAACTACTACTACAAATGACACTTCGAATACTACTACTACTAATAATATTAATACCACCACTCCACCAACCCCACCACCACTACTACTACTACTATTACCACCACAACACCACCAACACCACGACCACCACCACCACTAGTACTACTACTACTACTACTACTACAACTACTACTATTACTACTATTAATATTAAGACAAACCCGACACCCCCACCACCGCCATTACTATTACTACTACTAGTACTACTACTGCTACTACTAATAGTACCAACACCGCACCACTCCCACCACCACCACTACTACTACTAATATTACCACCACCACAACCACTACTACTACTACTACTGCTACTACTAATAATACCACCACCCCACCAACACCAACACCACTACTAATACTAGTACTATTACCACCACCATTACTACTACTACTACTACTACTACTACTACTTCTACTACTACTGAAACTACAAATACTACCACAATCCCACCACGCCCACCACCACCTCCACTACTACTACTATTACTACTACAATTTCTACTACTAATACTACCACCACCCTACCACCCCCACCACCACCAACACCAATAATGCTATTACCGCCACCACCACCACCACCAACACTACCACCTATACTACTACAACTACTACTGCTACTACTAATACTACCACAACCCCACCACCCCTAGAACCACTATTACTTCTACCATTACCACTACCAACACTACCACCACTATTAGTACTACAACTACTACTACTAATACTACCAAAACCCCACCATCCCCACCACCACCACTACAACAACTACTACTATTACCACCACCATCACCAACACCACTACTAATACTACTATTAATACTACCACCACCATCAACTCTACTACTACTACTATAACCTTAATCACCACCACCATCACAAATATTACTACTACTACTACTACCACTATTATTACTTCTACTACATATATTACCACCACCCCCACCACCACCTCTACAAATACTACAACTATTACGAACACCACCACCACCACTAATACTACTATTACTACTACTATTATTATTATTGCTACTACTAATACTACAACACCCCCACCACCAATACTACTTCTAATATTATCAACAACACCACCACCATCACTACTATTATTACTACTACTTATACTGCTACTACTATTACTACCAACACCCCACGACCCTCAACACCACCACTACAACTACTACTACAATTACCAAAACCACCACCACCACCACTACTACTACTACTAATACTACTACTACGAATGTTACTACTAATTACACCACCACCTCACCACCCACAAAACCACTACCACTACTACTATTACCACCACCACCACCAACAAATCTACTACTACTACTACTACTGCTCCTACTAATACTACCACCACCCCCACCACCACTACTACAACTACTATTACCACAAACAACACTACTATTACTACGACTACTGCTACTGCTACTACCAATAATACCACCACATCGCCACCACCACCACCACCACTACTACTACTACTACTACTACTACTACTATTACCACCAACACCAACACCAACAATAATACTACTACTACTACTAATACCACCAAAACCCCACCACACCCACAACCACTACTACTATTATTTCTACTACTACTACTACTGCTACTACTAATACCTACCCACCTAAATAACTCCACACCCATTTACCTACTTACATAGCCACCTACCCACATAACTACCTCCCTACATTCCTTCCTACTTACCTACCTACCTAAATACTCACCTACCTACCCACCCACCTACCTACCCACTTACCTACAGATCTACCCACCTACCTACTAAGTACTTACCTACTCACCTACCTACCAAACTCCCTAATTTCATACCTATATAACCACCCACCTACCTACCTACCTACCCACCTAACTACCTACCTACCTACCTACCTACCTTCCTACCTACATACCTACCTAAATACCTACCAACATACATACCTAAGTATCTATCTACCTACCTACATACTAACCTACCTACATACCTACCTATATACCTTCCTAATTACCTTCCTACCAACTTACATAACTACCTACTTAATTACATACCTACCTACTTACCTAACTACCTAGCCACATAGCTACCTACCTACCTACATACATACCTACTTTCCTACCTACATACCGAACTACCTACTTTCCTTCCTACTTTCCTACCTACCTACCTACCTTCAGACTTACCTACCACATATCTACATAACTACCTATCCACCTATCCACCTATCTACCTACCTACTTACCTACATACATATCATCCCAACTACCAAACTACCTACCTACCTACCTACCTACCTACCCACCTACCTACCTATATATCTACCTACCTACTTACCTACCTACACACCTACCTACCAACCTACCACCTAGCTACCTACCTACCCACCAAACTAACTTCCTATCTACTCACCTAACTAGCTAACTACCTACATATCTACCTACCTACTTAAATAACTACCTACCTACCTACCTTCCTACCTACCTACATATCTGCCTTCCTTCTTACCTACCTACCTACGTAATTACATATATTCATTGATACCTACCTACCTACATACAAGTCTGCCTACCTACCTACATACCTACCTACCTAGCTACCTACCTAACTACCTACCTACGTACCTACCTACCTACCTACATACATACATACATACATACATACATACCTACATACCTACCTAACTACCTACCCAACTACCTAACTACCCACCGACCGACCTACCTACATACCTAAATACCAAACTACTTACCTACCTACGTACCAAAATACCTACCTAACTACATACATACCTAACTACCTACCTAACGTCCTACTTACCTACGTACATACCCAACTACCTACCTACCTACCCACCCATTTACCTACACACCTACCTACCAACCTACCCAACTACCTAACTACGCACCTACCTACCTAATTACCTACCCATCTACCTACCTACCTACCTACCTACCTACCTACCTACCTACCTACACACCCATCTAGGTACTTACATACCCACCTACACACCTACCTAACTACATACCTTCCTACATAAAATCCTACCTACCTACCTATATACTTAACTGTCTACCTACCTACCTACGTACCTACATACCTCCCTACAAACCTTCCTACCAACATCCATATCTACTTACCTAACTAATTACTTACCTACCTACATACAAACATACCTACCTACCTACTTACCTACCTACACACCTACGTAACTTTATACCTACCTACCTATCTACATTCGTATCTACCTACCTACCTAACTACCTACTTACCGACCTACCTACCTACCAAACTACTTACCTACCTACCAACCTACATAGCAAACTACATACCTACATACTTACTTACCTACCTACCTATCTATCTACCTTCCTAACTACCTACCTACCTACCTACCCACCCAACAACCTACCTCCCTCCCTACTCACCTACCTACCTACCTACATACCTACCTTACTACATACCTACCCACCTACCTACCTACCTTCCTACCTACCTACTTTTTACCTACCTACCTACCTACCCCAAAACATACTTACCTACCTACCTACGTTTCTACCTACCTACCTATTTAACATCCTACCTTCCTAAACACATACCTACATACCTACCTAATTACCTATGTAATTACCCTCCTAACCACCAACCTACCCACTAACCTACATACCCACCTACCTTCCCACCTACCCTCCCACCTAACCACCTGCCTAAACACCCACCTACATACCCACCTACCTAACCATCTAACAACCTACATACTCAACCAACTACCTACCCACCTAACTACCCACCTTCCAACCTACCTACCCACCCATCCAACTACCTACCCACTTACCTACCCACCTACCTACCCACCTACCTACCTACCTACTTACCTAACCACCTACCTACCTACCTACCCACGCTCCTACCTACCTACACACCTACCTACCCACCTACCTACCTACCTACATAACTAATTACCTACCTACCCACCTACCTACCCACCTAACTAACTAACTGCCTACCTACATACCTACCTACCAACGTACATACATATATACATACATACTTACCTAACTAACTACCTTACTACGTACTAACATACCTACATTTCTACCTACTTTTATACCTACCTACCCACATACCTACCTACCTACCTACCTACCTAACTACCTACCTACCTACCTAACTACCTACTTACCTACCTACATATCTACCTACATATATATCTACCTACATACCAACCTAACTACATACCTACCTACCTACGTACCTACATACTTACCTTCCTAACTACCTACATACCTACCTAACTACACACCTACCTACCTATCTACCTACCTACATACTTACCTTCCTACCTACATACATATCTACCTTCATAACTTCGTACCTACCAACCTACATATCTACCTACCTACCTACCTACCTACCTACCTACCTACCTACCTACCTACCTACCTACCTACCTACCTTCCTACCTACCTATTTATCTACCTACCTACCTAACTACCCAAATACCCATTCACCTTTCCACCTAACTAAATAACCACCTACCCTCCCACGTAACCACCCATCTACCCACCTAACTACCTACCTACCCACCTACCCACCTATCTACCCACCCACATACATACCCACCCACCTACCTACCCTTCTACCTACCCACCTACCTACCCACCTACCCACATACCTAACCACCTAACTACCCACCTACCCACATACGTAACCACCTACCTACCCACCCAACTACCTACCCACTTAACTAACCACCAACCTACCGACCTACCCACCTACCTACCCACATACCTACCTACCAAATTACCTACCTACCAACCCACCAACCTACAAACCTACATACCCACCTAACTAAATACCTACCTACCTACATACATACATACATACATAACTACCTACATACCTACCTTCCTACCTACCTACCTACCTACCTACCTACCTACCTACCCACTTACATACCTACCTAACTACATACCTACCTACCTACTTACCTACCTACCTAATTACCTACTTCCTACCAACTTACCTACCTACTTACTTTCATACCTACCTACCTACCTACCTACCTACAAACCCACCTACCCACCTACCTAACCACCTACCTAACTACTTAACTACCTACCTAACTAAGTACCTACCCAAATAACTACCTACCTACCTAACTATCCACCTAACTACCTACTTACCTACCTACCTAACTAACTACCTACCTAAGTAAATATATACCTACCTATCGACCTACCTACCTACTAACCTACCTACACACCTACCTAACTACCTACCTACATACATACCTACCTACCTACATATATACCAAACTACCTATATATCTACCTACCTACCTACCTACCTACTTACCTAACGACCTACCTACCTAACTAACTACTAACCTACCTACATACGTACCTACCTACCTATATACATAACTACCTACCTACCCACCTACCAGCATACTTACCTACCTACCAACCTACTTACCTACATACATACCTTCCTACCTACCAAACTGCCTACTTCACTACCTACCTACCTACCTACCTACCTACCTAACTAACTACATACCTCCCGACCTACCTACCTTCCTACCTACATACTGCCGACATACCTAACTACAAACGTACCTACCTAACTTCTTACCCACCCACATACTTACCTACCTACCTACCTTCCTAAATACCTAACTACCTACCATACTACGTACCTACCCAACTACCTAAATACACAACTACCTTCCTAACTACCCACCTACCTGCCCACCTACCCATCTACCTACCTACCCAACTACCTAACCACCAAACCACTCACCTACCCACCGAACTACCTACCCACATACATTCCCACCTACCTACCTACCTACTTACTCAACTACATACCTAGCTACCTTCCTACAAACTTACCTAAATAACAACCTACCTACCTACATACCTACCTATATACTTACCTACCTATATATCCGCCTACATTCCTACTTACCTACCTACATACCAATCTACCTACCTAACTAACAACCTACCTAATTACTTACCTACCAACCCACCAACCTATCTACCTACGTACCCACCTACCTAACAACCTACCTACCTACATAGCTACCAACCTACCTACCTACCTACCTACATACCTACCAAACTACCTACCTACCCACCCACCTACCTACACTCCTACCTACCCACCTACCTACCTACCTACCCACCCACCCAACTACCTACCTTCTTAACCACCAAACTACCTACCGACCTCCCCACCCACCTAACTACATACCTACCTTCCTTACTACCTACCTACCTACATACCTAATTACCTACCTACCTACCTTCCTACCTACCTACTTACCTACCTACTTAACTACTTACCTACCTTCCTACATACATACATAAATACATACCTACCAAATAACTACCTACCTAACTAGCTACCTAACTACATACCCACCTACCTACCTACCTATCTACCTACCGACCTACCTACTTACCTACCTACCTACATATCTACCTACCTACCTACCTAATTACCTACATACCTACCTACCTACCATCCTACCTACCTACCCAGCTACCTACCTACCAACAACCTACCTAACGACCTACATACTTACCTACCTACCTAAATACTTACCTTCCTACCTACCTCACTACCTACTTACCTATCTACCTACTTACCTACATACCTACCCACCTACCCACCTAACTACCAACCCACGTACATTCCCACCTGCCAACCCACCTAACCACCTACCTACTCACCCTCCTACCTAGACATCTACACACCCACCTACTTATCCACCCACCTACCTACCCAACAACCTACCCACCTAACCACCTATCTACCCACCCTCGTACCTACCCACTTACCTACCCACCTACCCATCTACCTAACTAACAACTTACCTACCCACCTACTTACCTACCTAAATACCCACC
>Ga0136643_10018712_pt1 | contig 10446 bp, 2 predicted proteins | sample TergutLab28metaG_FD_96883 | JGI IMG/M metagenome (GOLD analysis project Ga0136643, IMG submission 96883) | Labiotermes labralis P1 segment gut microbial communities from Petit-Saut dam, French Guiana - Lab288 P1 (version 3) (version 3) | ecosystem: Host-associated > Arthropoda: Insects >... | reverse complement strand
TATTATTATTATTATTATTATTATCACCATCATCATCTGAGATCTTGATATTTTATAAACAAATTGTCCTCAATGAGATCTGAAATTAGTAATTTTATCCCAGTGTTTTACCTTTTAAAATGTCGTATGAGTGGTAAAGTGTATTTGTATAGCAGTGTAAAATTTCTCCGTTTAGCTCTTATTGTTTGTTAAGTGGCGTGTATTTTATTATTTTTAGTGTGTTTCGTTCCTTCTGTTTGTTTGTTTTGGGGTGTGTGTACAAGAGGGTTAATTGAAAAAGGAAGCCAGACGCACAGCAAGCTTAAACCTTGCATTCCCTCACCTACACAACACATAACTTACCGCACGTTACAGTAGGTGGTGGAAAGGACCCCCCTTCAAATCTCAAGATATGCTTGACACTGTGTGAACAGACCATTTAATACTGTTCTACGTTCTTGCTTAGCAATCGCCGATACTGCGCAGGAAGGTTACCGGCAGCTGCATGATTCCATCGCCGCTAGTCGCGGCATGCACGGTGCAATACGTCATAAGTATTAGTCACAAAATCCAGCTGAATCTGTTTGAGACGTGTAAGCGATGCATAATGTACATTGCTTTGCTCGTGAATACGCAGGACATTTCAGTACAAAGGGTAACTTTGTGAAATATAAGGCAAATATCTTGAGAAAAGTGTCACAGGAAATTTAAGATTACGGCTTCCCGGTGTTTCAGTTTCTTTGAACTCAATGATTTCTGGGAGTTTAAGAAGGCCATTTCCTACACTTAATGTAACATGCGGTAATTTATATGAGTATATATATATATATATATATATATATATGTGTGTGTGTGTGTGTGTGTGTGTGTGTGTGTATTCAATGTGGAAATGTTAAGCTCTCCGTGGGTCAGGGTTCGGTTGGGAGGGCATGGTCGCGTGTTTGTATATATGTATGTATGTATGTATATAGGTATGTATGTGTATTCATATGTATGTATACACGTATATGTATGTATGTGTGTATGTATGTGTGTATATACGTACGTATGCACGTAAGTATATAAGTTTTAGTTTGTATTAGTGCTCATTTTGCAAATAATCATCAGGCTATTGAGTAGAGAAGTAAATAAACAAGAAATGAAGGGAACTGAACCGAACTGAACCACACGTCGCAAGTAATATGCACTTCACCCCGCGTCCTTATTCTCACCGCTGTTTTACACTCAAGCTCCATTGTCTGTCGGCTGCTGCGCTTTGTTCTGCTTGCTTGTATGCACAATCTGTGTTTGTGACCAGACACTTTGAACATGTAGGTGACCCATATAGGAACATCACAGTTGAAATGCTGGCTAGTTTCACAGCAGTGACTGTGGTCTTGGAGTGACAGAGACTGCAGCACGCTAGTGTCACGTTCAAACGTTCTGTATTTCAGACATGCACGCTTCGTAAGACTGGTGAGAATAAATAAAAGAATAAATGCGCAATTTAAAAAAATGAACATTCCATTACATACGGAAAAGAAAACTGGGAAAGAACACTTTTGGAAAATGCGTCTAACCACCTGGACGAGCAATTGTATAAAACATTTGTTCCCCACAATACTTTCTCACGCGTTTAGTCTTAATCAGTGGATTAGCTCTGTAATAGCTTTACACCACTTGACATTGTGTTCAGTCGAATTACAATACATTCCCAATTCAAAATAAGTTTGTAATGTAAATTGTTAGGTGAAAACTTACTTCTGAGGCACTCAAGGGGTTTTACTGTTCGGCGTCAATGCACTTTCACAAAAAACAGCTTCCAGCTCGAATTATTATGGATCTCCCATTGAACGGCCATTTCACCTCCTGGATTTCATTATTTGTGAGTGTCCAATTGGCGAATTAAGTGCACTTATTTCACATAATAATGGGGAAATGTAAAGTAAGCTAAACCTGTATGAAAAATCTAGAACCAAAAGCTTCTAATAAGTGTTTTATTCAGTAAAATCACGACATTCCTTCTATACTAACTGATAAACTGACCTCATGTCCTAAACACAATAAACACGTTAGGGCACGAAACAGACTGGCGTTCTATTCAAGATAATCGAGGAAAAATATATAATTTTATGGAAACTAATTGAACAATAATAAGAGAACCGTAACAATCTGGAAACCTTCCCCGTTATTCCCAAAAGAATGACGCAAATGAGAGGATAATATTAAGGTTGATCTTTAAGAAGTATAGGGAAGTGTTGCTGACTAAATTCTTGTGGTTCTGAAAAAGACTGGTGATGGTTACTTGTGAAAAGACAACAATGAATTTTCCGGTTCCTTTAAGGGTTGGAAATTTCTCAAGCAGCTGATCGAGAAGGAATCTGCTCCATAAAGTTAGTTGGTGGTTGTGTTTGTGGCTTTTATGTTTTCGCATAATTAATTAACATCATCAAGCTTGGCCCACAGGCGATGTGATCAGTTCATTTCCAGTCCTTCACTTCTGATGGAATTCGGTTACAATATTATGCTATTATTAAATACGAAGCGATTAACGTCACATTTTCACGACCGAACAAGCGAACTCCCTCATGTCTCTCCTCTGTCAGTACCTCCGCAGGGAATGAAAGCAACATGCCTCTCATCGGTCGTCTGTAGGACCTACACGTGTGTAATTTTTGCATCAGTCTTTCATCACACAGGGGAGTGCGGGCACGTACTATCAAACTGGGGAACTGTCAATTACAACCGCCTGCGGCAAGAGAATTCAAAGTATTCTGTAAGTCAGACACGAATTTACATCCTGTTCTCCATTATTTATAATTGTTATGTATTACAGGTACATCATCACCCAAACACTAAATCATGTCACAAATAAAAAATATCAAGTGCAGGTCAATATTTGTTATTAAATAGTTCATAATAATGCTGAATAAGTAAAACGCATATAACTCAGTACTTCGGGACGAGACTAATGTCCAGATGATCTACTATATTTCCTTATACTACCATTTGGTGCTATGATAAACATTTATAGGACTTAGAGGTGCGAAGTTCAAATCTCATCTGAGTCCCTGTAGTTTTTCATGATTTTTCTTTATCTTCTCCCTTCAGTCACTCAGTACTAGGGGCCCCCATTAAGTACGCCACTACCAATACCCGTAGCGTTCCTATTGCACTGTGCGATGTGTTATTTTTGTGTTTAAAACACCTTCTTCAAACAACCAAATAATCCATTTATGTGTCTGTGCAGGGTATGAGAATGTGAGATACACTGGCAGACATTGCGAAGGACAGAAGCTATTTTCAGTTCAGTATGAATATTTGAAGACATACAGGGGGCGAACAGACTAAGTTCCACAGACTCCATCAACATCTGCGTAATTTGAAGGTCATCGACAGCCTAACAGCGACAGCGCCGGTGTAGTGACCAGGCTACAGGCTGGAGGACCGATAAATTAAACTTCGATTGCGGCTATACCAGACTTTTTGTCTCCTCCAAAGTTCCACATCGATTCTGGGGCCCAACCAGCCTCCTACTGAATTAGTATCGGCAACCACTTCCCTGGAAGGAAATCAGACGGATCGTGAAGCTAACCACTTACCTGCATCTAGTATCGAGGTTAAGAATGCGTTAAGCTATACTTCCACTTCTCCCGTTATGCCGTCATAACGTGCAGAGGGAAAACTGCATTCACTAGTGACCAACTTCATGCTGAAACTTTCAAGTTATAGCTTGCGTAGATGGGTAGACTCTTTTTCAATACGATATTGAAGATATCGTCCGATGGTTACACAATGAAATCCAATACGACTGAATGTTTGACAAATCCAGTCATTTCGCATAAGGCAGGCAAGGTATAACGGACGGTCCGGACAATCACAGTCCTCACTTGCTTCTGTATTCCTCTATAAGTTTCAACGATCAGAAGTATGGGAGGCGTTAGGGATACGTTAGTGACCTATATTTATCTGGGCAGTAAAGCCCCTTAGGAAATGCAGTCGTTAGTCTTACCATCATTCCCTGTTATCAGCCATTTTATCGTAGTTCATAAAATGACAGCCTCTTTGTCCATGAATTCAATACGGTAATTTTCTATTTGATGTTCGTGTGACCGTGCATCACTGATGCAACAGTATAAACAACCAACTAGATGCAACAATAACAATTTATTAGTAATTTCAATCGCTAAACACGCTTCGGGCGATAATTTCGCCCATCCTCAGGAGCACTAGACTGTGTTTACAGCTTGCGGTGTGAGAACGTCACCAGCAGGCAGCTTCTTCGGTACATTATACCACGAGCTGTTAACACAGTCTAGTGCTCCTGAGGATGGGCGAAATTATCGCCCGAAACATGTTGAGCTGGTTGGAATTACTAATAAATTGTTATTGTTGCATCGAGTTGGTTGTTTATACTATTGTAATTTTCTACCTCCAGTATTTTAATAAAGTACTGCTCTCTCTCTCTCTCTCCATTATTTTAATAAGGTACTATTCTATCTCCAGTATTTTCCATTTCGTCTCATTAGATTTTCTAGTCAAACTCTCTATGCCGTTACTGTGCGTGTTCACTGCATGGCTTGCCATCTCGTTCTGCTTCATTTATCTATACGAATACTTTTAGGCCAACAACACAAAATGATGCTTGTTATGTAATTCTCTCCATTCTGCTACTGTATACACGTATAATGGAAGTGTTTTCAAAATACTATACCCTTTATCATTATACAAACACAGCTCTAACTAAAGAGGCTGCTATAAGAAAGCCAATACGACGTGCACGGCAGCAACACCAGTCGCCTTGCTAACAGTGCTGAAAATCTAACAAGTCACGTGTAATGGAATTGATGAGACTGGTTCACAGTAACACGAGAGACGAGTTTTCAAGTGTCATCTGAGCTGTTGCTATGGTGATGCCCTAACATAGTTAAACTAACATTATGATAAATATGTTCGGTAATTAAGGCCCCTATGCTAATAGGGAGGAACGGGTAATTCGCATGTGTAACGCTTGCTGCGTTTAACAGCTAATCAGCAAACCCCATTGTGCATGTTTGCACTGATCAAACAGCTACCTGTATGGTCCACTTGACACAACTTTCATCACGCTGTTGAACTAAGTATGAATTATTCATATCTTATACACTTCCATTCTGTTCATTTAAAATTTTTAATACTGTATTACCATCTGGGGGACCGCGGTAGCACAGTGGTTAAGGTGCTGTGCTACAAATCGGAGGTCACTGGTTCGAACCCAGCTGGTGTCAGTGGATTTTTCATTGATATAAAATCCTTCCGATCGAAGTATGGCCCTGGGGTCGACTCAGCCTGTTACAGACTTGGTCTGCAGCTGAAGAACGTTCACAACTATGACGCGTATCACGGTCCCTGTCGGCGTTAGGAAGCCTACTTCAAACACGTTTGATATTCCGTACAAGACGAGTTAGACGGCGCACAGCAACCAGAATAGTCCGAAATCCTGCTTCGCTGTCAAATGCAACAGTCCGTAAAGAGTTGCGTCGTGCTGCAACAACTACTACGAATCGTTTCTGGGCAGCAGAGTAGGCCAGAGAAACAAGTTTTTTGGAACGAGTCGCCATTTTTTCTGTTACAGTATTCCTAAAGTTCCAAAGTTACAAGTATGTTAAAACGATTTACGCCATCTTTACTAATATTTGGAAACGACAAGAAAGGAAACGACATGAATTGTCATTCAACAACGTGTAGATAAAATTATTTAATTTATTTCTGAGGAAGCAAAATGATATGAATATGCGAGGCCATATTACCATAGGAATCACTTTTAGGCCATAGTTGTACTATGAAAGCAAACGTCAAAGGAAGATATCCCTGAGTAATTCCTGACGTAACATGAGTAGTCACTGTGTAAACCCCGCCAACTTAACCAGAACGGTGCTGTTTTATTCTTGACTAACACAATATCGTATTCGTAGCAATAATATAAGAAAAGGATATGTACTACTTTGAAGGGTTTGCTTTAAGTCACTGACCTTTCCCTGCTGTCCAGACGTCGAAAAGAAGATGCACAAACAACTATAAACATGCACGCAATCAGGCACTTAATAAAACCTCACGCTCCTGCAACAGTTCCGCCCGCCAGTTGGTATGTTTTGCTTAACGGGACTGGTGTATGGCAGATCGAACAGCCAATAGCAGCCGACGTCAGTTTTAAACATTTTCCAATAAGGGAGGAAGTTATATAGGCTTATACCTAACACAGTATGGCAAAATGTTCGATCAAAATGACAACTTCGATGCACACGAATGAAAATTTTCTGCGGACACAAAATAAATTCTTAAGACTGCATACATTATTCTACAACACGGAACGGAAAACGCACTGTCCAGTAGATAATAAAAATACAAACAAGGCAAAAATATAATCCAAACGCGGCAATAATAACAACAAGAAAATAAACAAACTTCAAGAGAAAAGCCGATTGTCTATCAGCTAGTAAAGAGAAATCCGCCTTTTCTGAAATCCCAAGATTATTTATTAAAGTTACGAGAGAGCGCCTTCGTATTCTGCGCGATTGTGCGGGTGATAAAAATCGAGATGAATGAGATGGGCTGGGCATGTGGCGCGTATGGGTAAGGAGAGGGGGCGTATAGGGTCTTGGTAGGGAAACCGGAAGGAGAGAGACCACTGGGGAGACCTAGGCGTAGATGGGTGGATAATATTAGGATGTATTTCCAGGAGGTGGGATGTGGGTATATGGACTGGATTGGGCTGGCCCAGGATAGAGACAGGTAGCAGACGCTTGTGAGTGCGGTAATGAACTTTCGGGTTCCGTGAAATGCGGGGAATTACTTGACTAGCTGCAAACCAGTTAGCTGCTCAAGAAGGACTCTGCACCGTGGAGTAAATACGAGAGAGAGCGCCAAATACACTATCCGGAACCACCTCCATATTCAGAGGTTAAGGAAGCGTGGAGCTGACCTCCATCTTCTCATACGTGTTTAGGTGCAAATTTACAAGAGTAAAATGTTAAATGAAGAGAAAGTGCTTTTGATTTGCAGCCAATATTTGCAAGGTAGCCGGATTTCCCGTTGTTTCCCTCAGTTCCTTGCAGGTAAGTTCTATAATTAGTACCTTAAAGTAGGTCACGTCCACCTCCTTCTGCATCCTATCCAATTCGGTCAATCGATCGATCAAGCAATCGACGCTATAGGCCTATAATCTCAAGTTGCTGGCAGTGGCAAAACACGGAAATTTACGGTACAAGGAATCACAACTGCTGTTTGATATTCAAAGGACCGTGCACCGTGATATATTCTTATAATGAAAGACAAAGACAGCAGACGCCAACATAACTGCACATTACAGATACCTATTGCGTGTATTCAGTGTTGGATACTCCTGATGATGGACAGTGGACATGTTCGAAACATATAGACTACTTTATCAAATCAATATGAGAAATAGTGCATCTCGTTGGCTTTCATTATAAGAACAACTGCTGTTCCTTGGACCAACAGTTACCATATTGGTTTGGATCCTAACTTAGTCTTACGCTTTATATTAAAAAAAAAGTGACAACTCTTTTCAAAAATTAAAACGCAACTGTCAGCTGTTTTATAGTTACAGTGATCAGGCTATCCATTCAGCGGATTACTGGAAGACTGGTTTCTGCTTTCAAGAATAGCTGTTTCAGTACCTCAACGTGCTAAATATTTCGTTGCGCAGAGGACACTAAAGGCCTATTTAAGTCCTCTGCCGCAGTGATTATTATGTACTTAGCCACTCCACGCATCTGTTGCTTCAAAAGACACTGCACGACAAAATTCATTTAGAGCAACAGCCTTATAATGTGCAAAGCATCACAATTGAAAATAAATTTTTAAGTTACATTCTTATTCTCCGCACTAACTGCATACTGTTTTCAAATAATGCTAACTTTTCGATAGAAAATTTATAAATCGGTACGCGTGTATATGACATTCAGAGGACAGTGCATCGTGATATATTCTTATAATAAAAGCCGACGAGATGCACTATTTCTCAACTTTATTTTGGTAAATCTCCACATGTTTCGGACAGACTTACTGTCCATAATTAGGAGTCTTAATACTGTATTCATAGCAACTGGTATTTGTCATACTGGTTATGTTGACTGTCTGCTAGCGGGATCGGGACCTCTCTAGCAGACAGTCAACATAACCAGTATGACAAACAACAATTTTTGTGAGTACGGTATTAAGACTCCTGATGATGGACAGTAAGTCTGTCCGAAAAGTGTAGAGTTCTTTACCAAAATAAATTTGAGAAATAGTGCATCTCGTCGGTTTCTATTATAAGAACGGTGCGCATGTACTCGTAAAATAAGTTACCTATGATATTGAACCAAGTATTTCCGAAATGACCTTTGGAAGAAGATCATTTTTACATAATTGACTCCTTTCACTCCTTTCACAAACTCATCATCGCGCACAAAACCTTTAACTCGTGTTATTTACATCTCAAGAAGAAAGTAAATTAGTTCATTATAGGCCTATATCTTAGCCCCCCCCCCAAAAAAAAACGAACACACTTAACAGAATTTCTTTGGAAGCCCGGAATCTACCATATTTTATCTGTATTATATTTATTTTGGAACAACGTGGTCGCACACAAAAGAATTCTCCTAAAATAAGGTTCCCTTCTCGGTCCAAAAACTTCATATACTACGAATGGGGTCGCAACCCCGAGTTTAGAATTCACTGTTCTATGAAATGCAACAGAAAGAACTTGCTGTTCTATCCGCAGGAAGACTTCGACCCTTCATTACATTACCAGTTTCTTCCGCATTTCTTCTTGTTAACTTCCGTTTCTCTAGCCCCTACGGAATAGTCCAAATACTTTGATGTTGAAATCCTTTCCCTCTTGAACGCACGTGCTTAACGATGGCGTGTAGTTGCCAAATTCTACCTCTGAAGAATTCCTGGCACAGAGACCTCTGCAGCGCCTTTTGTGGTTCTTCACTAAACGTCCTTTCCAATTTTGTGATCAATAGGTTTGCATCCGAGGCAATCAATAATTTAATTATTAAAGTTGGGGCTTGAATAGTGGATTAGCAGGCTCAGCCATATTTTGGTTCCCAAGGGACACGAGTGTTTCCTTAGTCAGCACGTTGTCGACCCAATAACTGGCATTCAGATTATGACCAATTAGTTCTAACTTCTAGGCTACATGCTATGTCGTCAGGCGAGGCAGTTTGTGTCAGTCCAGCAATTAGTACTGCTCAGACAAGTGAAGGTGATTTTACAACCCAGTGAATTCTAAATTACAGCATTATCCGTAATCCGCTTTTCAGAATACCATCATTTGTCCTCCCGTTGTAAACTCTGAAAGACAGAAACCATGTCGGGGAAGATTTCTACAGGCTTAAGATCTTAATACAATAAGAGAGAATCTTGAATTTAAAACCACTGAACAAGAAAATCACATTATATACGAGGAAAATCAGATCCCGACAGTCATGCGTCTCAGCGGGGATTTTCCTTTACAGTTCCACTTCCCACCAAGGCATGTCTTTTTGTGTTTTTCTGTGTTATCTTCAGATATTTCAAGCCCAGCGTTAGTCGTTTCTCACAGTCAAGAAGTAAAATCTCTTAACTCCCTTTAACTACACCGTGGCCACGGAAAGAAATATTATGAATTATAGCGATAACAGCCCTCCATGTTTCTCCAGCTGTGTCTACTCTAACCTTACAGATTCTTCTGGTCATGCCAGGAAGCCCAAAGCGAATATCGCTGTCGAAGGTTATCGTAAAATTGACAATACCAACCTTCGTGTGAAGAGAAGGACCAGATGATTGGAAGGGAATGTAAGGGAGTAGGCTGAGAAGAAAGAATAACGGCTTAAGGGAGGTATGGAGGGAATAAATCTATGGAACCTCTATCCGTGACGTCTTATAAAGGAAGAAAATTTCTTGTTATTGGTAATACAGTAGCGTTAGTGTTTTAATTAGGTAGGTCTACCGTTTACTGTAGATAAATGTAAGGATGTACATGGGAAGTGAGTTGTCCCTTCAAGAAAGGTATATTAGTCAGTGGCAAGAAAATTTATGTTTAAAGAGACAGGGTGAGGTACCATATGGGTTAAAGCAGCTGAGAATAAGGTCCAGAGGTGGGCCATTTTGAACTTTGTATTCCACAACGGCACGGAATTTTATGGGAAATTTCTTCCGGCTAATAACGATCTATTTTTCAAGAAAGATCTTACACCACTAAATTATTTATTGTTACTTATACTAAGGTATTGTTATAAGACATTTGAAATATTTACCCACTCCAGTGTTTCCGTAAACTGTTCTTAAGCACCTGCGAAAAATCTAACTGAATCTTACAAATACAGTCTATTAATAGTTGAATAAAGAGAGACCAACTTGATGTCACTTGCTTTATTATTTCATTATTTACTGTTCAACATGTTTCGGATGTTAATACATCCATCCTCAGGAGCTTGCGACTTATTTGTTGAGTTA
>Ga0136643_10018711_pt1 | contig 10446 bp, 6 predicted proteins | sample TergutLab28metaG_FD_96883 | JGI IMG/M metagenome (GOLD analysis project Ga0136643, IMG submission 96883) | Labiotermes labralis P1 segment gut microbial communities from Petit-Saut dam, French Guiana - Lab288 P1 (version 3) (version 3) | ecosystem: Host-associated > Arthropoda: Insects >... | reverse complement strand
ATTCCTACTAGGGAACCTGTCAGACACATTCTTGCCTACCCGGACTCTGCTATATGTTTCAGTCAGACTCATCTTTACTAACCTTACAAGTTTCCTAGGGATACAAAACTCAATGAGAATCTTATATAAGACCTCCCTTCTAACTGAATCATAGGCCTTCTTGAAATCTATAAAGAGCTCATGAACTTCCTCATTGTATTCCCATTTTTTCTCAAGTATTTGGCGTACGCAGAATATATGATCAATAGTCGACCTGTTACGTCAAAAGTCACATTGACGATCCCCGATAATTTCCTTCGCATAAGGAATTAACCTTGAGACCAGGATGTTGGATAAAATTTTGTAAGTGGTTGGCAAAAGTGATATGCCCCTATAATTATTACAATCTGTTTTACCCCCCTTCTTAATGACTACAAATTATGGAAACTAAAATAGATAAACCCAATGAACCCCCACAAACAGAAAAAACTAAAAAATAAAGAACTAGTACGACAAACTCCAATCTCAACAGAGTGATCAATAAATGTTTACGACTAGAAGAAAAAGCCCAAATACCACAAAAATAAATAACAAAAAAAATATAATCACATTGGCATTAAACCAAGTTTTAAAAATTGAACAAAAATATTGGTCTTGTAAATAAAAAATAAGGAATAACCTTTTAAAACTTAAGAGGAAAGGCAAGACACCATTTCATTAATCCCCATAACTAACATTTTAAATAAAATACCCCCCCTGACATAACAAAATTACTTATATCAATAATAACTAAAAATATGTGATGCAGCATACTCAGGAACTATGAGCAAGCAAATTTTCTTCATGCATAGCTCCACCTTGAAAGGTTGTTTAAACTGATTTTGGGTTTTATTCAGATCAAGCTGTTATAAAATTAAGCACACAGTGCTCAAACACATGGCCAGTGGGTCAGAAAAGAAGGAAGCAGAAGCCCTTGCTTATATGAGCTGCCTTCTAGTCCTATTGTGCTGTAATTTTTGTCTGTCCTGTGACCACTTTGTACAGGAATCCACTTACCAATAGCCTTTTCTATCTTCCCAATAACAACCTGGTTGGGAATGCCCCGTCCAGCCTCATAATCATTGATGACTTGTGGTTTTTCATTCACTTTCTGTAAATACAAAAGAACATATGTTGTGGTTATTAAGGCCCATTTGGAGACAGTTTTAACTTGAAACACAAATTTTCTATAAGCCAAAACCCTGTCGTACAGTAGCAAGTTCCTTCTGACTCCATCCCTTTGCCTGACGTCCCTGCTGAATTAATCGTCCAAGATCCAACGGGATTTTATCATGTTTCAGTTCTTCAGTCTCACGATCCAACTTGGCCGTGTTTTTTGTGGTCACATGCTGTTTGTTTGTGGCAGCTCCCCCTGAAAAATATCATGTAATCCCTGCTACAAAAATATTTCCATTACTTAACTCTAAGTGTGTGAAGGCCATAAATGTCACATCATGTATGAGCCTGAACTTCTGTTAGACCTGAACAGAATGTGTTCAGTCTTAAAGTAGAAATGATGAAGGTGAAGCTGGAAGCCTGTCAGCTAGCTACCAGGATTTATAAATTCTGGAGATTTTGTGTTGTACCTCTAGCTTTGCTGCTGCATGGACAATGCCCTAATTAGTATACTCGGCAAAATTACGAGCAGCAGGACTGTGGGTTCATGTGGGATACTTGTACATTACATAGCACGATACAAACATCAACAAAAGGAGATACCAGTTAAGAAGAATCACAACCCATTCACATAAATGGACTATACATAAATACGTTTTGAACACAGATTTTACAAAAATTCGCCTCAATGATGCTACAAAATGGAATGTAGAATGAATACTTGTAAAAATGCAAAATGTTGACAAAGTTGACAACTTTGCTTACACTTTGACTGAGTGTCCACTGCAACACCCTGGCGACGTGCCGCATTGATTGCCTAAAATAAAGTATGCAAAATACGATGAATACACCTCCATTACCACAAATATACATACAAACACATGCAGAAAACCATGATGCTTAAATTTGGATTAACTCGTAACTTCCCATAAGCATACAAAAATATATCAAATACATTAACACAGTAGCCCAAATCAATACACAAGTTATTTAATACACTGTATTGCTGCATTGTCCATAATGTAGGTTATGGCAACGAACATACCTACCTGCTCAGATTTCATCGCTGATGCCTTCGGAGGCTTCTTTCTAAGAATAGTTACTGTTTCCCAGTCAGCCATTCCCGTACTACTGATATGGTATAAAATTATTGGTTCACCCGAAAATTCTAGTCCTCCTATAGCAGAATACAAAATCGGGCTTGTCTAGTTACAGACGACGTATGTTCTTTACACTCGATTCCACTGAGCGCGTTCAAAAAGGTTCAACAATCAAAATCACAGAAAGACGTTCACGTGAACTGAAATTACAACATGGCTTCATAGGAACATTGGATAATCTGATATAATCGTCATCACAATGGAAACTGCGACTGTGGGTGTGCTGATAAACGCATGGAAAAGGATTCTCGAAGATATCACTAATCCACTTATCTTCCGAATTTGAATAGAGAGCAATTGCTTCTTCATGCAGGCTGTTATAGAAAGTCACCTAATTCATGACCCAGGACCACAATTACACAAATAATGTAACGGAATAGGGCGCTGGATGTTGATTACATGTCATAGTGATTACATTTGGATAATATTAATAGACGAGTTCTATATGTTACATCTCACTGCTTTAATTTTGTATTGCTATATATTTTAATATATTGGTTGAATGTCCATATATTGTAAGTTGTGTGTTGTAATATAACAATTTTACACTGAAACTGACGTGTCCAATGTTACATGCGTGACTAAGTGGATGAACAAATAAATTAAACTAAATAAAACTATGCGTGCTTTGGACTTTACTGTTATTCCAGTGCACCGAAAACTTTCTACAGTAAGTGACATTTCAGGGTTCCGCCTCGGTATGCCTGTTTTGTAACTGGATACCGTCGTTTCGGGACACATATGAACTTCAATGCTCAAACAGTCCGTGGTGCTTGACGTAGCTCTCTTTTCGAATGATGGGCGGTAGTTCTTTGCGTCTGCCGTACGTGGCGTTCCAAACTCTCGACTGTGGCGCACCCATCGATCAACGGTAACAACGCAAGTGTTATCCACCTACCCCTTCACCAACCAAGAATCTTCTCATCTTATGCGACATCAGTATTGCATTTCCTTATCAACGGATTGCTGTCGTCTCTTGCGGAGTGCTGTGCTGTGTTCTAAACAAAACCTTAAAAAACACAAAGGAACAATGGCCGATACGATGGTTACGTCGCTATTTTAGTACATACCAGGAACGTATTAGTCTAAAAACCATACGTGCCTTCAACGACATACTGACGCGCTACACTGGGCGCCAGTAGTGTAACTAATAAGTTGTTCATTGTATTTTTGTTCAGTGACCACGATGTTGGCGTTTTGGAAGGATGTGAGGCTGATTCCAAGCAATGTTGTGTGCTGTGAGTGAGGATCACAAATGTCTTGGTGTGTCGACGCTAGTGTTAAAAACGGTTACCTTTGGCGATGTCGAAGGGTCATATCTGCTTTCGCATGCCGTGCTTCAATCTAAATTAGGTACGGGACTTGGTTTCAGCAGAGTAACCAAAATTTCATGGAGGTTCTGCTCCTCACGTACGACATCTTTCGCCGCGTTCCTGCTCATGCTATCCAGCAAGAGCATTAGTTCGGTTCTGCATCCATTACTGAGTAGGCCGAACTCTGTTGAAAGGTCGTGTTGCCTTGAGCAACAAGTAAGATCTGTTACATTAATTACTACATAGCGACAAATCCCTTCACTCGCATACACGTCACATTACGTTACGTTGGGTTCGGTTTGGTTAGGATAGGTTAGTATTGGTTAGGATGGGTTAGCTTAGGCTAGGTTGGATTAGGTTACGTTACGTTAAGTTACGTTGGGTTAGGTTACGTTTCGTTAGGTTGTCTTCCGATACTTTTTTTTTTTCCTTTTGTTACGTTACCGCCACTTCACTGCACTGTACGTGACGTTTAGTACAATGCACCTCTACGCGTATCGTCACAATCCCTCCATCCCTACAAACACCATACCCCCCTCAATCCGCCTCACTTACCTATATATCATCATTTTGCCCCTACAATCCATTAGTTCAGTCCTCGCCCACAATGTATCTGTTTGTGGCGTCTGCATTCACACGGACGAACTGTTAGGTTTATTCCTGCTGCTATGCGCGCCAGAAGCTGATGAATTCCCCAACTACCGCCCATTATTCGAAAGGAGTTCCGCTTGACACTTCAAGATGGAACATACATTGTCCAGCGGCGTCGGTAACGAAATACAACCCCACACAGCGCACACATCCTGGAGTAGCGAAGACGTCTTGATACAGTAATCTTGAATGTAGGATGGAAGCAAAATAGCCTATGTGACGAGAAACCTAGTGTTGATGAACATGATGATGATGATGAAGCATAATGTGTGTAAGGATGGCTTGTTCGTATTCTTTGAAATCTAAACTGGCTGTTTGAAATTGTTTAGTTTCAAAAACGTGGGAAACATTTAAAAATCATCTTTGTGAACGCTTCGTCATAGGTAATCACACAAAATATTTTTATTTAAGGTTACTATACTGGAGGGCCTTAGTCATTGATTTTTGTCGTCACCTCTGAATGTGAGGTACACAGAACCGGAGGTATGTTTCTTTGAACCATGCTTTGAACATACATCTATTTGCCTATTGGTCTTGGGTAGCAATAAATAACATAATAATATTATTTCTTGTGTCATTACTTGCCACATGTTTTCAGTACTAATGAAAGTAATACAGTCTTGCAAACGATGTCCATTTTATATAATTCCATGCCGCATTATTTTCATTTAATTTGTATTCAGCGAATACGACAAGTTTAATTATTGCCTGCGTTTACTCTGTAATTCAATTCAACGAGTTTACTTATACAAGCAACTGAAAGAAACTGACGCTTGAACTCCTGAATCTTGCAATATCGCGGTCAAATACACGTTTTGGATATCTATGGTAGGGTTTGAATTAATCGTTGATTGTTTACACGAATTGGTTATACACATGGTCACAGCCTGTCAATGATTGCATCAATCAATCTGGTTTTTCTTTCCGGTTATGGACGGTAGTTCTGAGTGTCTGCCGTGTGTGGCGCTCCTATCTTACGTATTATCCCAGGTCTGCCGCGAGTGGTGCTACTGTTTCTTATCCACCTTCTCCAACACACCGACTATACATTACCCTCTCATTCCCTCCAATGTATTTCGCGTCGCATTACGACGTGCCTGACAACAGTATCGCTGACCTTGTTCATCTGAGTGCTCTATTGTGTTCTGATTTCATTTATTTCTTTCGTTCTAGCAAAAACGGAAAAATTTCAAGGCTTGTTAAAAAAAAAAAGACTGAACATTTGCTACAAAGACTTTGATGCTCATTTTACAGCATTTTAAGCACTGCCCCCTTCAAACTAGTTCCCTGTACTGGCGATACACCGTTCCCAACGTGTTTTCCTTTGTTGAAATGCTTCCTGGACCGCACCTTCTGTGTTGGCGCGCAGTTCTCTTATCGCATTTTCCTTAATCTCCTCTGTGGTTTGGAAATGACGTCGTTTCAAAGTGGTTTTAAATTTGGGAAAGAGGAAATTGTTTGCTGGGCTAAGTCCGGGAAATAGGGTGGATGGGGCACCGCGGATGTTTGATGTTTTGCCAGATAACTGCGGATGAGGAGCGACGCGTGAGCCGGCGCATTGTCGGGGTAAAACATCCAAGTCTGATTTTCCCACAATTCAGGGGTCTTCCTGCGCACTGAATCCCTCAAACGCGCTAAAACGTCCTTGTACAACGCTCTGTTTACCATCTGACCACATGGTACAAATTCATGGTGGACAATGCCTTTCCAATAAAAAAAACACAACCAACATCACCTTGATATTTGACCGATTATCCGTGCTTTTTTTTGTGGTCGAGGAGACCCTTTCCCCATCCACTGAGACTATTGTATTTTGGTTTCAACATCATAACCATAAAACCCGTCTCATCTCCTCTTATAATGTTCTTAAGAAACTTTTCACTACTATTTGCATTGGCAAACAGTTTCTGACCAATTTCAATACGTTTGTCTTCCTGATCGTCAGTCAACAAACATGGCACGAAGTGTGGCACTGACGCGACGGATCTGAAGTTTTTCACTAAAAATTTTTATGGCAAGATTCTATGCTGATGCCCAATTCGTCACCATCTTCTCGAACCATTATACGACGATTTCCACGGATCACACCACGAAATATCTCGACATGGTCGTCTTTTGTTGTTGTGGAATTTTTGTCCAGGCCTGGGATCTTCGCCGACCGAATTTCTGCCCTCTTTAAAACGCTTAAACCACTCAAAGCACTGCATTCGGCTCATACAGTCCTCCCCGTATGCTTGGTTAAGGAACTGAAATATCTCTGTAAAATTTTTACCAACCTTGCAGCAAAATGTCACGCGCGCACACACACACACACACACACGTTGTACTTGAAGCTCTTTCATTGTCACTTGTCACTACTCTGACGAACAGCTTGTGCACGTGCTCAGTTCAGCGGTTGTAGCTCAACGACCAATGTTCATAGTGAAACGGGAGAAATGGCAGTTTTTTTGTCAAAACCTGACGCTAGGTGCGCTCAGTAGCCGTGGCGCGCTTTATGTGCTGGTTGGCGCGCTATTTAAAAAGTTCCGTCTCTATTTGAACACGCCTCGTATTACAATGTCGGATACACCTGAGACATCAGTTATCGAAACATACCCACGAAACCCCTTCGTGAAAAGCCATACGTTCCATCTACGACATTCGGGCGCGCGTTGCTGGATGCCAACTGTGTTGCTAATAAGTTACTCATCGCATTCCTGCACAGCGACCCCGACGTCGGTGTCCAGTCACTGCCCGAAACAGGTAAGCTCTGTGACATTACATACGTAGCAACTATTCTCCTGCGTCGCCGAAGGCGACTCTCTCATGAAACTCAGGTAAATATTACTACGAAAGTATGGCTATTCTTCATCCCTTTTTTTGCTCGCTCTCTGTCTGATAGAGAATAGGAATAAATGAAGTCATTAAGTTTTTCAGTAATGGTCCAGAGCACGTGGCGGCATTTCCTGGATCCCAACGAACGCCACACATCCCCTCAATTGCAGTCGTGCCGCTTCGTATCTCGCCGTCACCTTTCTTCTCATTTCAAACCAGTCGCCGCCTACAACACACCATGTGGCGTGCGCATTAACAAGGATGACGTGGCGCGTTCATTCGTGGTGCTCAGCGCGCCATAAGCGGCCAAACGTATGAACTACTACAGAACACATTTGTAAACTGTAATACATGATTACTACTGGCCCATAAACCGAAAGGTTTTTCTTGTATAGGGTAGGGCTGCGACATGAGCTTCTCTTTTCAGGTGATATCAGTATCGTGTGGCGATTGTTGTGAAAGGAGACAGTAATTCTGTTTTCGCCGCGATCAGAAAGCGATGAAATTATGTTCATAAACCGTGCTGTCGGGTTATTGTACATCTTTCTCCGCGTTGAATTCAACAGTTCGAGCAGAAATTGGTTTTGCTGTTTCTGGGCAATTGGACATGTATTGTGATCTTCCGAAGGCTGAAGTATGGACATATTTCCTGCTTTGGATTTTCGGAGTGTTGTATTCATTGTATCATGTTTATTTGTCAGGGATCTGTGAGTACTACTGTGTTGCTAAAAAGGTTATCTGAGTTGTGTTACATTGACATTTAAGCTATTTTGCCTGTTTTTTTTGTGGGTGTGAAATTTGGTCTCGCACATTGGGGGAAAGTTGTACGAGAGCCGGGATGCTGAGTAAGGTATTTGGGCCTAAGATGGTCGAGGTAAGACGGGTCTGGGTGATATTACACAATGAGGAGCTTCATGAGTTGTACTCACCAGAGGAATAAGAAATGAGTTGCATGTGACATGTATGGACGAGGAGAGGTGCAGACGGGTTGTTGGTGGGGAAGCCTGTGGTAAAGAGAGCAGGTGGAAGACATATGGGATAGGAGAGTCTTATGTAACTCAATTGGGAGGCTATGGGCTGGGTTGATCTGGCTGAGTAACAGGTAGTGTACTTTCGCGCTTGCGATTATGAACCTCCAGGTTCCATAAAGTATGGGCCATTTCTTGACTGGCTGAGGAACTAATCTTTTCAAGAAGGTTTCTGCTTCATGGAGTGATAGTTACGCTGTAAAAGACAGTGAGTGTATATTGCAGGATAGTCACAGAAACCCAAGCATCTATTGCCAACACAGACAAACAGAACCTGATGTAATCCAGAAGAGTGATTTGGTTCAGCAGCTGTGGTTAATATTTGGATTCGTGTATTTGTAGGCCTGTGTGAGGCCCTAGGGTATAAAACCTTAGAAAAATAAGTCAACTAGGATGTTCCTGTATGGTTGGGTTTGTATATGAATTGGGATGAAGCCTTGAGTTTAGGGTTTGGGTCTGTGGGAATGTGGAGATGAGATATTAAGGTTAGGGTTTTCTTTTTGTTTTCCTAACACCCTGGTCTCACTAGGGAACTTCATTTCATTTTTGAACAGTTCACTGACATGTTGGAATCTCACTTTATTTCTCTTAGTCTGTAAACAAATGGGCAAGCACATGTTTGCCTGTATTCCACCTGTCAACAATGGTCACCTAGGGATGTGAGGTATGTGATATACTTCAGCCTGATTCTGCCATGTTTCGCAACAAGTGAACTATGAGATTAGGGTTTGTGTGTATTCATTTATGAAATTTTGTGACTGGGAATAATTTATTGTGATAGTCTGTACATTATTCATCCTGTTGACATATATTGTGATATTATGTGAGCATAACATTCCTTCATAAATAAACTGGACTTCCCACGGTGAGAGATGCACAGTCTGACTGATCATATCCTGATAGAAGATGTTATTCAGGTATTCTTTGTATCCAGTCTCTTATTAGGAGCCATCTGTAAAACATGTAAGTATGTGGTGGTTGCAGAAGTTACACAGAAACTTCTATTTAGTAAAGGAGCAGCACACAGTTTGGATATGGAGAGATTTAATTTCACAAAACTAAATTATGTGGAAGTTTAAAAATAATATCAGCCTAAGATCTCAAACAAATTCATTGGAGAAGTTTGGTCATATAACATTTGCAATCATTAGGTCGGGAGTTCACACCTATGGCCAGTGGGCTGCATGTGACCTGCTGTGTTGTGTTATGCAGCCACATTCATAACGTTTGTGTAAACTTTAAAAATTCCAATAATTTGGGAGGTTAGGTAAACTATTTACTGTCATATGCCATGTGCGGCCTGCAAACAAGCCCACAACAGGTGTGACGTGTTGCCAAAAAAAGAAAAGTTGGACACCCCTGCATTATATGGTGTGGGCATTAATAGGTCCTGGAGGAGTGTTTTAGAGAATATGAAAATTTTTAAGCAAGTCTTACACTACTGTGAATTGAAATAACTTAAGTCATTTTTTGATTAAGAATGTTCAGAAATTTTAGCTCAAAGGAAGCAAGCTCAGTTGCAGTGGTTTTAGTGAGGTAATTGGATCAGTGTATGGTGTGAAACTGTTGGATATTTCACGAACAAAGAGAGGGAATATCTGCAACGTAAAATTAGTGAACTTTAAAAATAATGGTAGGAACAACATTATCAGGGGCTTGTATGCAGGCATAAATGAATTGAAGAATGGTTATCAACCTTCAAGTAACTGGCAAAGGATGAGATTTCCACAGTGTTTTGAATAGATAGAAGGAACACTTCTATCAGCTGTTGATTGTCTGTGGAGTTTGGTGAACTGGTATGCATGGAACTGAGCTGTTAGTACCTGAGGCTAGTTACTTTGTGCTTGTGAGTGCAGAATATGGAGATTGCTGTTGAAAAGTTGAAGGGTTTGCGCAATAAGAACGAACAGGATGCACTATTTTACTCTCAACTTATTTCGATAGTTAACCTCAACATGTTTCAAGCAGGTTTACAGCTCAATCATCTGGAGGTACTTTTCTGTATATACAGCATTTGGTATGTGTCATGCGCTTATGTTGGCTGGCTGCTAGCAGGATATACAGAAAAGTACCTCCTGATGATGAACAGTAAGCCTGCTTGGAACATGTCAGTCCAAATGTTTTCTTAAAAATCATTATACAGGGTGTCCCAGGAGGAATGTGCCAGACTTTGGGAGGGTGTTCCTTATGTTAAAGAGTACCGGTATAACCCAAAACACCTAGTCCAAAGTTGAACGGTTACGGAGATAATGGCCAGAGAAGTTTGAAACTTTGACAGCTGTTGCACACTTATTGATTACCAAATACATATTAAAACTGGCAGGAATATGTGGTTTCTGTAATGTT
>Ga0136643_10018710_pt1 | contig 10447 bp, 10 predicted proteins | sample TergutLab28metaG_FD_96883 | JGI IMG/M metagenome (GOLD analysis project Ga0136643, IMG submission 96883) | Labiotermes labralis P1 segment gut microbial communities from Petit-Saut dam, French Guiana - Lab288 P1 (version 3) (version 3) | ecosystem: Host-associated > Arthropoda: Insects >... | reverse complement strand
GGTCATAACTCCGTAACCGTCCAAAATCGGACACATGTTTATATGAACTTTTTTGATCACAAAGGCCTAGGAAATCACCTCCTGCAGTTATGCCCTAAAGTCGTGAAACACCCTGTATATCAAACAATAAAAAAAAATCATATCAAATCACAATCCCCCCCACAATTCCTTGCATAATGATATAAAAATGAGTCCTCTGCCTCAAGTATTATTTACTACTACTTTCAACACAGGACTATCGACTAACATTTAATCTTTCTCCAAAATCAGATGTTTTGCAGATTTCTTGGTATGTAAGCAAAAAAAATAAGACAAAACTAACACAAGATTTATTTTTCAAAACAAAAGAACAATCTCACTCAGACAGTCATAGAACTATATGTAAATACCACATATGAACTTCAGAAAAATGAGTTTAAACTTAACAAACAAATGAGTCTTAACAATACCTGTAATGTGAATGGCACTGGCCATTTGTTACACAGGGCTTTGTAAATGTATTGAAGTATTATGGCACAATCTCTTGACCTGCAAACACGTAACATTTCATTCACTGACACACAAAGATAATTTCAGAATAATTTTTGTGCAATGTTTTCTACCCTCCGCCCCTACAAACTATAAAGAACCACAAAAATTATATTCTGGCAGTTTGCAGGTCACAAAAGCTGATGTGAATTATGTTGACACCCTTTAACTTTTTTTTTTTTTTTGACACAACTTTCTTACAGCTAGCCACACAAACTCGAATCAAAGTACATTTTGCACATCCATCGTAAATACTAATTTTTCCAATTAATAATACCGTGATGTGTATATGTTTGGTGAAATATAATAATGCCTTATATACTGCAAAGGTTAAAAGTGTAATACAAGGTGGAAGAATGGGCACATAAGAGTATGTTGAGTATGGACAACGGCAGTGATTATTTCAAGATTCAGTCCAGACATATGGTGTGACAGATGAGGAAAGACACGTGAACTCCAACATTACATTATCCTAACAAGTGACACCATTGCTAAGTAATGCACATAGAACGCAACAGGCAAAATACATATAATGTAACACTGGGGCATGTGAATGTAACAATATTTGCTGTGGAAAAACAAAAAGTTCTCTATATTACGCGTGCGCATGTGTGTGTGTGTGTGTGTGTGTGTGTGTGTGTGAGGTTATTCTGCCTTAGTTATCCTGTATGCAAATCACATCTTTTCTCTGCTGTACTATATTCATCTGTAACTCAACTTGCTGTACCATGTTTTTCCACATTATCTTACAAACAGCATGATTTTTGGAAACAAATTTATTGAACACAAAATGTGTGTTCTGATTTTCTCTACACCTTTTGTCTGAAATATTTCTTGTTCTAAGAATATTTCAGCACGTTACTGTCATAAATGTGCATAAAGTCTTCAGGTACAGTATCCATTATTCTTGTCCGATTGTAATGAAATTTGAAATTTTCTTGATAGAGTTTCATATAATCCTCAAATATCATGTCTCTTTTTTAATGTTCTGTTGACCGTTCATCTGTATATAATCTTGTAAATGAAACCATTTTGGTGTACAATTTTTTCTCAGTGTATTTCGTCAATATTATTTATAACCTCTACATGTTTCAGACCTCTCCAGGTCCATCATCAGGAGGAAGAACTGTATTTTATGTGACAATTGACACTTGGGTTCTGTATAGCTGACTGTCTGGTATGCAGGATGGAATTAACACTTAACAAACATACCAGACACTCAGCAATACAGAACACAGATACCAAGTGTCACATAAAATACAGTTCTTCCTCCTGATGATGGACTTGGAGAGGTCCAAAACATGCAGAGGTTATACATAATATTGAATACGCTTAGAAAAAATTGTGCACCAAGTTGGTTTCATTTACAAGATTATATAGAAATACATGGTCAATAGAACATAAAAGAGGTTTATCTGAAAGCAATGACATAGAATTTATTTTGATAGGCTGAGGAAAATGATGAAAAAACCCTCACTTAGGACAGCCAATAAGGCATAAGGAATTCAAACTGCCTACAATTCAAATCCAAAAGTGCTATTATAAAAATTCATGGAATGTCATGAGCTCAGATCTGTCTGTTTACAAGCGATCACCTGTAATGGTAATAATATCAGGCAATTAAATGGAATAAAGTGAAATGTCAACTTGATGCAACTAGGTATTTTTATTGATGTATTCTTAGCTCGACATGTTTTGGGTACATATGCCCATCATCAGGAGCATTAGATGTTGAGTTGCAGCATATGGTTTTCTGCACTGTAAAAAATGAGATAATATGAAGTGTGTGTGTGTAGTGGCCGTATGCCATGTTATATAGGTGTTTTATCAGTGCGGTCTGTGGAGTATTGTACAGGTCTGTTTGTGTGGGGACGGGAGGTTTCTGCTCACCTGGTTGTGGGAGGGGTGTGTGTAACAGAGGTTCGTGGTGGAGGTTAACCTCCAGTCCCCACACAAACAGACCTGTACAATACTCCACAGACTGCTCTGAAAAAACACCTATATAACACGGCATACAGCCACTACACACACACACACTTCATATTATCTAATTCTTTACAGTGCAGAAAACCATATGCTGCAACTCAACATCTAAAGCTCCTGATGATGGACATATGTACCCGAAACATGTCGAGCTAAGAATATATTAATAAAATTATCTAGGTGCATCAAGTTGGCATTTCACTTTATTTCATGAGGAAGATGCATGGTAAAACAACCCTCAAATTAAAGGGAACTTAGTTCCTAGCTTTAAAATTAACATACTAAAAATGATCATGTGTACATGACCTCAGAAATGAAAAATAGAATACATTTCACATTTTCCTGGTGGTTTAGCCAAACAGCACTTCCGCATGTTACCAGCATGTGAGAACACAGACAGCCATGATGGTACACCATAATTTATACACATGGCTGAGGGTGACAGTGTATCATATTGGTACTGCTGGAAGGAGAGGCAAGAGATCTCCCAAAGTTTTGGCATAAAAATGTGGCATGTTTGTACTGTCTTCCTTCACATCTTCCAACTTGGATACTCCAGAAAGTACTAATAGTTTCTGGAATCCACAGTTTGTACCCAGCTGCATATCAGTGGAAATCCTACAAGATAAATAACACACCATCTACACCATAGTCAACAATGTCATGTGAACTACAATTCTGAGCACATAATAGGTAATCAACAGTACAAATATTAAACAGTGCACAGATTAGGGATGGCAAACCTTTTTCCCATCTGATGCCCAAATTTACATTAATAGTTACTTGCCAATAAGAAGTGGTATCAGCCTTCCTTGTTACTCCAGTAATATATGATATCTTACGATCCGCCATTTTCAAAACTGTTAGCAAACACACCTTAAAATAGAGGAATATAAAGGCAAAAAGAACTATCAATCAACAGTACAGAAGTGGCAAAAGCTTGATATACAACAAAAAAAGGTTCCTCCTTGCTGTCAGTGAATGACAAGTATAAATGTTATGCTACGGAGGAACTCAAAAACTGTCACAGGCAAGACATATTTTTGCTAAATATGCACTGACATTATCCACCAAGAATCTCACCCAATAGTTCCATACACTCGAATAAATAATATTCTAGTCCGCCAGTGAAACCTGACGTTTTTTGAATGGCTAGTATATGAAGGCGGAGCGTCCAGTTGCCATGGGAGGGTAGCATTGGAAGCGTAAGGTTTTGCAGTTTCAGTTTCCATGGAGCAGTGGGGCCCACAACACTGCGCGTTTGTCGTGGAGACGGTTTTAAAAACGGCGATTCGGTAACCGTCACACAGAGGAAGTTTCGTCTGCATTTTAATGTTGCGCGTCACAGGAGGATTCCGTCACGTCATTTAAACGAAGTTATTTTTCATGTCTGACAATTTTTTTTGAAATATTCCTATGGTATTTTTAAATTGCAACATCTCCTGCATTTATTAAAGAAATTAAAAAACATTTTTTCATGAAAACTGACTGTGCACTACTTCTTTTAACACTGTCAGGTTTCACTGGCGGACCCTGTATTTATTTATCAAATGAAATAATGGGCAATGTGTTGTATTGAAAAGAGAGATAATCTGTTTTCTTTCACCACTTTTTCAGGGCAATCATAAATTTCGTTATTCAGGGTAGAAACAATAGTAACAGCAACAATCTAGCACACACACACACACACACATATAAATTATGCTTTTTGTGAACTACTGCATAATAAAGCAATTCCAAATGGCAACATGTACAACATACGTACCACCAGTCATAGCCAAGATCTGTCAACGTGTGTGGTTTATAGTAAACGGTAATCAAAATTCAGTTATACTACTGACAAATATAAATATTACAAAAACAAACTGTTCACCATGTTACTCAAACTGCACACAATATACCCCTCTTCAGAATTATAATTATAAACAATGGATCCTTCTAGCATCTGGTCCAACTTCTTACACTCAACATCAGTCCACTTCAAGGCCTCTACACACATAACAAATGATACAAGAAACACTGACATATGCCCATGCCGTGAAAGGGATCTGAACTGTGGGCTCAGTTTTGAGTAGTCAGGTCATTAGCGTTATGTTCCTTTAAAACATTATGGTACGCCCTCGATCATGTCCCAAAAAATGTGTATTGTGGACAAGTCATACCATTCAACAGGAATCTGGGACAAGATATCAGAAGTTGAAATGGCCTTGCGTGAAAAAAATTCTGGAGCTTAAATGTTATCTTATCTGATGACAGGTTTCAAACAACGGCAACAAAGGAGGATGTACTGGAAGGCTGTGTGCTCCTGACCCTACTTTACGTAGTCCATATGTGGTCCCAATACAGTAAAGACAAGAAAATAATGTAAGTCTGTCAAAAACAAATTGGGAAGAAAGAGTTTAGGGGTTAGCATGAAGAACAAGGTTCAAAACACCAAAGTCAGATGAATGGCAAGATTCAGAGACACAGCTGCAAGGGTGGAGATGTACAAGAGGAGATGGGGAGGACATCTAGCATGAAGAGGCCAATCAAAATGGACCTACACAAATACAATATGGGACCCAAAGACAGGGAGCAGGAATCTCGGAAGACCGCAGACCAGATGGTCTGACGTCTTCAAGATGACTAGTTAACAGTGGACACGTGAAGTACAAATCCAGTCACTGTGGAGGAACATCCAAAGGAGACTTCATCCAGAAAGAGAACAAGTACCTTTACAGGACTATCCCCCCCACAGTAATACAGCAAGGTATTCTTGAGCTGCTGCCCTAACAAAATTTCTGGCTGTTTCGGTCATATATATAAAAATATTTGAATCTTGAAAAAATTTTTGCACTTTGTCATGGTCCAATTAAGTTCGCTAAAAAATAAAGGTACTGGATATTCTAGGCTTCAGAGATGTTATGTTGAATCAGTTGGTAAATAGTTTCTGAAGTTTCAAAGGCACTACACTGTTTTGAAATGTTGGCAACTAAGTACCTAGCAACACAACGGAGACTTGAATCCTCATCAGCAGCCCTGCTGCAAGAACCTCAAATCCCACACATCAGAGTTCCCACTGGATGTTCAACATGAACTATTTTTTGTCAAAGTTATTAGAAGTAGGTGCCCATCTTGCCCAAGAACATATTAAGCATGTAAGTTTATCTGTTAATCATTATGAAGAACCTCCAACTTACATATCTCCTATCATGAGTGTTCTCTCAGGATTAAGAGGATGTCTCTTGGAGATGAAATCTTTGATTAACAAACCAGGCTTGCCTGCTATCACAGCCTTACGGTCAGAGAGCATCTCAATAGCAGAGATAAAGCATCCAGGACCTGTTGACAGAACACAGCAGAAAATACACCTATTGCCATTGCTCTTAATTGGTGGAAGGGGCCACAAATCAAAGGGGTGCAGGGGACTGATTACAATTTGCTTAAAAGACTACACAGATTCTTTTATGCAGTGAAACATTACAGTCAGTTCACCATAACATGATACAAGCTTACTGACTGAAGAAGTGCAAAGACTGCAACTCTACATCATTAGCAAGAATAAATAAATAAATAAATTAATTAATAATATCATTAATTCAAATGTAAATGATGTGATCAATTAATTTAATCTCACATTAAAACTAACAATGCTTCAATTTTTTTTTGTTATTTTTGACCACCACCACCACCACCCACCCCACCACCACTTCACTACTAAAATGACTACCACCACCACCACTACTACTACTGCCCTGCCACTGCTGCTACTACTACTACTACTACTATAACACCACCACCATCATCATCTTCATCATTTTTGACCACCACCACCACCATCATCATCTTCATCATTTTTGACCACCACCACCACCACTACTACTACTACTACTATAACACCACCACCACCACCACTACCACCATCATCATCTTCATCATCAAGCAATGATCACTTTATCCATTACTTCTTTCCCCCTTCTTTGCAAATCTACTGTAATGTGTTCAATGTAAAACTTAAAATAATTTCTGGTGTATACAGTATGTATGGAGATTTTGTAAGACCTGTCAAGGAGTGTGAAAGGCACTGAAGTATTATCACCATTCTGTTGCAATATTCTAGTAACAAATTCTGATTATATGGGCTTCTGCCCACTGCACCCTATAATGTAGCAAACTTTGGGGTCCAAAATTCTTTGCATCCAACTGAACCGTATGTTAACATACAAACATTTATATATTAAATAAAGCATAATGATTATGAATGATTATTAATCTAGATTTTGCTATATTAAAACAGACTGCTGCTAATCTGAATCCAATGTGTGAGGATGGAGTACGTCCATTTGAGAGTCCGTCTGCAACTCAACTATCATGGTGCTACGTGAGATACGGGATTCACACAGTAGAGTTCCTGTTGATTCAGGCATACTGGGATGTCACGCTGTGTTGTTGGGCAAATGGCTCCCAACATGCTGAATGACTGTGGTGCCTTCATCTTCAAAATAATTATTCTTAGAAAATTTAACCCTTCGAGATGAAACACTGAGAACCACTCACCCTACAACATAGCGTTGCCTTCCGAAAGACCTAAATACTCATCACGGTGTTGATTACCACTTAAAAAAACATCAATAACCCCAGTGTCAATGTCCAAGTGCAGACTGTTGCAGCCAGCCAGCCAGACATCAGTCAGTCAACATAGTCTGTGTTGCTAAACTTGAACTATTCAGCACAGTTTGTACCAGATACATCTTTCCGTATCTTATGGGTGACCTTGTTACACAGCAGTACATTCATGCCTAGGCACCATGATAAACTCGGCATGAACCCTGTACGTCTGTTCGAACTTTTAAGATATACAACCTGCATTAACTATCTGATACTCGAGAAAGGTCACGTGTAATGACATGATTTGGTTCACTGGTGAAACATTAACATAATGACAAATAATGAGAAATCCTAAAACAAGAACCCACCTATAATTTTGATGTCCTCAAAAGGTACAAACTCATCGTTACCACCAACAACAAACAGACACTCTGGTTCCCTGAGATGTAGCACAGCCTTCATCATTTTTATATAGTTGATGTTTGCATCCAAATCTATGACTACAGCTCCCACTTCTTGATCCAACTTTAGTAACTCTTCCTTGAATTCTTCTGCGGATTTGACTGCTTGGTCAGGCTGTACAAAAACAAAATTAGAAGGTTGTCATTACCACTTGACACCACTTGTGAAGGCGCAACTTCACTAAATAATAATGGAACCACTGATTTTGCATTAACCTTTTCATTGTTACAGACAGAAGTTCTTCTAAATACACTATTTTAGTATAATTTTAAAATATTTTCACTTATTTGTAAGGAAATATTGAGAGGAGGAAGTGAGGTCATTAAATACACCACACTGTTGGTAGCTTGGTGGACATCTGACCCTGGCATCTTGTGGGTACAAGTACACATAATTACTACAACAACAACAACAACTTGCTATTCACAATATAATAGTCAGTATGTGTCAATTATGTTGAGTAACTGCGTTTGCGTTACGTCTCCTTGAGGTGCAAAAAATGTTAAAATACAAAATCATATGCAAAATGAGAAAGAAACGTACTTTCATAATTAGAGTTTTCAATACACAAAGTGTCTGTTCTACTGCTTCCCTGCGCAAGGTACCTGTCACGGGATGTCCCGGTAGATATAAGCTTTACATGCCATAAACCTACCATGCTTGGGGAAAACAATACACAACACATTCTGTACTTACCGCATACAATCTGACCCTTCAAGCAGTTCCGCTGCATGAGTTCAAATCAAAAGTGAGAGGTAATAAACATACATAATGAATGAACAAGATGAATGCAGAAAAAAGTGTAAGAAAAGAATGCTTACTCCAACATCACTACTACACATAATATCATTGGATTCAAAAACTTCTTTCAAAGCAGGAGATGCAAGGATATAGGCCTTCTTTTTTAAGTTTTGTTCTTTGAGATATGACACTGCTACAAGTGTAGGCATGATAACTTCATCCTGCAACAAATGAATGTCAGATTTCAATACAGGAAAAGCAACCAATTCAAACAATTGATCTCAAATGAAAATCCAAGAAACATGAATTATGTAACGTGTCCTGGAAGTAACAACGTTTACTTCATGAGATTTGAGGTTTTCAGAGAGGTATTGCTGAAGATTCGTGTCTTCTGGGACGTGATGTTCTGTCAGTAGGAGGTTCTGCGCCTTCGATAGGTCAGGACCCAAGGTTCTGACACAGTGTTAGAGCCAAGAAGATTTTAATCCACCAGATTTCACTTACACCCTTCAAACATGATGAATCCCTACCAATCACATACTACATATGACAATCTGCGTTCACACTGCAATTTCTCAAATGCGCTGTTTGAATGAGTTAAAGAACATCACACATGCTGTGTAATGCACATTTAGTGTACAACCTATGACATTACATGGCTTGATCCAAGTATGTAAAACAGTGACAACTGTTAAAATTATTACGTACTTTTATCATCAAATCCTGCTGAGTCAAATGGATTAATAAAGAATTTTCATGTTTCTTAATGTCTCAGCTGTCAAGGTAATATCAGCCATGTTTGCTTAATTAGCAGTGTCAGTTATATGTGTTAATGAGCTGGCCTAGTAAAAAGGGCCTTAACCCAGACTACAGTCTATATCTGGAGACCAAGAATAGCAGATGCATCCATTTCACTGTCTACACCTGCTGGTTGCCCAAGTTACAAGCCACCAGCTTGTTTTGGAACTGTGAATGATATATGGAAGGAAGGCAGGAACTGTGACTCAAAAATGTGAGTTTGTAAATTATACCTACGGACAGGCATAACTGTGTGGGTGCAAGGGAGGCAAATGCCCCTCCTATTTATTTATTTATTTACTATTCCAGAGATCCATCAGAGTGGATATGGAACTTGTCATTACATAGCAATAGGGAGAGTAGAGAATAAGTCTAAGAGGTAAGATACATATGACAACAGTTTGTAAAAGAATACATAGGTAACAGCTCAAGTTTATACAAGTAAGTGTGATCAGTTTAGAGTACCTGATCGTTACAGTATTTACATAATGCCAGTAGACAAAACTTCAAATTAAAGGTAATTGTATTATGCACATTAACTATATCCCTAAATCACATACACCACTGTAATAATGTCTTGCAATGCCTATCTTAGTTCCTGATTAACTAAAGTACTCTTCTATTGAGTAAAATGAGTAAGTGTGTAAAAGGTTTTTTAAAAGCAATTTTGAATTTTTTTCTGGTTATCAGCAACCTTCTTAATCTGTAGAGGTAAACTGTTAAAAATTTTTATCCCTGAATAGTAAGTTCCCTTTTTGGTAAACGGTTAAATTTGCTTGAGGAAGGTACAAATTATTTCTTTGTCTAGTGTCTAAATTGTGATTTTCTTATTTCTTCTAAGGAATAGGTTTTTTTGGCTACTAAATCTATGAGGGGCAAATAAAAAAAAAAACAGAAATATTTTATATATGATCATACGGGTGGTGTAAAGACAAAAAAATGATAACCCTGCCTTCAAACCGATCTTCCCCATCTTTCTAACTTGACCCCTCTGTAAATTAAAGTTCCTAATACCCATGGTCAATGTTGCCACCCCCCCCACCCCACCCCCAGTGTTATTAGCCAAGTTATGCCTATGACTAGAGAGCTTGCACATTGTCACAAAAGTTTATACAAAAGCACAACACAACCTAAAAAAAAAATTTTAACAAGTCATATTCTCCAAATTAAAAACTTCATTCATTATATCAAAACCCTTAACCTTTAGAAGCCTAATGTCAACTACAGTGGTCGTACCGCACCGCTAACCTCTAAAGTTGCATTTTATATATTTATTCAACAAATATAGGTACTGAATATTTTAAATATGGTATATACTCTCCGTTTTTTTCTCTTCAAAATGCAGTTT
>Ga0136643_10018709_pt1 | contig 10447 bp, 10 predicted proteins | sample TergutLab28metaG_FD_96883 | JGI IMG/M metagenome (GOLD analysis project Ga0136643, IMG submission 96883) | Labiotermes labralis P1 segment gut microbial communities from Petit-Saut dam, French Guiana - Lab288 P1 (version 3) (version 3) | ecosystem: Host-associated > Arthropoda: Insects >... | reverse complement strand
GACTTCTATGAACTGCATAATGGCGAGTGGATTATTGCCAATATGGAGATAAATGGTAGGCAAATGGGATCAATAGAATCTCATGCTTGGCTGACAAGTGCGGCGAACACAGTTAGGAGGTAGCTTAAACTATGCTGAAAAAATTACTTGCTGTGGCTACCCTTGTCTTACTTCTACTTGGCTTGGCTTCATGTGGAGGAAGTAGCGACACACCCGAAGCACTACTGACACGCTTTGAGAGTGCCAACAACAATAGGGATTTACAGGCTCTTATGGATTTATACGACCCTAACGCTATGGAGTTCATGAGCGCGGCTATGAATCTGGTTGGCGGAGCTTTGGGGCTTGGTAGTGGAGCAGGAAGTGCTGTGGATTCTATGCTGCCATTCTTATCCAGCTCTTTCCAAAGATATGTGCAGGCTAATGATGTCTTTCCTACTGTACGGCTTACGGCTACAGACGTAACCATGAACGGGGATAATAGAGCGACTATAACTTATGACGAAACGCTAATATCTCCGAATGGCGAGGAAACAACCTCACAACAGACCATTAACGCTATTTTGGTAGACGGTACTTGGTATATAGAGGTGTCGTTGTTTCCGTGGTAGGACAAACATGCAAAATCTACTTCTAGGGCTACCGTTTGATAGTCCTTTTAGTTTTAGCGAGAAACTGTTGTAAAATCTACAACACCCATGCACGAGATACACCATAGCCTAAATATTACCCTGTCTTTGCTTGACCAATCGCCTCAACGCTAGTTTTGTACCGTGCCTTTTCCACGCTACAATCACACCATTATCTCACTAGAAAGGTGTGAACTTTAGCATGGAAATTAGAATGGAACTAGGCGAAAGAAAACGCAAGGAGCTGGCGGCGGTGGTTGGGGAGCTGCTTAATATTGTTCCCGAATACCAACGGTCGAACAACTACGCCTATGAAATTGGCGAGGTAACATTGAGCCGTGAAAACACACTCATATTCCCCAGCAACTTCAACACGGAAGTTGTGCGTGAATTACTGGCTGGACTAGCGGACAAAGGTTTTACGGCAGAATCATTACCCGACAGGCTGGTAATCCAAATGCCTCTTGATGGGTTTGATATGGTAGCTATGGAGAATCTGCAAAAGCTGGTAGCCGCAAAAGCGGAGCTTATTAAAAAAGCACTTGGCGTTGACGAACTATCCATTGAGCAAACGGAAGAAGCCGTTTGTTTTCCTTGGTTCGCTTTTGACACTTCGTCCGAAGATGTTACTGCGTATACTCAATTTATTTCCGCACTCTGCGATATGGCGAAAAAACAGAAACGAGTGCTGGCTACGGAAAAATCTGTAGAGAATGAAAAGTATGCGTTCAGGTGCTTCTTGCTTCGGCTGGGCTTCATTGGAGAAGATTATGCTGAATCTAGGCGTGTACTTCTTCGTAACCTCGACGGCAACGGTTCTTGGAAGAATGGTAATGGTTCAACTTCGCAATCAGCACCACCCACGCCGTCCACTAATACTCTTGAAGAATCTGCGGAAGCCATAGCAAAGCACTTAATCAAGGGGATTGTCCACTATCTTGAGGCGGTCATATGAGCCGTCCGCACTTTTACGCTCACTTCGGTGGGCGTTTTCTTTTGTATCTCTCCACGAAACCACCGTTGCTACTTGTTTCTTCTGATTGTAAAATATTGACATTTCGTGTCAAATATGCTATAATAAAGAGGTGTAGTATACAGGTTGTGTATATTGTCTTGCCTACATCATAGCAGTGGGTAAGCTACGCCAAATTGACATAAAATAACTTTTCCATAGCCCCTGCGTGGGGCTTTTTTTCATGTGTTTTATCTGGTGGGTTGTTTTTTAGAAAAGTGTTGTAATTTTTACAACACCCATTCGCCGTGCAACCTTATCCATACGTTTACATCTGTTATCTGTTGTCTAATCGCATGTTAAGCCCTTTGGATTTATTATCCACTCAATGTAATATTGCTTTTGTCAAGCAATAAAAGAAAGGATTTTATGACAAAAGACAAGAATAGTAACACAAAACCGCCTAAAAAGTGGCGGACAATATTGGCAGACCCACCTTGGGATATAAACCAAAAAGGAAACTATGGTGCTTGCCACCACTACGACCTAATGAGCCTTGAGCGTATTAAGGCTATGCCCGTAAATAATTTAACAGAAGACAATGCTCATTGCTATCTGTGGTTAACAAATGGCACGGTAGAACATGGCTACGATGTTTTGAGAGCGTGGGGATTCGAGCCAAAAAGCCTCATAACTTGGTTCAAGTTCTACCTTGGACTTGGTGTGTACTTCCGCAACTCTACCGAACAATTATTGTTTGGAGTAAAAGGCAAGTTACCACTCAAAAGCAAAGCCGAACCTAATTTTATAGTATCTACTCGCCTCAAGCATTCCGAGAAACCAGACGAGCAATATGCCAAAATTGAGCGTGCCAGCGATGGCGACTATTTAGAACTCTTTGCCCGAAGAAAACGCCACGGCTGGGATTCTTGGGGCAATGAGATTGAGAGTGATGTTGTTATTGAGGGCTACCCTGTGCCACACTACTCTGAAAAGGCGGCGAAATGAAACGCACCAATTCTACGATAATATGGCAAGAGGTTGTTTGGAATCGCCCATTTTCACAGGCTGACACATTGGCATTTTTGACACATCTTGCGACACTAGCCCCACGGGGAAATATTGTTTGGGAGATTCGGGGTACTGGTGGCAATGTTCGGTATTTTATTGGTTCAGAGCGAAACCATATAAAATCCCTCAAGGCGGCGTTATCTGCACACGGCATGATGGAGCTTGCAGATGTGCCTGAAAAAGAGCGGAAAAATGTAACTATTGCCAAGCAGATAAAACGCACGAAATCCACTTTGTCGCTGAAAACAGATAACACTTTAATGGTGCTTAAAACCGCAATTTCGGCACTAGCGAATACTAAAAATAATGAAACGCTAGTTGTTCAAGTGGTGCTTGGCGAGTCTTACGCACCCTCGCCAGCACCAGACAAGGCAAGCGACCCACACGCCACATTGCTAGATACCCTATGCGGCAGGGTTGGTACAGCTTCCAAGGAAAGTCTACAATCCATTAAAAGCAAATCCGTCCAGCACGGATTTTTTGGTTTAATCCGCATTGGTGCTACGGCTAATACTGTAGCTAGGGCTGTTGGCTTGCTTCATAATATTATGAGTGCTTTCCGTCAACTGGAAACCACAGGCGTGAAACTCATACTTGCCCCTTGTGAACCCACGCAAATCAATGGGGCGAAAATACCGTGGTTTCTGCTAATGCGATTGTCTATAGCGGAGCTGGCAGGATTCGCCTTGCTTCCATGCACAGATGTCATATTAAAAGGCGTTCGAGGCTTGCACCCTAAAATGTTACGCCCTCCTGCTTGGTTGGAAGATAGTAGCGAGCGAAACTTTGCCACAAGTTTAGGCGCGAACCCTCAAAATCTACATATCCCTGTCAATGATTCGCTTACTCATACTGTCATTCTCGGCGGAACTGGCTCTGGCAAGTCAACAGTAATGCTCAATCTAATAATGTCAGACATAAAGGCTGGACGAGGCGTTTTGGTAGTAGACCCTAAAGCCGACTTAATAAACGACATACTAGCGAGGATTCCCGAAGAACGAACAGATGATGTTGTTGTGATAGACCCATCAGATGTTACGCCAGTTGGTATAAACCCCTTTGTTTTTAATAAACAAAGCAGCCCCAGCCTTATATCCGATGTAATTTTATCATGCTTTAGGCAAATCTACAAAGATAGTTGGGGCGTTTACTCACAAGATGTGCTGTCGGCGGCTCTTCTAACCCTAGCCCAAACCAAGAATGCCACGCTACTGCAACTACCAGCATTACTTTTCGATGAACAATTTAGGCGAAGTGTCACGAGTAAAATACACGATCCTTATGGACTAGAGCCCTTTTGGGGCAGTTTTGAGGCTATGAGTAAAGCCGAACAAAGACAAGTAACCGCACCAGTTATGAACAAGCTACGGCAATTCACTCTGCGACCAGCCCTGCGAAATATGCTTGGTCAAGTTAAACCAAAGTTTAACCTATCTGACCTTTTCGACAATAACAAGATTGTGCTTGTGCCTCTCAATAAAGGGCTTATTGGTGGAGAATCCGCTAGACTCTTGGGTTCTCTCATAGTTGGGCTTACTTGGACACTTGCCTTATCCCGTGCCAATATTCCGAAAGAAAAAAGAAATCCTGTAAGCGTGTTTATTGACGAACTGCAAGATTATCTTGCACTCCCTACGGACTTTTCTGACGCTTTGGCACAAGCCCGTGGGCTTGCTGTGGGCTTTACTGTCGCACATCAGTACAGAGGACAGTTGTCGCCAGCCATCAAAGCGGCGATTGACACGAACTGTAGAAATAAAATCTGTTTCGGCTTAGGATCCAGCGACTCAAAGGAAATGGCGGCAATGTCCACCGAACTTGAAGTCGTGGATTTTATGAAACTTCCGCGCTACCACATTTATACTCAAACGCAAAATAAAGGCAGAAGCACAGGTTGGATTATTGGCAAAACTACACCACCAACACCAGCACTTCGACCACCAGCCAAAGTTAAACTTGCCAGTATGACGAGGTACGGACAAGCATTGCCAGACCCTATCCCTCTAGCCGAGCCAGAACCACTTTTCCCTAACACCCCCATTGGGAGAAAGAAAATAGCGTAACAGGATTAGTTAAACCCTAGCTGTACTATTGACGTTTCGGCAGACTTTTCATGTTGGCAAGTATTCGCCAACCACGGCGGCTTATCACGGCTAAGGGATATGACTTCTACGCTTTTATTAGCGTAGTTACCTGTTCGCATTGAACAATTTATGAAAAGAATTACTACCAAGAAATTGGGGGAGTATAGGCGCACTCTAAACCAACGAGAAAAAGAAGTTTTACACTCTATACAAAAGTGCCGTTTCTTAAAGACAGACCAAGTGGGGCGGTTGCATTTTGGCGGCTCTCCCACCCCCACGGCAAGGCTTCGAGCGGCTACCCGTGCCTTGGCTAAAATGCAAGTATTGGGGCTGGTGCAACCATTACAACGGCGAATTGGAGGCGTTCGTAAAGGCTCAACCTCTTATGTTTGGACACTCAAAACGGCAGGCGTTGACTTGTTGCGGCTTGGCGAGGAAACCCCTGCCATAAAACCAAGACCACGAAAACGAATATATGAACCAACCTACATATTTCTAAAGCATACGCTGGCGATAGCTGAACTATATACACGCCTCCGAACCAGCACCAATCTATTGAAAATTGAGTTTGAGCCTGATTGTTGGCGGACTTATAGCAAATCTTTTGGTGTGGCTACTACATTAAAGCCCGACCTATATGCTATAACTACCGCCGATAGCTACGCCGACCATTGGTTTTTCGAGGTTGACCTAGCCACAGAAGCCCCTTGCCGAATCATGCAAAAGTGCGAAAGCTACGGTAGGTACTACCTCACAGGGCAAGAGCAGAAGCACAAGGGCGTATTCCCTAAAGTTGTGTGGGTTGTACCAGACGAGAAACGGCGACAAGCCTTAAAGCGACATATCCGTGAAAATGTTAGCGAATATGGTGACTTGTTCGCCGTGATTACTTTTGAGGGCTTGGGGGAGATTGTCCACGAAAGTTGTTGTAATGAGGCGGATAATCAGGGCATAGCTTTTACAACAGACGATATTTTAGAGGAGCATAGCCATGAACGCTACTGATACCTCTACTAAAGAAAAAACAGAAACGGCGTACTGTGAAATGGCAGAGCCAATGGAGCTTAAAATTGGCGGTACAACATACATATTAACAGGAAAATATAAAGAAAAAGGCGAGGGATTACTACATAAACTTTGGAGGCTTATTGAGAATGATAACTCATAGGACTTCAAATTATGACAAAATATGGTATAATGTCCGTAGAGTTCTTTGTACTCGATTGGTTCAGAGGAGGAAAATCCTATGAACCAACTAATCAAAGAAGCACTTTACCAACACATACCAGTATATAAAGCTGGGATGCTGTTGCCCGATTTAATCACTATACTATATGTCCGTCTATCCAACGAGGATAGGGATAAAGCCAAAAGAGGAGATGATAGCAACAGCATTGTAAACCAGAAAATACTGTTGACGGAACTTGCAAAAAACAAATGCTTGCCTAACCCCATCTTTTTTGTAGATGACGATTTTACAGGAAGTAATTTCGACAGACCAGATTTTGCGGTGGCATTAGAGCTGGTTAAAGCTGGGCGTGTAGAAACCTTTGCTGTGAAAGATATGGCTCGCTTTGGACGCGACCATATCTATGTGGGGCTTTATACTGAACATCTATTTACTGAAATGGGTGTTAGGTTTATCTCTCACAAAGAAAACGTGGATACTGCCGTAAAGCCAATCGATGAGGAGGACATGATACCATTTACGAACATCATAAATGAGTATCATTGCAAAAACACCAGTAAAGGCGTAAAAATGGTACTCCACGCCAAAGGCAACCGAGGCGAACCTCTATGCACGAAACCACCTTTTGGCTACAAGAAAGACCCCGACAATCCAAAGAAACGCTGGATTATTGACGAGCCAGCCGCCAAAGTGGTACAGCGAATATTCCAATATTGCATGGACGGACTTGGACCAACGAGGATTGCTAATAGATTGCGAAATGAGCAAGTTGATATACCCACTCTTTACGCCATCAAAGCTGGACACCAAAAAACTGACAAAAGAGAACACGCCCTTGACCCTTACGGTTGGCAAACCTCTACTGTTGTAAAGATTTTGGAACGCCGAGAATATCTTGGACACCTCATTAACTTCAAGACCTATTCCAAGTCCTACAAGCAAAGGAAACGGCTGAAGAATGACCCAAGTAAGCATGTTGTCGTTGAAAATGCTCATGAGGCTATAATCAGCGAAGAAGTGTTTGAGCGAGTGCAACAGCTACGGAGCAATAAGCGGCGACCACGACATAGCGGGCGCGAAAATGTCCTTGCTGGATTAGTATTTTGTGCAGATTGTAAAAGCAAAATGAATCTGTCCAGCGGTGCTTCGATGAAGCCAGAACAAGACTATTTTTGCTGTTCGGGCTTCAATACCAAAAAGAAGCAATGCAACTCATCTCATTTCATACGGCGTGTAGTTTTAGAGCAAGCCGTCTTAGCCTACGTTCAGAAAGTAACAGCGATTGCCACGGAGCATGAAAAGGTTTTGATGGATATGCTAGAATACCAAAACTCTGTCAAACTAACCAATGAAGTAGCCGCCGATAAGAAAAGCCTTCAGCAATCTGAAAAGCGTGTGAAAGAGTTAGACATTTTAATCCAACAGCTTTTTGAGAAAAATGCACTTGGCGTAATCTCTGATGAGCGGTTTGCCACACTATCCGAAGGGTACGAAGTGGAACAAAAAGGCTTAAAGGCTACAGTAAAAGCCCTAAGCGAGCAAGTAACCCAGCAGCTAGAAGCAAGTGCAGGCATTGGCAAGTTTTTGGTGCAGATACGAAAGTATACACGCATAACCGAGTTGACCCCAACCTTGCTGAATGAGCTGCTAGAGCGAGTAGAAATAAATGCTAGAAGCCAGCGTTATAGCAAAGGCTCACAGCAGATTGATTTTTACTTTAACTATGTGGGTAAACTCGACCTGATACCCGACTTTATATCTGAAAAACAGCGGAAAATGCCAACCCAAAAGCAACCCAAGGCATTAGAAGCAAAGCAACTGGAAAAAATCCCGATAATATCCGCTATAAACAGTTGACCGCCCAGCGAATCCGCAGGCGGTCAATAGCTTTTTATGGCAAAAAATGAAATCATGTTTTATTAACCCTCTACCGTCCTCGGTGTCTCCTATTTTGGCTGTTATGTCTTCCCATGATGTTGCATCGTCTTCTCTTACCTCAGTCCATGCCCATACCAGGTCTGCCATAGGGTCAGTAAGGGTGGTAGACCATGTGTCGAGGTCACCTACGCCACGGCTTAGGTCAATTTCTGGTATGGGTACTCCACGACGAGGGCTGTAATCTGGAGAGCCGGGGTCTCTATGGCGTTGAGTATATGAACGCCATTCACGGAGGTTGAGGGTCGTGAAGTCAAATTCAGTACCTTCACCTTCATAAGGCTCATCTCTTGAAGACAATACAGTTCTATTTCCCTCTGTGGTGCGGATTCCAAAAGACCTGTCAGGATTAAACCAGTCATAGTCATCATTGGGGCGTTGAGAATTCATGATAGGTATGATTTCATGACGAGTTTCGGATGGGTCTGCTATGAAGTCGCCGTTTTCATCATAAGATCCGTATTCATGGACTTTTATTAGGGTTACGGCTGGAGTGGTGGTGTCGGGGAGAATAGCAATTCTGACTGCCTGAAAATGGTATAATGCACCACCAGGTAATCTGGCTCCGTAAACTGATTCATCTGTTGGAGTAAAATGATTGCCGTTTTGGGAAAAATTCTGATATTCTCCAATTCCCCCGAGGGTTGCTGTTGTACTACCTGCTGGTATCTCTAACATAGATATTGGGTTGAATATCATCTCTACTCTATCAGCCACAGCATAAAATAGCCTTTGGCCATATACTAGGCCATAACCTGGCTCATCTGCATACCTGCGCTCTTCTAGCTTTACGCTGCCGTCTTCATTTCGGAGTATCATATCTTCTGTTATTTCTACCTCAAAAAAACCTGCTGCATTTGGCCAGCCAATCGGATTCTGAAGGTGTCCAAAAGCGCCCGGTGGATTTCCTATGCCTTGTGAAAATATTGCTTGTGCAAGAGCTCCACTAGCTGGGCCCATCTGTAAGTTGTGTCGGAGGCGTTCACTTCCTGGATTGTTAGACCTTACGGAATGGTCTGTGAAACGGAGGGTGTCACCTACACGAAATTCTATTCTTCGAGCGTTATAGTGGGCGTGGTCAAATTGAAAGGGCTCGAAGCGGTCATAGTGATAGCTCCAATGATCGCTTAATATTTCGCCTCTGGGGCTCTGCCAAGAGGCTTGCTCAGTGCCGTGGATTCGGGTATCGAAAGTTTGGGTTACTTCACCCGTGTTTCTATCTATCCGCTCAATTGTAAAGTGAGCTTGTGGTCTTTGGTATACGTCAGTAAGGTTGTTACGATTTCTGAACCACTGCATACGGGAATAGTCAGTCACAAAATTAGCTGGATTTCCCATGAAATCTGCGGTTGTTATGCCTGGGATAGCTCTAACATCTCTAATTTCTTTCCAATACCAGTCATAGCCTATATTTGGTTGAGTTGAGCCTGTTTGGGCTACCGTGTCTGGTATTGAGGGTAAGGCCATTAACATAACCAGTATCGCTATCGGTATAAGAGTCAACAGCCGTATCATCAGGCTTTTGCCTTTTTTAATTTCTAGCATTTTTATCACTTCCTCCTTTTAATCAAAGCATTACAAAAAGAGACTACGCTTTCTGTAATCTCTGATTAATGTTTCATATAGAAATGTCTTTTGAAAATTATTTACGTTTCATGATTATAGGATTGTCTACCGAACTTTATATTAAAACACGTACACTCTTATACATACAATACCCAGCGGCTCTGTACAGAGCCGCTGATGCGAATGGTGCATATAAAAATGTCTTGAAGTTAGTGCCTTTAATCTGGCATTAAAGTGAATCCTGGGGTAGTGTTTCTGCCTTCGGAAACATTTATGTCAATAACTGGGTTACCGTTAGCATCAACAGGTCTGGCATTACTATTAAACTGGTTACTTGTGAACCCTGCTGGTGGTTGTATCAAGGTTATCCTGTAACTACCCGGCGCTAGGCCTGTTATTCCAATTCTACCACCATCGCCTACCATAAATCTTCCTAAACTCGTTCCATCAGGTTGAGTAATTTCTACAATACCACCACCTGTTGTTGTAGATCTAGTTCCTACCCTAATTGCATCTATTCCAGAACCAGAAACTATATCTCCATCGCTCATATTTGGATCTGTGATTTGTCTACCAAATGAATCCGTCCTAGTGTCTAAATTAATTCTAAATCCTGTGCGGTCACCATCAAAATTACCATTAGGATTTAATAAATTACTGTCAAAATTTGTGCCGTCAGTCAACTGTATCCGCACAAGATGCCCTGCATCAGTCCTAACAGTAATTGTACCGTCGGCGTGACGCTCGATGATGTCGTAGAAATCTTCGGCTGTGGCGAACTCTGGTGGGGTGGTGTCCCAAGTTGTTGTAATTACGACCGTTCTTGTGCTGCCGACCCACTCTATAGTGGTGCCTGGGAAGGCTTCCACTAAAAGGCGTAGGCCTACCATAGTGCGGTTTTGGGGGCTGATGAAGGAAGGGACATCTGTAGTGGCAAGGGGGCGGGTAGTGGCGAGGTCTGGGGGGGGGGTGTCCCAGGCTTGTAGAGTGCCTACACGGTGGTAGACGGTTTGGTTGGAGT
>Ga0136643_10018707_pt1 | contig 10448 bp, 11 predicted proteins | sample TergutLab28metaG_FD_96883 | JGI IMG/M metagenome (GOLD analysis project Ga0136643, IMG submission 96883) | Labiotermes labralis P1 segment gut microbial communities from Petit-Saut dam, French Guiana - Lab288 P1 (version 3) (version 3) | ecosystem: Host-associated > Arthropoda: Insects >... | reverse complement strand
TTATATCAGAAATTATATATCAAGATAAATTCTATATCTTCTTCCTCTTTAATAAAATATGTTAAAATTTAGTCATGAATAAATTAATGAAATTTGGGCTGGGAGCTGTGCTTGGTTTAGCAGGAGCTACAGCTACTTATCTTGGTTATCAGAAAATGGTGGACAAAATGCGTCGAGATTTACTTGAAACCATACGTGAGTATTACTCTGATTTAGACATCAAGGTGGTATGGCTTGAAGATGAGATGCAAGCAGATTCGACATTTAACGGAGGTCTTGTTTATTTATCTGATAATGAAGAAAGAGAAATCACATTTAATATTGATGCACAAGCCACAGAAATTAAAGAAAATGAAAGTGAGAAACTATGATTACACCAACTGATATGACTCAATTAAAAGAAAAAACTCAATCTAGCGGAAAACACGTTTTCTTCTTTACTGCAGATTGGTGCGGGGATTGTAATTTTATTAAACCGCAAATGCCTGAAATTGAAAAAGAAAACTCAGAATTTGAATTTATTCAGGTGGATCGTGATGAGTACATGGACCTAGCTGTCGAATGGGGAATCATGGGTATCCCTAGCTTTGTAATTTATGAAGACGGGAAAGAGACTGCACGTTTGGTCAATAAATTACGTAAGACAAAAGCAGAAATCAATGATTTCATAGCCACAGCAAAATAATGGGAGAAATAAATGATAGCTACTTATAATACACACGTGGGCGATGTTCTCATGCTTGTCATAGCTAATGGACAGGGAGCAGAACTTGACTTTGAAAGAAAAGGAAAGGTTTCACGAATTTTTAATAAAGAAACCAATGAAACGGTTGCTTGGAATATTTTTGAAGCAAAATCTATCTTAGCTGATTTAACAGGGGACGGGCCTGTTCGCCTTTCTAAGTCTGATATTGAAAGACTTAATGCAGAATTATCTGCTTCAGGATTTACAGAACAATTAGTATTTGATGGACAAGCCAAGTTTGTGGTTGCTGAAATTGAGACGATGGAAGATCATCCTGATAGTGATCATCTGCATATATGTCAAGTCAATATTGGACAAGCAGAATCAGTCCAAATTGTCTGTGGAGCTCCAAATGCAAGGCAAGGATTAAAAACTGTTGCAGCTTTGCCGGGAGCCATGATGCCTGATGGGAGCTTGATATTCCCGGGAGCTTTACGAGGAGTAGATTCTTATGGAATGCTCTGTTCTGCCTCAGAACTTAACCTGCCTAATGCCCCACAAGAACGAGGGATTATTGAACTTGATGATCTCGTGGTAGGGCAGGAGTTTACAAATTAAAAAGCTAGATTTTAATGATGTGAATGGTGGGTTTTTGACAAAATAGAAAAATCTGATATAATAATATACGGGCACTGGTTTTTCAGAAAGGTTTCATCATTAAACCGAATATGAAGCAATCAGTAAGTCAGAAGCTCCCTTGGAAAAAAGGGGGCTTATTTTATTTTAATTTCAACCCTAAACGTTAGAAACAGAGCATACAAATTAAGAAGGAGAAGTCATGTCAACAAAATATATATTCGTTACAGGTGGTGGGACATCATCAATGGGTAAAGGGATTGTAGCAGCAAGCTTAGGACGATTACTTAAAAATCGTGGGCTTAAAGTTACTGTCCAAAAATTTGACCCTTATCTTAACATAGACCCCGGGACAATGAGTCCTTATCAGCATGGGGAAGTTTTTGTGACAGATGATGGTGCAGAAACTGACCTTGACTTAGGACATTATGAACGTTTTATTGACATCAACCTCAACAAATATTCCAATGTAACATCAGGAAAAACCTATTCTGAAATTTTAGAAAAAGAGCGTAAGGGTGAATATCTAGGGGCTACTGTGCAAATGGTGCCACACGTAACAAATAGCCTGAAGGAAAAGATTAAGCGTGCAGCGTCAACATCTGATGCGGACATCATCATTACAGAGGTCGGTGGAACGGTCGGAGATATGGAATCTTTACCGTTTATTGAAGCCCTACGCCAAATGAAATCTGAAGTAGGTGCAGATAATGTCATGTATATTCATACAGTTCCTATTCTGAATCTGAAAGCAGCGGGAGAACTCAAAACTAAGATTGCTCAAACGGCTACTGCTAAGCTCCGAGAGCTCGGAATCCAAGCCAATATGCTTGTGCTTCGTACAGAATTGTCAATCACACAAGACATTCGTGATAAAGTTGCCATGTTCTGTGATGTTACTCCAGAAGCAGTTATCGAATCACTTGATGTGGATCATCTTTATCAAATTCCACTGAATTTGCAAGCTCAAAAGATGGATCAAATTGTCTGTGAGCATCTCAAATTAGATACGCCACAGGCTGATATGAAAGAATGGACAGCCATGGTTGACCACGTCATGAACCTTAAGAAAAAAGTCAGAATAGCACTGGTTGGCAAATATGTGGAATTGCAAGATGCTTATATTTCAGTTGTTGAGGCTTTGAAACATTCAGGGTATACGGTTGATAGTGAAATTGAAATCGATTGGGTAAATGCCAATGACCTCAATGATGAAAATGTAAAAGAAAAATTATCTTCTGCTAGTGGAATCATTGTCCCGGGTGGATTTGGTGTGCGTGGAACGGAAGGTAAAATCTCCGCCATTAAATATGCCCGTGAAAATGATATACCACTACTTGGTGTTTGTCTTGGTATGCAGCTAATGTGTGTGGAGTTTGCTCGCAATGTGATTGGACTAGAGGGAGCAAATTCTGCTGAACTAATGCCTGAGACACCTTACCCAATTATTGATTTGATGAGAGATCAGATTGATGTAGAAAATATGGGTGGAACTCTTCGTCTAGGTCTTTACCCTGCTAAACTTAAAGCAGGAAGTCAGGCACAAAAAGCTTATGGGGCAGAAGTGGTCCAACGTCGTCATCGTCATCGCTATGAATTTAATAATGAATTTCGCAATCAATTTGAAGAGGCAGGATTTACATTCTCAGGAGTGTCGCCAGATAACCGATTGGTTGAAATTGTCGAATTGACAGACAAGAAATTCTTTGTCGCTTGTCAGTACCATCCAGAGTTACAATCTCGCCCTAATCATGCAGAAGAGCTTTATACAGCATTTGTAAAGACTGCGGTTGAGGGTTAATTGATAATAATTGAATTAAAGACTAGAAATAATGCTAATTTATCAAAAAAATCAGACATTGGCTAGTCATTGGAGTTCTAATGAATATGCTTGATTATGTAGAATTTGATTATGAAAATAATTTAGAATAGAGGAAAGGTTATGACTTATTGGATCACACAGTTGTGTGGCAATTCTGAGCATGAAGATAACACAAGTGCTGCACTCATAGTCAATAAAAACACAGCAAATTCGGCTAAAGAAATTGGATTTGAAGTGATTAACTTGAAAAGATTTGATAATTTAAGTAATAACTACGAACGTCGAGAAACGATATTTGAGACACTTTTTAGTGGTGTAAGAGAAGATGATATAGTAGTTGTACAGTATCCTTTTTACATATCCAATATGAATTTTAATTCAGATTTCATTGATAGATTGAAAGAGAGAAAAGCAAAAGTTGTAGGACTGATACATGATACCCTAACTTACCTTAATGAAGACTATGATGTAAAAACAGACTTTTGGTTTCAGCAATATCGAAAGTTTGATTTGCTTCTTGTAGCAAATGAAAAATTGCTCCATCGTCTCAAAGGAGATGAAATTGATGTTCCTATGATATCGATGCAGATATGGGATTACAATTATTCGGGAAAAGTCAAAGAGAAGAAATTCCTGAAAGAGCTTTACTTAGTCAGCGGTCGTCAAATTGGAGAAAGAAATTATGAAGCAAAAACTCCCCTACACATGATAGGGAAATGGTGGCCTTATGGATTTGATCCCAGTCAACCCTCTTCGATTGACGTTCTAGGAGAAATCCCTTCTTCACAATTATTGAATTTTTTTGAAGGAGGATTTGGGATTGTCAATACTAAAAATTTGTTAGAGTTGGCAGATGCAGAGATGTGGAAGCGTGCGAATACATGGCATAATCCGACGAAATTATCGCTTTATCTTGCTTCAGGGTTGCCAGTGATTGTGTGGCCGCAATCCCCGCATGCTGAAATGATTAAGAAATATGGTCTGGGATTAGTTATTGATGATTTGAATGATATTGATGAAATCTTAGAGAACATGACAGAAGAAGATTATAATCAGATGATTGAAAACATTAAACCATGGCAAAAGGCTTTGCAATCAGGATTTTTCGTAAAACGTGCACTGAACCTTGCTACTCAGTATTTGGAGTTAGGATTTGATGAAGGAATAGTAAAATAAAAAACTCCCATAGGAGTTTTTTGTTTATAGATTAAATATAGTGAAGATAAGCCATGTGAAGAAGATTATGGGAGCAAGAATCAGAATTGCACTAATTAGACCACAGTCTTTTTCTAGGTTAGACGGAGGTCTATTTGAAGAAGCATTTGTCTGATCATCGTCTGTTGATTCTAAGATGATATTTGTGCTTCCACAAAATTCACAGGCATCGTTTAATCCTTCGCCTTCTGCTTTTTCTCCACAGTCTAAACATTCATAATATTCCATTTCATTTTCCTATCTATTATCGTTCACAAATTTATCTAATATGTCTGCAATTTCGCTCTGGCTGGTTGCTTGATTGACAGCCACTTTTACTTTGGCAGCTCGTGGTGTTCCTTTGAGGTAATAAGCAGCGTGTTGGCGAAATTCTCGTGAGGCCAGATTGTCGCCTTTTAATTCAACTAGGCGTTGTAAATGTAATTTAGCAGTTTCTACCTTTTCAGCAATAGAGGGTTCATCTAGGAGTTGTCCTGTTTCAAAGAAATGTTTGGTGCGATGAAGCGTCCAAGGATTTCCAAGAGCGGCACGACCTATCATAACGGCTGTTACACCTGTTTCATCAATCATTTGTTTGGCATCTTCGGGTGTGCGAACATCTCCATTTCCAATGACTGGGATGTTGACAGCATCAGTTAATTTATCTAGCCAGTGCCAATTTTTTTTAGCCTCTCCTTCGTATTGCTGGGCACGGGTGCGAGCGTGCATAGCAAGAGCAGAAGCTCCCCCAGCTTCAATGGCTTTAGCATTTTCAACAGCAAAAAGATGATCCGCATCCCAACCCATTCGGATTTTAACGGTTAATGGTAAATCAATCGCTGATGAAACAGCTTTAACAACATCATGGACCTTATCGGGATCAAGGAGAAGACGAGAACCTGCTTCATTTTTTGTGACTTTAGGGACAGGGCAACCCATATTAATATCAATAATATCAGCCACAGTATTCTCTTGTACAAACTTTGCTGCTTGGACAAGCGTGTCAATTTCACCACCAAAAATCTGCATAGATAGAGGGTGAGGAACACCTTCAAAATCCATCATATCTAGTGTTTTTTTATTGCGGTGTTCAATACCCTTGTCCGAAATCATCTCTGTGACCACAAGTCCTGCACCAAATTCTTTGGCAGTGGTTAGAAAGGCTTTATTATTGATTCCAGCCATAGGAGCAAGGATGATGCGATTTTCAATTTCAACAGTTCCAATTTTCCAAGAGCCAGTATATTCTGTGTTTTTCATCATTTATTCCTTGTTGTTGAGTATTAAAGCATTCAATTCTTTTTCTGTGAACTCGTATTTTTTATTGCAGAACTGACAAATAATCTCAGCACCATGATCTTCTTCAATCATTGTTGTAATTTCTTTATTTCCAAGACCAGTTATCCCTTGAGCGAATCGGTCTTTTGAACAATCACATTCAAAACTAAGGGGAGATTGGTCAAGGATTTTGTATTCCATATTGCCGTAAATTGCTTTAAGCATATTTTCTAAAGGTTGATCTGACTCTAGGATAGAAGATAGTCCGGGCATGCCTTTAATGTTAGCTTCCATTTGAGTGATTTCTTCTTCAGTTGCATCAGGTAAAGCTTGCAACATGAAAGCACCAGCAATTTTTACTGAATCTTGTTCAGGGTTGAGTACAACGTTCATCCCTACAGATGAGGGTGTTTGCTCACTTGACAAGAAATACCAAGCTAAATCTTCACCAATTTCTCCTGTGATGAGATTGACCTGCCCTGAGTAAGGATTACCTAGTCCCATGTCCTTGACGACTACTAGAAATCCATTTCCAATAAATGGAGCGACCAGCACTTCCCCTGTGGAAGCTTTTTTGTAGTCAATATCTGTATTTTGCACATAACCTTTGACCTGCCCTTGGGTATTTGCCACAGCAACAATAGCCCCCATGGCACCATCGCCCAATACTTTTACTGTGATTTTTGTATCCCCTTTTTCATTTGCAGCAAGAATCTGAGCTGCCATGAGTGTTCGTCCGAGAGCAACAGTAGAAGAGGGCATGGAATCATGCTTGATTTGTGCTTGGCTAACTGTTTGAGTGGAATCAAGAGCAAAAGCCCGAAAATGTCCATTTGTCGAAATTGATTTTAGAATTCTATCCATTTCTTTATTTTATCATAAAGGCTGTTTTACTCAATGATTTGTATATTATTTTGATAAACATTAAAAAAATATTAAAATAAGATTATAAAATGTGATTCAGAAAGGAATTCGTATTATGATTGAAAAAATGAAAAAATTTTTTAGAAATAGAAAAAAATTATCTCTGATTATTATTACTTCTAGTCTCTTACTCATTGTTGGTGGAGGTTTTGTTCTTAACCATCAACTTACCTCCAATCAAGTAGATGCTCAAGATACAGAACATGTATTACCAGAGATATACGAAGAGGATAATTATTCGACTAATGAGGAAGAAGAGAGTTATGTTGAACAAGCTCAAGAACTCGCAGAAGAACCAGTGGCTTCATCCGTAGTACAAGAGAACGTAACACCCACTGCCCCAACACAACCCGCTTCGCCTCAGAATCCAGCTCCAACAACTCCTCAAAGCCCTGTTCCTCCACAACCATTACGTCAACGTATTGTTATCAGCGGACAGACATTTGTCTATGCAGATGGAGGGCGTGCTAATGGGCAAGCGATTATTGATGCCAATCATAATATGATTTCGACATGGGGAGGAACGCAAGTTTTGAGTGTCAATGATGGATTATCTACACATTTAATTGGACATAATCCCGGTGTATTTTCTATTTTATTCAGCCAACATGTAGGTTCACCTATAACAGTATTTGATTCAACAGGAGCTAGCCGTATATATCATGTGACAGAAATTGCTCGTGTAGATGATTTTGCCATGACTTTGACTAATCCTCCAAGAAACTATTGGGATCGTATTACAGGTGTGGGAGGTCGTGAGCAAATCGTTTTACAGACTTGTATCACAGACACAACCAATCTTATCCTATTTGCTAATTAATATTAGGAAAGGGTAACAGTTGTAAACCAGTGCTTCTTATGGTATGATATAATCTGAACATAATTTTATTAATGAATTATAGGTATGATTAAAAAAATGAAGAGAAAAAATAAGATAGCAATCGGGGCATCGGTCCTTGCTATGACAGCTTTTGGGGGAGTGAAAGCTCAGGCATTATCTGTAACAGATATTGCAAATGTGGCAGCTCCAGTAGCTGATGAGTATAATCTTTATCCTTCTGTGATGATTGCACAAGGTATTTTAGAGTCTGCAAATGGAACAAGTGGACTTGCAAATAACTACAATAATATTTTTGGTGTCAAGGCAACTGATTCAAACAAAGTTAATCTGCTTACACAAGAATACATTGATGGAAAATCAGTGGATGTTGTACAACCTTTCCAAGTTTACGATTCATTGGAATCCTCTTGTGTGGCACAGGCTAAGTTATTACGTTCAAATTTTTACTCAGGTGTGTGGCGTGAGAATACGAACAGTTACCAAGATGCCACGGCTTATTTGCAAGGGAGATATGCCACAGATCCTAACTATGCAAATAAACTCAATAAAATAATTGCTGAGTATGGTTTGACTGCTTATGACCAAGGAAGCTCACCTGCTTATATGCAAGCTGACTCTGCCTATCAAAACGGGAAAATGCGTTTGTCTACTTATAAGGTAAAAGCTGGGGACAACTTATCAACTATTGCTGCTCAATACGGTATTTCTGTTAATGACATTGTTGCAGTCAATCACATTTTAGATATTAACAACATTGTGGAAGGAACACTTCTTCAAATTCCGGGGACAGAAACACAATCTCAGTCTTCTACTCAAACAACAAGTTATAAAGTACAGTCAGGCGATACATTGACTTCCATCGCTGCACATTATGGCGTATCAGTTGATGCTTTGATGAGTCAGAATGGTCTATCTAATGCTAATAATATTGTTGTGGGCAGTAGCTTGCAAATTTCTTCAAGTCAAGAAGCAACATCTCCTGCCACACAGTCAACATCATATACGGTTCAATCAGGTGATACATTGAGTTCGATTGCATCAGTTTATGGAACAACAATTAGTCATATTGAATCAATGAATGGACTGTCTGATGGGAACAGCATCTATCCCGGGCAAACATTAAATATATAAAAAATACTTGAAGATTCAAGGATTCAAGTATTTTTTATTGATTAAAATGGGGATTAGACTGTCGTTCTTGCCCTATGGTTGTCTGTTCACCATGTCCTGAGTGTACAATGTAGTCATCAGATAAGATAAATAATTGTGTTTTTATAGAAGTGATCAGTTGTTCATGATTTCCTGTGTGTAGATCTGTTCGACCAATAGAGTTTTTGAAGAGGGCATCACCAGAAAAGACGACTTTCTCTTTTTCAAAGAGAATAGAAACTCCTCCAATAGAATGACCGGGAGTATAATGCACAGTAAAGTTGAATTCTCCTAAGCAATAAAATTGATCAATCATATAATAATTGTCTGCAGAGGGTGCAATGATAGGTGTAAACCCAAAAGCTAGGGAAGCATTAAGCTCTGGAGAACTTGGCCAGTCCTTTTCACTTTCGTGGATGTAAATCGGAGTATCAGGGTACTTATCTATAACCGATTTTAAGCCAATAATATGATCGAAATGAGCGTGAGTGAGTAGCACGGCAGATAAGGGAAGTTGTGTCTGTTTCAAGGTTTTCAATATTTCGTCTTGATTACTCCCTGGATCAATGATGATACAAGAAGTATTATTGGAGAGGATATAGGTGTTTTCTTGAGCAACTGTATTGACAATTTTTTTAATTTTCATTTTTATCTGGAAGGTTTGGTAGAAGGGGCTACTGGTGCAGTAGAAGGAACAGAAGATGATGGAGAAGGAGCTGGTGTATAAGTTCTTGCAGGATCTTTATAAGAATTTGAACCATCAGTAATAGAAACTTGATTTCCATTTTGAACCATATTACTTGGCATGGTCCAATCTTGCACACTGTACGGATTAGGATAGAGTGTGGTCATCATTGCTTTGAAGACTCGTGCAGGGATATACATGGTATCTCCATAAATAGGTTGAAGACGGTTTTTATATCCTTCCCATGTAGCCATTGCATATTGTGGAGTATAACCTGCAAAGAGTTCATCTGGGGACATTGAACCACCCATAAGATTAGGGTATCCTGCATTGGCTAGGGCTTGTTTATACTCATCATCCGTATAATTGGAAGTCCCTGTCTTCCCAGCAGAAGGCAAACCGGGGACTTGGGCATAACGTCCAGTAGAGAGTGCAATGTTAGGATTGTCCCCACCAGAGATGACGTCTTTAAGAATACTTGTAATAGCATAGGCTGTGGAAGGTTTCATGACCTGCGTGCTTTGAGGTTTATAATCTACTTCTTTGCCGTTAGGATAGACAATCTTTGTCACATAATAAGGCTTTGTATAGATACCGTTATTAGAGAAAGCACCGTAAGCGGCTGCCATTTTCAAAGAACTTGCTCCGTATTGATCAGATCCTCCACCTTGCCCGGGTGTATTAGAAGAAATGGCATTAGAATAAACAAGTGGATCAAAATTGATTCCCAATGATGAAACAAACTTGCTAGAGTTATCAAGACCAACAGCGTTCAATGTTTTTACGGCTGGAATATTACGAGAAAGAGCAAGTGCTTGACGAACGGTCAAGTTCCCCATGTATAGATTATCCCAGTCATTAAGCTGAGTACTAGGGTCGTTAGGATAATAATAAGGTCCAGTATCACTGACATAATTTCCTGTTGAATTATAAACCCCATTTTCAAAGGCAGGTCCGTAATCAACGATAGGTTTCATAGATGATCCCCAGTCACGGTCAGTCTGTACAGCTTGATTAAACCCAAAAGTTACACCTGCAGGTTGATTCCGTCCACCTACTTGTGCGACAACAGCACCTGTCTGAGTATTGACGACTGTTGATGCTACTTGTAAGTCTTGATTAGGGAATGGGATGTAATCAGAGGTGTTGATGATATTGTAAAGGTTTTGTTGAGCAGTGGAATCCATTCCAGTGTAGATTTTAAGACCTGCATTGGTTACATCTTCGCCTGTTT
>Ga0136643_10018706_pt1 | contig 10448 bp, 5 predicted proteins | sample TergutLab28metaG_FD_96883 | JGI IMG/M metagenome (GOLD analysis project Ga0136643, IMG submission 96883) | Labiotermes labralis P1 segment gut microbial communities from Petit-Saut dam, French Guiana - Lab288 P1 (version 3) (version 3) | ecosystem: Host-associated > Arthropoda: Insects >... | reverse complement strand
TTTCTTCCTTTTTTTTATTTTTTTCTTTTCTTGCTTTTTTTTTTTTTCTTTTTCATTTTTCCTTTTCTCCCCCCCCCCCCCCTTCCTCGTGTCTTTCTAAACTGTTTCTTTCCTTACTTCCTTATTTGTTTCGTATTTTTCTTTCATGCTCCCCTTTTATTTATTCGTATCTTTTCCAATCTTCGCAGGTTTTGTATTCTTTCTGTTCATTTTCCTATCTTTTCCGTCTCATTCTCTCGTTCTTCCTTATTGCCTCGTGTACTGTTGAAGCTTCGTGATCATTATCTAAGCTCAAAATGCTTGCATGTGGATTGTCGTGCTGCTAAAGTTGAGATTGTGCATTCCTAGTTTAACTACACTTCTTCCGCGGTATCTTATCCTGCATCGCAAGTAAGATGGACATTTGTTATTATGTAGGTTTGTTGGCGCCTGTGTGTGATGTGGGACACAAATAACAACACCACGTAATTATTCACGCAGTCAGCCAACATCCCAAACTAACAAAAGATACACTGTCGTAGAGAATTACTTGGATCTGCTCGTGTCCTAAATAAACTTGCCCCTTTGTATATATTTTTCTAAAATACACATTTTAATTAACTACTATAATAATATGGGCACACTAAGATAACGTAAGATTTAATTTGTGCGTGACAATTTACAAACTGTTCGGTTTCCCCTTCTGAACCACAAAATCTCCCGAAGACAGTTGCAAAATATTGGCCAAAATTTCAGTTTATCTTCACCAGGAAATGAAGGTATACCATCAGTCTCAAACATTTCACTTTATTGGCTGAATTATTAAGGTGAGATATTTTGAGTGACAACCAGAAAATAAGCCCATATCATTATACTAACAATTCTCCAACGAGATGCAATACAAAGCTACCTCCCTCCAACGTGACCAATGGTCACGTTGGAGGGAGGTAGCTGCACACAAAAAATATGACCCGTACCGGAGGCTGTAGTTACAGTTTTGTGTACTCCAGATGATGGGTGTGGTTGACACCCGAAACATGTAGAGTGAACTCACAGAATACTAAAAAGACTGCTTTGTATTGCATCAAGTTGGACAATTACTAATATAGATCAGCGATGCACGGATCCATAGACAAAGTCCTACGTCACTAATTCAGTATTTCACTGGACAACATCTCAGATATCTGAAACAGTTCCCAAGTTAACAGGATTTATTTTCATCGCGCAGTGACATCTCTTGTTGTTATTCATACCATCCTTTTACCACTGTCACTATTAGAATGGGTCACTGCCCTTTACACTGATACAGTTTAATTCACAAATACAGTTCCGTCACTCTTTTGTTCTAAAGCAATCCTAGAAATTTGTGACGTATTGTACAGCAGAACAAACCGATCTCAAAGTAACTAGCATGGATTTTATATACATGGGTACTTGCATCGTGAATCGAATTTAATAACTGTCCAACAAGATGCAACTTATTCAGTTTTTTACATTTCTGTAAGCAGCTCTACATGTTTCGAGTGTCGACACCCGAAACATGTAGAGCTGTCTACAGAAATGTAAAAAACTGAATAATTTGCATCTTGTTGGACAGTTATTAAATTCCATTAGCATGGGTTGGGCCAGTGTCTTATTTTCACGCCTCTTTCCCACATCCAAACGAATGTGGCAGCAATGCAAAATTAAACCTAATTGTCAGATTTTGCAACAAAGTTTACCTTTTCTATTTGTTTCTAAATTAATACACATGCTGTTTAATTGTGGAACAATATAAAGTACAGGGCTGACGGTCAAAGAGAGACACTGATTTCGAAGAGCGGAGGTGGAATTCTTTCCAAAATTAAGGGGCTGAAACAGAATTTCGAAATATAAGTTACGTTTGTCGTATACTCTTACTATTTGTACTTATTCTTTGTTATTTTAATATTATTTCGGAGTGATGCATTGTAAATCGACAAGATCAGTTTCACAAGGAATGTCTCATCAAAACCAAAGCGACTACAGCATCAGCTTCAAGACATCAAGTGATTTTAATAAAGTTTTACATTATTTCTTAAGTATATAAATTTTGCTGTATACAAATATTGGTGTACACTCCCTGAGGATGACCAACAAAGTATCGAAACATGTCGGAGTTATTGTGTTCTAATTGTAAAAAATTGTGATCTATTGTATTGCTTTTGTTGAAGTTTTTTTGGATTTTAACAATTCGTGCACAGATACGAATACCATAAAAATGTGTTATGGCGTTTTGCACTCATTTGCAGCGCTGTATATCCTGATCTCCCATGTGTGCTACAGGCCCGGTCCATATTGTGCTTCTCGACTTCTTTTCAGCATGGCGCAACAGAACAAATAGAGCCTAGGCCGCCTCGTCATTGAGGTTTCTGGTATTATAATTCTTAAAACACAGCCAGTAGGACTCCTCTGAAAGAGTGATAACGGTAGTCACAGGGGCCGCTACCTGCACAACGCATAGTAAAGACATTTCTGGGATCGCGGGTGCGAAACAAGCTATCACACAAATGTAGCGATCACAGACGTATGGCTTGGAACGTACGGAACTGGAAACGGCATGCTTCTTGGCTTAATAATTCTTAATGGTAACGGGCCTCTCATTTCCAGTTTTTTACCCGCTAAAGTACCAGCTTTTTAAGAATCACTATTCGTTGAGTTTACATACTGGATAAAATGTTACAGATTTAATGGCTGCAGAAGACGAATAAGTTTTTTCAATTCAAATCATCTTATTGTGGTCCGAAAATTACTTTGATCTGACAGCGTCCTTCTGTTCCACCCTTCCCTCAGAACGAGAAGCCGAATGGCAAGCGATTAGAATTTTAATGGTAAATTATTCGCCCATCTCAGAATTCGTGTGTTTCGTTGTCCTCGACTCCACCAAGCCAGCAGGTAGGAAAACAAGTAACGTCATCAGACCGCATCATTAGAGAGCAGTAAGATATTTTAAATTTGAAATTCAAGTTAAGAATACCATTGGAGATTTTTGTATATCTGACTTCGGTTCCAGATTCAAACAAGACAAGGTCTTCATCAAGGATAACTTCGGGAGTCTTACATTGCAGCGATTATACAGCGGGCTCATTTACTCCTCGATTTAAAAGCCTAATTCGATATCGTAAAAAAACACACACACAACTTGTTAAATTAACATACTTCAGACATCACCTAACATCAAAGGAAACAAAAAAAAATAATACATTTTCTTTCTGCATTTTAAATCCGCGTGTTAAATGAAAACATATACTGGGGCATGCGTGTCTAATGAGTTGAAGAGAATAAATGAAGTAAGAGGAAAAAATGTATTTTGTTCACGATATTCATATCATGGAATGAGATGGACCAGAATTTGAAAGGGGAAAACAGGAGGATGTGTATGGATGGTGGGGAGGATAATAAGAGAGGAGAGCAGAGAGGCATACGACTTGCAGTCATTACCCAGCATGAATACTTGATCTAACACCTGCTTCTACTAGCACTGTTGCAATATCTCTGTTCGGATGATACGTAGTTTAAATTTTGCAACTCAGTTTCGTGTCAAATTACACAAAATATTATTTGTTTTTAAATTCTCATTTTATGTTTCTGACAAGCGTTTCAAAACCAGAGTCGGAAATGTTCAATTTTGCAAATTTTACGAAGCCCTAACGTAAATCATAACTTATCCTTGGGTACTACTACTACTACTACTACTACTACTACTACTACTACTACTACTACTACTACTACTACTATACTACTACCACCACGACCACCAACAACACAAATAATAATAATAATAATAATAATAATTAATTCCCATTTACTCACGTGCTAGCTTCACAGGTCAATGGACAATTACGTAACTGGCACAAAACAAAAGTAGTAAATAATAATAATAATACCAGTAGTGGTGTTATTTATCGTAATTACCGTCTGCGTTATCTGAAAGATTTTATGGCAAAAGTGACTAATTGATTTCCTAAAAATGAAAATATATCTATTGTACTATCGAGGGCATTAAGAAATATTATATTTTATGCTCAAGACGGGATCCATAGAGACTGTTATTTTCACGATTAAAATAACATGCAGTGTCGACGGGCTGTAAACAACAAGTGGGGGAGCGTGTAGAAGGGTGTGGCCGCTGCCTAATTAGAGCAAACTTGCAGTCTCGGTGTGCTTTCATGGGCTGAGTAAAACCACGGAACATTTGATTAAAGATATCCGGTGCCTTTGTCGAGATTCGAATCAAGCAGCTGCCCACTACTTTTGTAGTGTTTGCGCTTCTCCCGACGTATCTATATAAAGAAACGTACAACACATCAGGACCTGTCCGTCTTTACAGCCACATTTTAATTCCTGTCCTCCTGCATGCAGCTTCTGACGTGTAGGCTGTGCTGATCAGAGCACAGGTTCAGACAGGTGCTTAGTTCACTAGGCGCCGCATATCAGCCCTTTAATTTCCTGACGCCCCACCCGGCTATCTGCTGTCCAGGTTTCTTTAGTTATCGTCGTTTGTTTTGTCTCTCATTTCGGACAGAAACACAAGACACACCGGCCCGCCTATCTTGCTAGGCGAGGCAAACATCGTGGGTCCCATATGTGGCATTATCCACCCTGTTAACCTTAGAAAAGCGACATTCATCTAACTGAAACATTAGAAGCAAGTCACTTAACAGTGTTGGAAATACCGGTATTCATTATGAAAATGTAAAGCTACCCCATTAAAGGCCTGGACATGTTCTTAGGGCTCCAGGAGGTTGAGGCTCCCAGAATTTCTAGAATATCGGCAAATGAAGGTGGAAAGGTTGTTAGCCCTACGCACCGGCCGTCTTTACATCCAGGAGATGCCCCTAGTACTCTTTTCTCTTAGAAGCTGAGTCGACCCTATGGCCATAGTGCGGCTGGAAGAATTATGACAATGAAGAATCCCAGTGACCCCATCGGCTTGTAACACACTGCCTCAACCAGCTGTACACAATAAATGTGTAAGTGTGTGGAGTTTCTTGCTGTTACAGTAAATAGGTTTCACGTATGTAATATGCAAGTATGCCAGCCTGTAAAAGGTTACAACCCAGTATTTACTGTACGTACTGCCAGGTTTAACGTTCAAAATATCTAAACTTTTACCTAAAAAGTAAAATTATATATTTATTACGATTCTCACAATAAGCAGGTGTTTTCTGTACAGCTTTAACTAAATTGTCTTTCATAACGCAGAAAACGTGTGTTTACTAAGCGGTGTGAAATAAACTATCAATATATTTAAAATTCTCTAAGTCTTTTCCGGGTTAATACAACATTTCGATCATGTCTTCTTCAGAAAATAAAACATAAATATTTTGTGGAACAAAGCAGTAAGAAAATTTTCGAAATATTGCAAGAAGACTCCAGAAACGAAAGAGCGGAAGCAGCACAGATGAGATTTGTATAATGTTTAATGCGGCCTGCAACATATGAGCCTCCCATTCAAGCGGCACAGCGAATTCTTTCTCCGGTACTAGAGCAGCCGAGACGCAACACTGAACACTCATCCCCATCTACCGACGAGATCACCCCTGAATGACGTCACAGAGTGCACAGGAACAACTTTGCCTTTCACATTTACTGCCAAAACACGAACATATGATTCACAGAGTGCTGACCACAAAATCTTCAACAATGTACGTGTGACATAGCTTAAAAACAGAAACGGTTACTTTGAGAAATGTGCGACTAGACAGGAATAGGGAAGGATTTGTTGCTGTAAGCAGCGAAGTTTAAAATGGAAGAAGCCTAGTTCTTGCGTTCTTTAGTTATGGGGTCTAACGTAGGAACTAGTTTTCAGCCGTCAGTTATCCAAATATGTTATAACTCTGAAAATTCCCTTGCTCTCTCTGCTTAGGCCAGACTTTATGGTGGAACATTTTGACAAGTCAAGCTACTGTTTTGAAAGAATTGAGAGATTCGAAATATTACACCACAGTCCGCCCTTTTCCGTTCTAAGAACAGCGAAAAACAGATTTTCCATCAGCTGACTTTTTGAGCGATTGAGGCATAAAGAACTGACAGGTTTCACACCTTTGATATAGAATCAGAAGAAGAAATTTCGGTTTAGAAACATTTTGCGGATTCGGGTGCAATTTGTTCTGCAATAGTTTAATATTGCGAGCGAATCTTGTGTTCATTGGACCGTGCATCATCTTGAGAGTTGAATAAAGAGACCAACTTGATGTCACTTGCTTTTTTATTTCATTATTTAATGCTCAACATGTTTCGGATGTTAATACATCCATCCTCAGGAGCTTGCGATATATTTGTTGAGTTATTTCATGGGTTGTATTGCTGTGGTTCGAGGATGCAGGCTGAAGCAGTGCTTCAGCCTTCATCCGGATACCACACCACCCCAGCCAAACCACAACGTAACACCAACACACATCGAACCAGAGCAATACAACCCATAAAATAACTCAACAAATAAGTCGCAAGTTCCTGAGGATGGATGTATTAACATCCGAAACATGTTGAGCATTAAATAATGAAATAAAAAAGCAAGTGACATCAAATTGGTCTCTCTTTATTCAGCTATTACGAGCGAATTTATTTCCGATTAAACTGATTCACTATATTCCATGTTTTACACAACGGTATAAATAGTTTCACTGGCCAAGCATCACCGACAAGTCTACGTGTCCCCTTCTCTGTTAATTTAACTACTTGTTTCTTCATGCGCATTGGTTATAGGCTTATAACTTCGAACGTTAGGAGTAACGAGCGTGATGAATTAGAAAGAAGGTGGCCGGAAGGACTCTTTACCTAGTCGAGGTGCTCCAACACTATTCGACGTAAGAAGCAAGGAAACTCGAGAAAAGTAATGAACCACAGTATTCCGTCTGCGAGCCGAATTCCGAAAATTGGGCCTATGCAATACCAAGTGGATTTCTTAGTCTGTCAGCTTGGCACCGTGCCAACCTGTACTCCACTACCCTACTATTCATCTGCATGGAACAAAGTCCTTTTTAAAAAAAAGTTTATGGTCGCTCTTTCAAAAAATTTTCTCTTTATTATGGAACTCAAAAGCTCGTAATATCCATAATAGCTTGCCACTGGACTTTATAACGAGCCACTTGAATCTACTCCTCACAGAGATTTCATTTTGCTTACAAAACATTTAAATATAATCTTCCCTTCCACTCTTATATTTCCACCTAGTACTTTCCCTTGAAGATCTGAGGCTAAAATTTCGCGTGTATTTTTAATCTCATCCAGATGATTTATACGTCCTGTCCATCCCATTTTTTTTTATTTTATCACCACAATAATGTTTGTATAGACAAGTGTGGAATAGAATTATCGAACAGACCAAGACCCACCTAGGGCTGTAGAGTCAATAGAAGAAGAAGAAGAAGAAGAAGAAGAAGAAGAAGAAGAAGAAGAGAAGAAGAAGAAAAAGTTCGATATATGAAACTCTTTAGTACGTCGTTTTGTAAACAGATTTCTTCGTGGAGTTTGTAGTCTCTAACATTTTTTTAAAAATATGCTTATTTTATGATACTTTTTTTTAATCTTTTGGAAGAAGACAAACTTTCCGTGGTAATTCGCCTAAGCATTCTGCTTCAGTTTATTATGAAAACATTCATATCACACGAGAATCTAAAAATGTGAAATTTACGCAGTTGATTGAGCAGGTCTTGTTGTTAAATAGTTATTCTTGGGTTATTTATGAGTGCTATTCTAACTTCTGCAATTACAAACGGGGGTGCGGAGAAAAACAAGAAGAATAAAATATCAAGATGATAAAGCAGGAATAGTAACAGTTCAGGTCTCAAATTTCTTCTATTTGTGCACCTAATGCTACTGTTTTTCACATTGTTATGAAGAGTAGATTCAATACACTGATCTTAAAATTGCGAATTCTTTATTCCCAAAGTATAGTAAATCGGAGTGTGAAGAGAGAAACAAACGCAACCGCTGTCCCTCTCACACAATCGATCATAACCTGAACCTACTTCAGTTCTTTTTTCTTATTTGCTTTTGATTAGCCATTGTCAAGATAACAAATTACGCAGCAAACTACATGACCTCAGCAAGCTCGGTAGAGTCCAAGGAATAACCTCTTTTACGCGCATTACGTTTCCAACATCGAAATGCAGACCATAATTACCTCTTATTGTAGTGCAAACATCTGGTACCCCAGTAATAGAAAAAATAAGAAAGATTCTGAATTCTACCAAAACATATGGTAAATGGTTCTATCCGTGAGGTGAATGCCCGGTAACGAAAACTTCCAATAAGCAGCAGACGTAAGCCTTATTATATGTTTCCAACTGTTGACCACGTCAACATAATGTGTGCGCACTTGCATTCGGAGAAGCCTTTGCTTTGGGGAGAGCATCCGTGTAACTTCGACATTTTGCAGGCAGGGACTAGAGATAAGAACCGCTGATTGTAAGGAAAGTAAATTCACTTATTACAAGAAATAAGGCAGAAGAATTGTCCCCATATAAATCCGTAAAGAAAATGGTGTGAAAATACGTAAGTAGGATTGTAGAAGAAGCTATGGGAACGACAATAAATATATCAAATCCGGGTTTTGTGGGGCCCGAAGCTTATACAATTTTGGGGGCCCTCTGTAACGAAAACAATACAAAATTTCGAATACAATATTGGGAACGAAACTGAATATTCATTTAGGAAGAGGAAAGAAATCACAACAAATTACAAATTAAAAAATCTGACAAATACCACAAACATCACAAAATCCAGACAATCAAAATAATATTTTATTACTTAACTGCCTGCCACAAATCTGTAATAGTTTTTCCCTATATTTTTTTGGCTGCATATTTTTTGGTCGCATCTTCACACTAGAAAGATTCTGTAATATCATTTTTACTAGACAGAATAGAAAGATATTTCATTATTTCCTCTAGTATGATTGAGCGAAATTTGTTTTTTATTATTTACAGTTAGAGAAGTTTCTCTCAGTTTCACAACTCGTTATTGATAATGTCATGTAAATTTTTAGGATTTTTGTCAAGTCTATCAAGTTTCTTTCACATATGACCTGTAAAATTTCAGGACATTTCTATGAGTCTTCCCAGGGTCTTGAAAGTGTCCTGTACAAGTGAGGGACCCTGAAACCGAATCTTCAATGTAAATCCTCTCATTTGAGGACGTATAAAAATTTAGGTATCTGGGAAAACGCTAACAAACGTACGTTTAAAAGGGATAGTGATGAATTAACATTATTAGAATGCTGGAATAATGTGCTGATTCTTAAATTGACAAATCAGAACTCGTAGCCAGCACTAGCTCAAAAATTTAATCACACCAAATTACAAATATGTTTATGTAACAGGAAGGTTTCCACATGTATCTACATCAAATGCAAGTCAGCTAACAGATTAAGAAGTGAAATAAAATACTCCTAACATACATGAAAACAAGTCGTTACTAAGAAAATCAGAATGAGAGAAGTACCTTATAATGAACAATAAATTTATGTATTCATTTATGTCTTTTTATAATTGCCTTTAATAGACTATTTTATTGTTTTCTAGTCTAAATGTTGTTACGTTTTATTAGGATTATAGTAAAAATGTCATATATTTTAATTACTGTAAAGTAATTCCCTCTCTTATCATTTGCACTATAGCTCCTTATATTGTATTTCACGATCTCAGACAATGAAGTATTCCTGTTAGGCCAACAGCCATTTCGCCGGAACTAATACCGATTTGCGGGTGAGCCATCACACCTCCGTAAACTCTTCGAAATCATTTCTAGGTGCGTTCGCAAATTTGTGCAAAGTAACTATTAGCTTCGTCACGTCTGCTTGTCTGTCCGTCCGTCTGTCTGTCCATCCGCATGTAACAACCCGGCTCCCTCCAGTAGGATTTTTTTGAAATTTGATACTTGAGCAATTTTCGAAAATCTATCGAGAAAATGCAAGTTTCATTAAAATATGACAAGAATAACAGGTACTTCACATGAAGATCTATGTACATTCGTGATATCATCTCTAGTAATTATTCTTATAAAGATAAATGCCTCAGACAAAAGTAGTAGAGAAAATCAAAACGTACGTTTTACTGTTAATAAATTTTTCCCAAAATCGTGACGTTTGTGAGACAATTTGGAAAAGATGGTAGAGCCAGAGAGGCCACAGATGAAACTACAGGGCCATCCAAAAAGATGGACGGGATTTTAAACAGCTATAACTTAAAAAGTACTAGACGGATTTACACGTTTGGCATCTTAAAATGTTCAGAAAAGTTTAAAGTTTCAGACGTACCTAAGTACATTTCAATATGTGCAACGTTTGTAGCTCTGGAGACGTCCAAACCAAATTCTATGTCCTGCCACGTTTTCTGAATCATGTCTCGTGTTACAGTTTCAATGGCTGATGTGATCCTGTCTTGCAGGTGCTGGATATTCCTTATTTTCTCAGCATACACAATGTTCTTAATATACCCCCACAGGAA
>Ga0136643_10018703_pt1 | contig 10450 bp, 6 predicted proteins | sample TergutLab28metaG_FD_96883 | JGI IMG/M metagenome (GOLD analysis project Ga0136643, IMG submission 96883) | Labiotermes labralis P1 segment gut microbial communities from Petit-Saut dam, French Guiana - Lab288 P1 (version 3) (version 3) | ecosystem: Host-associated > Arthropoda: Insects >... | reverse complement strand
CCAGTGCAATCCAGTGCGGGCCTCTTCCTTCCACTTCCTGAAGATCCATTTTAATATCATCCTCCACTCTCCGCCTAGGTTTTACAAACGATTTACTTTTCTTAGATCCCTCCCACAAAACCATGTATGCTCCTTCTCTGTCCCCCATACGTGCCACTTGCCCCCCACCCATCGCACTGTCTAATTAAGATTACTTAATTTAACTTTTCTTATTTGTATCCTTAAAAAGGAACACCAGGATGTTCAATAGTTCTTCTAGGAACATAATAACAAGTTAAATATAGACACTGACGTCGGTCTCTGGTCCTCTGCTTTACGTAAAGACGATCTGGAGTCAATTTTTCTCCACTTTGTTTCTTTATCTTCACAAATCGTGGCAACAAACCGCCTACGTGCTGTGGTTATGTTTCGTTTATAATCTGAATCCTTAAGTACGAAGAACTTTAAAAAGTCTAATGTTAACATGATTCTAAGAAAGGGGTTGGGCTTTTGTTGTTTTGGAGGTCCGTCAGATACATTTCAAGGGTCCGAAGGTATAGCTACACATAACGAAAAAATAAAAAGGAATCTTATTACCCTGTCTGCTTAGTTTTTCTCTCCTGTATATCTATATAACATCATTACTTATGCTCTTTTTGCATTCCTTTCGTAGTCAAGTTCTGGGTAATGACATGCTTGTGAGTGTTCAAAAGTAAAAGAGCAGTTTTTACTGAGGAGTTAGTAAGCCCACCCACCAAATTTTCGCCTGTCTGTATTACTGAATGTATGTGTTTCACAAGTCCCATGTTGGGGTCCGTCCATGACTTTAATTCAAGCTACGCTTATTACACAGAGACATGCTACTGGAGGATTAGTGACAACAGCAAATAATCCCCGTCGGTCCTACGCTGCCTTCTAAGTATTCCATTTGAATGAGAGAGATGTGGCAGGCTCTGACCTAACGGAGAGGAAGTGACGCCTCAGTACTTCTGTGTTGCAAGCAATCAATTAAAAAAGCATAAAAAAGTTACCGATCCGTCGGTGTGACGTACTGTAGGTAGGTACCAAATTTGCAGAAGAATTTGCAACTTCATTTTCAGGATGGAAGGTCAGAATGTGCTGTGAAACAAGTCACTTATGCAAGGAGAGTTGGTAAGAACTGAAACTGCAAACTAACCAAGGGTAGACGGTGGGCCATAAAACAACCACAAAGTTTTTGATTGTTTGGAAAGGCGTGGGACAGGGGGGTATTGTGTGGTGCACTGGCACATCCCACAAAGTTATGACCTTCCTATTCGACTAAAATTAAAATATCGTGTCCGAAGTTTATCTGACATTTTGTTTCGGGAGATAGTTTCACTCCCCTTCTATGATTGAACCATGAAACATAACGACGTATAATAACACTTTTAAGCTTCAAATAAAACTATATTTTTAACGATGACTACATTTTTCGGTCAATAATCGACAATTAGCAAGCAAGTTATTATTTTACTGATCGAAACATATAGCTGTTGTATTCTCATAATAAAATCCAACGAGGTGAACTATATTTCAAATTTATTTGATTGTATACAAGCAATAGATATTTGTCATGCTAGTTCTGTTGGCTGTCTGCAGCAGACAGCCAACAGAATTAGCTGACAAATACCTATTGCGTGTATACAATGTTGAGATACTCTTGATGATGGTCAGTGGACCTGTCCGAAACATGTAGAGTACTTTATCATATAAATTTGAGAAATAGTGCATCTCTTTGGCTTTTATTATAAGAATATATCACGATTCACAGTCCTCTGAATGTCAAATATAGTTGTGTTTGCCTGACCATTACAAGTGTTGTTATTGTTAAGTTGCAAACACAGCCGGATGAATTCCGTCTAGTTATAATTCAGTATACTACTGATTGTATTACTGCTATTATTGCAGTTTCCATTCATATGATGGGATCTGAGATATTACGAACAAGAAACTTGTGTAGCAACTATTAGACCAAAGACTCCAGTCACACAAGGACACTGTGCGAGGCGTTCCTCTTTCGATACCCACTTTATCACTTATCTCAGAGAAAAGCGTATGGTTTAAAGTTTTATGATATATTTGACAATTGTCCAAAGACGGAAATATAGGAATCCCCCGAAACGTCCTGTATGTTAGGCATACTTCAGGCAATAAATAATGCCAGAGATGGCTGTGAATAAATAAGTCAGAACCGCAGAACATCACAAACTAAAGACTCGAAGAAATCTTAATCAATTTTCAAAGTGACAATATTATTTGTATATTTGTTAACACCGTTATGCAGGATATTTACAACTATACACCACAAACAAACCATGTTTGTAGGGCGTATAGTGTTGTAGCTATTCTGTACTGGCAATTTGAGTTACATGTATTGTTATTTCGCATGTGAAATATGTTTTGTACTTATACATTCTTACTTTCCGCAGTATGTGTGCAGTTTTCGGTATGTCTGCATTCTGTAATTTCTTGATTTCGTGCTTTCCTGGTAGGTTGCTCAGGTATTTTCTAAGTGATTCTGAGTTGGTTCCATTTACCCCTGTTATTACTGGTATCACTTTTGCTTCCACATTCCTCATGAGCTGAATTTCTCTTATAAGGTCTTTATATTTAACAATTTTCTCAGTTACTCTCTTAAACAAATTCTCTCACCTGAAATTGTAACATCTATTAACATACATGTTCCTTTTTCATTATCACGGATTATTATGTCCGGTTTAGTGTTAGGAATAGTTCTGTCGGTTCCCACTTGTTAATTCCACAATCTGGTAACCTTACCTTCATGACTCGTTTCGAATGATTTTGGCACGTGGTCGTATACCACTGTTCATTGTCTAATTTTACCCCTCTTGCCTTGTATATGCTAAAGTGTAGTTAAACACACATTCTATCACGTTTCTTTATGTACTGTTCTTTTGCCAGTATTGGGCATGCCAATATGATGCCTTCTACTGTATCATCAAATTGTTTATAGAGTCTGCATTTGCTATCTATTTCTATGTGTAACATTTTTGTCGCATGATATTTGGTTTGTAGTGCCTGATCTTGTGCTGCTATTATTTCACCTTCAGTTTCTCCTTTCAGAACTCTCCTTTACAGCCACAGGAACGTGTCATCTTCGCTAACAAGCTGTCTATCCATACGTCTAACACACTCGCCAAGTATTACCTCGCTTTCCAATTTTTCCTTTCAGGAATCTCATAATATTGCTGTTGTGTGTTTAATGCATTCCTTCTGTGTCAATGTTCTCATTTGAGTTGTTTAATTGTTCTGTAGTCTTAGCTGCTGCTAAAATTGCTCAGTTCTTGTTGGTTGATTGTTTTCGAGACTTGTATTATTATTATTATTATTATTGCCTTCTATATCCACACGAAAAATGAGCTTAGTATTTGTAAGCACAGAATACTGTACACTTGTCATATTTACAGACTAGTTAGATTCCTTGAAACATGAAATATTTGTATATTCTATACGTACCTATACTGGAGCTGGTAGCTTATTGCTATTTAATTAATGGTTGTTGAAAAATATGCACAGAATTTTCGTGTGTAACAGTTTACGAATTATCAGTCGACAGTGACTTATTCAAAACTGGAAAATTTTCGAAGACGCCGCCACAATGTGTGGTCGCAGCGTCGAATGCTTCGATTTCTCAGTCAACAACCACGAGTATCTACCGGTAAGTAGCGCCGAAATAGTTTTTGTTACATGCCGTAAGTAAAAATATAAATTAATGTACATTATACACAAATACTAAAATCGTACGTCACAGAAAACACACTCTGTCTCCACTGTGAAGAGAAACTGTGTATTGTGTATGGGGAAGCAATCGCGGTTTATTGTGGAAACTACAAGGGTCTAAAGGCGGTCGGGATAACGTAGTTAGTAGAGCTGCTACCTATGGGCTGGGCAGTTCGGGGATAGAATCCTTGTGGCGGCGAGATTTTCTGCACCCATTCAGACCGATCCCAAGTTCCACCCAGCTTTCTGTACAATGGGTGCCGTGACTTTCCTGGGGGTAAGGCGGCCGGGGGGTGATACCGACCACCCACCTCCTTATAGTGCCGTATTGCGAAAGAGTTGGATCTATAGCTCCGTCTCCATCCTGTGCCTGCATAGGCGTGGAAAGGGGTAACCTTTTCGTTTCTACTTGGCCTTAAAGTTTTAAACCAACAATGACCGATAACAATGTCCACTACATAAAGCGCAGAAGAAAAATATGTAATGTAGATGACGTTAAAGTATAAATGATATTTACAAAACCCCAGGAGGCATGTCCATGCGCCATTCCTCCCCACAAGTCGTTACACAAGCTAAGGAAGACTCAATGTCGTTCAGTGACCCAACCAAATTGGTACTGGTTACTTTCTTTCTCTTCCTTTTAAGGGTAAGAGATGTTGCGGTAGGTGGGGAGTTTCGGGCTTGTGTTTTATAATTTATATGAGATTTGAGTTCAGGCCGTCTCCCCCGCTCAGACAAGTGGCGGCAAGAAATGCGGTCCTAGCACCTGGGCCACTGTGCGTATTTGTAGCAGGTGCAGTCGTCCTTAAGGCTGACGATCCCCGTCGCCAAAGATAAGCGTCTCTCGTATTAGCGGCTGCTGAACTTATTCCCGAAAGCCGCCGAAAAACGGGCAGGTATAAAAGACGATAAATAAATTATCATCATTAAAGTCCATATTATCTTATAAATATATAATTAAAAAACACATGTATCAGCAAAGTTTAATATTATATTGATGTTCAAATGAAGCCCGTTCCGGAATTGTCCACGTTACTCTTGCCACATTAACACTTTAAGGACGAAACTGTGTCTTTTACCTCAGTATTTAACCAACTTGATGCACAAAATTTGTTTCACAATAAGTTTTTATTTCGTGCCTGTACATGTTTCCAGCACATGTGCTCGAAACATGTAGAGGCATGAAATAAAACCTATTGTGAAACAAATTTTGTGCATCAAGTTGGTCAAATACTCAGGTAAATATACTGAGATGCACGGTCAGCAAAACGTCAGAAACTCTATCAGTTTGATTTAAAGACCCAGTTCGTACCGCGCAGTAAACACTATCTGCCTCGGTTATAAAAACCAACAAGATAATGCTCTATAAAGAAATAATCGCTGCTTGTTCTGAGATCCACACAAAGCACATAAATGTTTTGTGAGCGGAACACAGAATTTCTGAACGTTAAAGCTGGTGGTACATAAAGCAAGTCTTAGGCTTTCAAAGGTTAACTGATCGGTCCTCTCTGCAAGGACTCCCCTGACTGCCAATGGAACTTCTTCGTTACCGAAACATTGACTTCTATTACCTGGCCCGAATTGCTATTGCCTTCAATATCTAGATGTCACCATCAGATCTCTCTGGTACCATAACAACTTCTAAGCTCTACGAACCAGCTTTACGAAAAATTGTCACGGTGTTACTAAAACGACTTCCAGCCATGGTCAATATGGAAATGATTCATCATCTTTTGCTAATAAATTTGACAGAGCGCCTTTAACGTAAGACTAGTGTCATTCCTTCTGCTTGTGAGGCATTTTACGATAAAACAATATTCTGATACACTGCAGGGACAAAGAGAGACAATCCAAAAAGGCCCGGAAAGCCCTCGCAGTGCTTCGTATTTGTGTGACACCATAAACCAGTAAGTCGGAAGCTAATAATGTTTACTTGACAAAGTTCTAAAAGTTAGTTAAAGCCACTGAATTAAAACATAACATTTTATACGGAGGTATAAAATTTGGTACAACAAGAAATTTTGTTAGGAGAAAAATCGTATATTCGACCAATTCCCGCAGAAAGACATACTTCACTTTTTTAAATATTTTTGAGATATTCCAATCTTGAATGACGAGACTGGACAGCATGTAGTAAGCACCGGATATATAAAAATACACAAATATTTACTTGGAAAAATCTAGAAAGAAGAGCCTAATTAAGAGATGGGGTCGTATGTGGGAAGATAGTACTTAAAGGTAGCAAAGAAATTAGTCTATGAAAAATTGGACGGATTAATCTGCCTTAGGATAGGGTGGCAAGGTGTAAAAATTGTAATGGATTTTGAGCTTCAAAAAATGCGGAAATTTTTCGACCAACAAGGCAACTGTTAGCTTCTCAAGAAATGTTCTTCTCATAGGAGTTAATTTACATTGCAGCAAAGTGACCAATGCCGGGCTGTTGTTCATAAAGTTGCGCTGTCTCACTTTACCTTAAAACAATGGTACTTGTAGCAGCTATGACGTAGTCACATCCAGTTTCTGCTTCCTCGCCCAGCAACCACCGCACAGGGCCTTCCTGATTAGTCTTCTAAAGCCTAGCAGCAGGCTTGGCGTTAGAGACGACAGCTGAGTGCAAGAGACGGTCATTACACCACTTATGGCTACCCAGTTCTTTTATTCTAAAAATTCATACCATTTCTTAAACAGCAAATCATTATATGGATTGTTGATTCAAACAATAATTACAATTAGACGTATGCAGGTCCAGTTTTCAAAGAAGTTCCTCAGACATTTCTGTCGCATTGCGCTTACGTCCATTAACCTTTTGCGTTGTTTAGTATCGATTTAATTACTCAACAAGGCTCATCTTATATATTTCAGTACTTCCTAATTATTTCCACTCCTTATTCATTTCATTACTTTTTTATATGATCGTTTATTCTGCTGCTTCGTCTTCTTTCCAATGGCTTAGGTAAAAGACAATTTTGAACAATATCGTACACGAAGTCTAACGTAAAATGTTTCTGGATAATTTTAATTGTGCTCTTGTTTGTCGAATAGATCTTGAGAAAAACTGTGTTTCTTTCGATAGAAATCGTTGTTAAGTTACAACTGTCACATCTCTAACAAACAGCACTCGTGAAACATATTGTTTATATTTACTTGACAAGAAACATAAAAAATCTAAATATAACACAATTATTTTCTCTCAAAATCCTAATTTTCTTAAAAGACAAAGGCAAATTTCATCCTAGAATAGGTTATGAAAGCCTAGGGGGTAGAAGAGGTATAGGTCTACTCTTTCTTCAACTTCGGCCCTAGATGGGGGTTGATGGTCAACGCCAAGCATCGGACGCTTAACGCCGGGGAAGAGACACGGTACCCATTTTATACGAGGCTGGGTAGGCTCCAAAGGCTGGACTGGACGAGTGCGGAAAATCTCACTCCCATTGGGATTCGATCTCCGGACCCTCCAGATCGTAGCACAACTATTCTTACACAATATTTTACAACAGCACTGTGTTGAACGCCGTGTGTTGTTTGGAGAATATTCATTAGAAATGCACGTAACATTTTGCGGGTTTGTTATCTTTACCCTCCAGATATTACTATATAATTTGTCTGCAATCACTGTACAGACAGGTATCAATATTGAAGACCTTTGAATTTGTGGCTAATACACTAAACATTCCATTACCGAGCATGTAAGAGATCAGAATGAATTTATATCTCGAGCTAAGGTCAAATGGTGAGATTTCGTAGACGAGGTGTTGAGAAAGCGAGATTTGAGGTTCTCACAGCGGTATTAATAGCATTCCATTCTTCTTGCATGTAATGTAGCCATGTAGGCTGGTGAACAGGTACCAATGTTACGGATGGGCTTGCTGTTAATTACTGCTTCTCAGGCTATCATGGAAGTCGGTACTTACGTACTAATCTACACGACATATTATTCAAACAAAATTGAAATTTTACGGGTTGAAGCTTTCGATTCCATTAAAAAAACAGAACTTTTTTAAAACACATGAGCGAATGTCAGCTTCTTAGAAAGGACTCTGCTCCTAGCCGTTACTTACGAATTGTCAGTGCTGTACGCACAAATGCATTTTTCCATCTTTCCTTCCCAGAAGCAACCACATAATTTCTGAGTGACAAGTGAGATACTCAGAGCAGAGGCCATGAAGACTGCTCTAGTCTAGGATATTACTAGAATGGTACCGACGTTTCAGAAGAACCTTCTCCCTCCTTCATAGGAGCAGATAAATAATTTCTTTCCTTCTTTTTTCCTCTCCGATTTCTAAGGTCTCCAAACTTATGACCGGACAAAAAAAAATTAATGTTCAATATTGGTGATTTTGGTACCTGGCCGTTTGAAACATCACATAGGAACTTTACTGTTTGGGCGCTCACAAAGAGATGTTAAACCTGAAAACGAGAATTAGCTTCGTGATGTGTTGGCATATAACGCGAGAAGAGCTTGACGGATTTTCATGAAATTTCGTACCGAGGACTTTGAATAAATGTAGTTCATATTTTTCAGTACTATGCTTTAAAACAGGACGAAAATACCTCCCATTTCACAAGAAGCCCTGCTCACATGCCTGCGAGCATCTCGATAGCAGGCAATGTACGCACAACCGTAACAATGAGACGGGCTCTCGTAACAAATGTTGCCGTGGAAAAGTAATTAGTATTACACATTCTGTTTGTCTTCTTTAGCCTCAGTTCTCAGGCATGCAAAGCGCATGCACTGTATTACATTGTCATCTGTGTCCTGCACGGCTGTACCATATTTTACACGAGATCTCTCTTCGAAAAAAGTGTAAAAGATAAAGTTAATGTAATTCCTGTAACTGACCTGCACAGGCCCTAGGCTTTCCAGGAGATTGAGGCTCCCAGCTTTCGAGACAATCGGCACACGAAGGTCGTAACGCTGTCAGCCTTAAACACCGGCCGTCTTTACCCAAAGCTATATTCCTGGTACTCATTTCTGTTATGGGTTGAGTCGACTGCAGAAACACAGAAGCGGCCGGAAGGATTATGTCAATAAAAAATTTCATTGACACCATCGGGAATCGAACCCGCGACTCTCCGGCTCGTAGCACATTGTCTCAACCAACTGCACCACCATGTGCCCCGTAAAAAAGTACTGAACATAAAATCATTCTAAGAAAAATTCAGCAATATATTTTCATAAATGCACATTGAACTTCATGTAAGGTTCCCCTCATTCTAACCAGATTTTAATAAATCTTGAATTTTCTTGAAAGATTTCTGAAAAATATTCGAATATCAAATTTCATAAAATTCCTTCCTGTGGGAGCTCAGTTGTCCCATGCGGACGGACAGACGGACGTGACGAATATAATAGTCGCTTTTCGCAGTTTTTCGAACTCGCCTTAAGAGCGCGCTATTTAAATGCTACAGAACTACTTATTCTATGTGCAGTACACATTTTACAAAATGTTTTAAGGTTTCCAAGTTAATTACCCGACATGGAGCCCAGCCCCCAGAATTATAACATTATATAAGCATTTTCTAAAGTCTTTATTTTTGTAGTCTATGTGTTTAGTTCGACGAGGTGCTAAATGATTTGTACTCCTCACCCAATATTGTGCGGGTGATAAAATCTAGAAGAATGAGATGGGCTGGGCATGTGGCGCGTATGAGTGAGGAGAGGGGGGCGTATGGGGTCTTGGTGGGGAAACCGGAGGGAAAGAGCCCACTGGGGAGACCTAGGAGTACATGGGTGGATAATATTAGGATGGATCTCCAGGAGGTGGGATGTGGGTATATGGACTGGATTGGGCTGGCCCAGGATAGAGACAGGTGGCAAACGCTTGTGAGTGCGGTAATGAACATTCGGGTTCCGTGAAATGCGGGGAATTTCTTGACTAGCTGCAAACCAGTTCGCTGCTCAAGAAGGATTCTGCACCACGGAGTAAGTAAGTAAGTAAGTAAGTAAGTAAGTAAGTAAGTAAGTAAGTAAGTAAGTAAGTATGTATGTCTTCAGTTCGTGCACAGGGAGAGCTTCATTCGTACGTCTTCCGTGTACTGCATTCACGAGTGAGTACCAACACACAGCCTCTGTTATTTTTCAGCTCCTTTTTGTCAAAATAAATTACCAATGCGTCACACAGGCATACGAGTATTCTCTTCCTATCACAGTTTTCAATACCCTCCCCCGCCCGAAGCTCTGCATCATATCAAGTGCAAGTTTGAAAGTCAATCTGGCACACGTCTTCATTAAAATAATTATAACGGACTTTAGGTATTTAATTATGAAGAGATTAATAAAAACTGGATTTGCCTTCAGTTGCCCTAATAACGTACAGCCCAGTTTACCGGGCGGAGTCCACTTGTTTATGTTCCAGATTTTTAGACGAGTTTAAAATGAATTACTACTTGCCCTTGCTTCATTAGTTTTACAGTACGATACGGACAGTATGCAAGACTAACAATATCAATTTACTTATCTCAGTAATTAACCAACTTGATGCACAAAATTTTTGTTTTACAATATGTTTATTTCATGCCTCTACATGTTTCGAGCACATATGCTCATCATCAGGAGGTCAAAATTGCATTACACAGCATCTGGTATGATCACACCTATAGGTGTGATCATACCAGATGCTGTATAATACAATTTTGACCTCCTGATGATGAGCACATGTGCTCGAAACATGTAGAGGCACGAAATAAAACTTACTGTGAAACAAATTTT
>Ga0136643_10018699_pt1 | contig 10450 bp, 3 predicted proteins | sample TergutLab28metaG_FD_96883 | JGI IMG/M metagenome (GOLD analysis project Ga0136643, IMG submission 96883) | Labiotermes labralis P1 segment gut microbial communities from Petit-Saut dam, French Guiana - Lab288 P1 (version 3) (version 3) | ecosystem: Host-associated > Arthropoda: Insects >... | reverse complement strand
TATATATATATAGTTTCCCGTCATTCCTCAAGGGAACATAGGGCCCTCACAAAGTTTCGCCATCTGACACGATTACTGGCGAGTAATTTGACTTCTTTCCATGTTGGTGTCTAATCTCTTCAAAGATGTAACCAACAAATACACGTAATAAAGTACAATTCATGACCTGTATCAAACTCCTACATGTTTCGGCACCGGGGTAGGCCCTCAGGGAGTCTTCTAGAACAAAGGGATACAAGTCCAATATAGGTATTGCATCGCCCTCACTGGAATGATTAAAATTCTAAAATGCATAACGTTTACAAGCATAAACTTATAAAGTTACAATGTCGTGATATTCTAACTATGTAATTGTGAGATGTGTTAAGGAAAAGCTCTAGCCGTTCACTTCACATACTCCATCTGGACCAATCTCTTCGGACCACATACTCGTATATAGAGACAGATGTTTGTATGCATACTTCATACAGAATATAAATAACTGCGAGCTTGTACTTGAATCGATGTCACATACTTTTAAAATTACAACATTTTAACTTTGCAATTTTATTCTTATTCTTATAATAAAATCAACTAGATGCGCTAATTTCTCAAATTTATTTTGTAATAAAACTCTACATTTATCTCAGTAATTAACCAAATTGATGCACAAAATTTTTGTTTTATAGTAAGTTTATTTGATGCCTCTACATGTTTCGAGCACATGTGCTCATCATCAGGAGGTCAAAATTGCATTTCACAGCCTCTGATATCATCACACGTATAGGTGTGATGATACCAGAGGCTGTGTAATGCAATTTTTACCTCCTGATGATGAGCACATGTGCTCGAAACATGTAGAGGCATCAAATAAACTCACTATAAAACAAAAATTTTGTGCATCAATTTGGTTAATTACGGAGATAAATATACTGAGATGCACGGTCAGCAAAACGTCAAAACTCTACATGTTTCGGACAGTTCCTCTGTCCATCATCAGAAGTTTTTCACTGTACACACAGCAATGGTGTATATCATAAAGGTTTGCTGACAGCTTGCGAGCAAGATCAGGATGTTCCATCCTGATCATACTCGCAAGCTGTCAGCATATACCATTGCTGTGTGTACAGAGAAAGACTCCTGATGATGGACAGAGGAACTGTCCGAAACATGTAGAGTTTTATTACAAAATTACTTTGAGAAATTAGTGCATCTAGTTGGTTTTATTATAAGAATATATCACGATGCACGGTCACCTGTATGTCAAATTGTAATTTTATGCGTGTCGATTTATGCATTTTATAATTGCAATATATTATTGATTCCAATTAGAGCGATACAATACCTAGTTTAGCGTGTTGGACTTATATTCTTTTGTTCTAGTAGACTCCTTGTTGGATGGCGCTCCGATGCCGAAACATGTAGGATTTTGATACTTGTCATGAATTGTGCATTTGTTGGTTGATTTATAGTGATTTCGTATTTGGTCTTTACGGCTGGAATATCCAGTGCATTAATCGTCCGCTGAGCAATACAGCTTTTAAGCTAATCAATCGACATTCTGCATAATTGTTGGAACTTAAATAGGTGTTGGTACGTGATGTGGACAGTCTTCTTCTTAGTTCCTAAACTTCATTGTTTACTTCGAACTGCTGGAGTAGTAACAATCTGTGGCTTGAACATATGGGAAGGCTTTAGTACTTATGGAAAACACTTTTTTTTTCATACTTCGTATACAACAACGATTTGTTAGTTTATAAATTAAACACTTCAATATTCTCATATTTTAAATTAATTCAACAGAGTGAAAACCGTAATTGTTTTCCGAATAATAACACGCCCTATTCTATGGGCCGCATATTCGCAAAATTCGAAAAACCTACGTCCCTGTAATTAAAGAGTCTTTTGACGGAGACGTGTATCGCGAACTGGTCAGCATATAACAGGTTTCCTTGTCAGTACATAAGGCTGAAACCTGACAAAGAAGAGGTCAAATGTGAGAGGTCGCCATGAATAACCGCTTACTGGCATTTATGTATTTGCATACTCTTATACGTATGTGCTTACATTGTTTGTACGACGCTGTCTGTATGAGCTGTTATGATTATTGTCCTATATACATATGCAAACATTAAGTAACCGAATGTTGAAGGAACGTATGATAAAGATAGAGTGGTGTCACGTAAATACATTGAATCGTGACATATAGTGTATATTGTAAACCGTATGAATTTTTCTGTGTAAGTTACATCATAGACCTTTGCAACCGCTCAATTATTTCTCTACATCTTATAACTGTCTACATATTTACTATCTATTTATCTATGGATCTGTGTATTGTCTATCTATCTATCTTTCTATCTATCTGTCTGTCTCTCTGTCTGTCTCTCTGTCTGTCTGTCTGTCTATCTATCTATCTATCTCTCCCTCCGTCTATCTATCCATCCATCTCTCTATCTATCTATTCCTCTATCTATCTATCTGTCCATCTATCTGTCTACCTGTCCACTCGTGTCCATCTGCCTTTCCACCTATCTACCTATCTACTCGTCTCTCTGCCTGTCTATCTACTTGTAACAAATATCTATTTAATCAGTTCCTACAACCGCATTGTGTATAAGGTCTACAACCAATCCGACAAACCTGATCAGACCACAGTGTAGCTGGCGACATTTTGACATGTACTGTACATGCATCATTGCTTTGTCAGTGAAACAAGCAAAGGTGAGGCTGTCCGTTGTGTGTCTGTACAAATAGAGCTTCTTAAAACAAATTCCAGGAGTTCTTTCATGCTTCTCAACTACGTAATCAACTATAAGAAACATTGTTATGCTTGCTTGGACTTCACACACAGCAAAAGGCAAAACAGTTATTTCGAAGTACAATTTCTCTGCCAGCGCAGCACGTCATCTGGCCAACTTCCCACTGTTCTTGCGAAACGAGCAATGTTTAAGTCCTACAGGCAGCAAGAGATGAAGAAAACTCTCCAGGTACCACAGACTACTATTTTTCCACCTGCCTTATGGATTGTTCCTAAAACGACAGAAATACATCACGGGCAGGTCTCAGAATTTCTGTTTAAAGAATCAAGTAAGAGGGAAGTCAGAAACAGTGAAGCTGCCTCTTGTAGTGCCGAAACCCCACCTGAATGGTATCGTTACATGTTAAATGTAAAATTAGCTAATTGTGTATCGTTAAATTATATTTATCGATCTCTTTGTTTATCCATTCATCTACCGCCCCAAATTTTTCTCTATATCTCTCCCTCTGTTTTTGTCTCATCAGCTACAATTTTCTAACCAAGTAGTTTGGTGTAGAAGTTAAGCTTTTGTTCTTACACTCTCATTAATTTAGTACATTAATAAATGTAGAGCTCAGGTAAAACTGACTGACCACCTCTCGTATACTGCCATATACATATATATATATATATATAATACTTAGCATTTGTGTTGGCATATATGTACTAAACTACTATTTAATACACATTAAATAATATTAATGTATTAATTTAATATATATTAAATATAGAACAATAAATTAAATTAATATACATTAAATTGTTGCGGATTTTCATATATGTACATAACGTATACTGCCATATATATGGCGATAAACGTTATGTATATATATATATGAATGTCCGCAACAGTTTAATATATTAAACAAAATTTAATCTTCAGCTTTAATCGTTATTATACTATATACGTGTATATTTTAATTAATATTTAACAACAAATATCTGTGAACGGAAACTACATCTGATGCCGCTATACCTTGTACACAAAGAGACGCGTATATGACGTAGCTCTGTCGAATATCATTATAATATCATCGTGTATCTTTACTCCTGTATTTGTCTCCCTGATGATGTATCCGTATGAACGGATGTTTGTCAAGAACGATGCAGTGTGATATAAAACAACAAGCTGTATATAATGTGACAAGTGCATTTAGTTTAATGTCAATAAACAGTGACAAAAATGCACGGGAAATACAGAATATTAAGATATTGCAAACTTTCATTCGGGATGTACTCGGTTGAAATGTTGGAATAATTGTAAGCTATCATTATGTCTGTACTTTGTGTTGTTCGTCAGCCTGTACAGGCAAGTAACGGGATATTATCTTGAGACACAACATAGTCATTATGTTGTTTGTCAGCCTCTACAGACAAGTAACGGGATATTATCTTGAGACACAACATAGTCATTGTGTTGTTCGTCAGCCTGTACAGGCAAGCAACGGGATATTATCTTGAGACAGAACCTAGCCATTGTGTTGTTCGTCAGCCTCTACAGGCAAGTAACGGGATATTATCTTGAGACACAACATAGTCATTGTGTTGTTCGTCAGCCTGTACAGGCAAGCAACGGGATATTATCTTGAGACACAACATAGTCATTGTGTTGTTCGTCAGCCTCTACAGGCAAGTAACGGGATATTATCTTGAGACACAATATAGGCATTGTGTTGTTCGTCAGCCTGTACAGGCAAGCAACGGGATATTATCTTGAGACAGAACCTAGCCATTGTGTTGTTCGTCAGCCTCTACAGGCAAGTAACGGGATATTATCTTGAGACACAATATAGTCATTGTGTTGTTCGTCAGCCTCTACAGGCAAGTAACGGGATATTATCTTGAGACACAACATAGTCATTGTGTTGTTCGTCAGCCTCTACAGGCAAGTAACGGGATATTATCTTGAGACACAACATAGTCATTGTGTTGTTCGTCAGCCTCTATAGACAAGTAACGGGATATTATCTTGAGACAGACCATAGTCATCTCCCGCCAGACCACAACCTACTCGTAATTTTTAAAATATCCTTACTTTATTCTATGCTATCCTTTCGAGGTTTGCGATGAAACGTGATATTAAGAACTTAAGAATAATTTAACTTAGGAATAAAACAATTTTAAAAGCACTTTGCCCCGTCAGGTTTCAAAAAATTTCTTTGTGCATTACGTTTGTTAATTGATAGTTAAAAATACATAACTGACAATGCGCATAACATTTTTACCTTTGGTTACGTTCGTAAAGATAAACAGGAATGTAGGACTTGTTTGTACATGCCCGACGCACTTGCGGTTCGGATGACTTTTGTCAAATTCTTGTCAGTTGTCCTTAACAACACGTAGTATGGCGTAATACGTGACAGGTCATCACAGGTTTGCAAGTGGAACACAAAATTATGTGTCGTGTTGTGAAGGTGGCATGGTAACCTTTCATGGTGATGACATTGTGATAAGTTAAAAGTGAGATGCAAGCAGTGTGTTTTTAAATGTCAGTAAAAATATTTTATTGGAACTGTCTATTTTAAATTTAGTACGTAAAAAAAAAAGTAAAGTGATCCCGTTACAGGCCCGGTGTGGCCCAGAGTGTGGGTAGAGGTATAGCTCTACTGTTCCATGACCGCGGCACTAGAAGGGGTGAGTAGTCAGCAGCACGCCCCGGCCGCACTTTATCCCCGGGAAACACCCGGTACCCATTTTACAGGAGGCTAGGTGGATCCCAGGGCCGGTCTGGATGGATGGAGAATCTCGACCCCACCGGGATTCGATCCCACACCTTCCAGCCCGTAGTCAGTCGCTATAACGACTGAGCTACCCGGGCCACAAATTTAGTATTTATTTATGTATGTATGTATGGAATATCGCCCCCCTTTCTTACATAAAAGCCTATACGAAGTAAACTTCGGTGGCGTTTCACAGAAACGCATCTCCTTTAAAAAAAACAAGAGACAATAAACGGAAGATAGAGGCGTTTCACGTAACCATTGTTATCTTAGTAAAACAATGCTTATTTCATAATATGAGTGTGTCTCTATAGTCTTAGTTACCCAACATACAATGCGCATGTGCGGTCTTATACTGTCATCTGTGTCGTGTCACGCTGTACCGTTATATCAATATACATTATATAAAAAAGTCACGATTTTCATAAAAGCCTTTTTTTTAGCCTAAAATATGTGTTTTAAGATTCTCTGCAAATTCTGTCTGAAACGTTGCTCATTCTAAGAAGAGTTCAGCGAGATATTTGCATAAAACTGCGTACGTCTTCGTGTAAAGTACACATTATGCTTGTCAGATTTTAACGAAACTTCAAAAATTTCGACACAATTTCGAAAAATACTTAGATACCAAATTCCGTGAAAATCCGTCCGGTGGAAGATTAATTATTCCATACGCACGGACGGACAATACAAACAGACAGGATGAAGCTAATAGTCGCTTTTCGTAATTGTGCGAACGCGCCTAGGAAAAGGAACTGCTACGTGCCATGCAATGTATATGAAGTTTCTATGTGACAAATATTGAACAACACAGAGGAAAATTCTTCATGTTTGCACCGTGTATCAATGATAATTAAACACTTTATTATCCAACTACTGCACAATATATAATACGTAGATACAATTAAAATTATCAAATATTTTAAAATGCTCCATCATGTTTCGGATTACAGAGGATCCATCATCAAAGAGCCTTGTACAGTGCTTGGCTAAAAATTACAACTATGATTCCATCGTGTCCGTTGACATGGACAAGGTCGGTGTTATGGCAGCATATTCTGACCCGTTGTTCGTGTGTGTAATTCACTGTATATGAAGGTCTTCATATACTGTACATGAAGGCACTCATATACATTGAACTACACACACGCACAACGGGTCAGAATATGCAGCCATAACACCGACCTTGTCCATGTCAACGGACACGATAGAATCATAGTTGTAATTTTTAGCCAAGCACTGTACAAGGCTCCCTGATGATGGATCCTCTGTAATCCGAAACATGATGGAGCACTTTTAAATATTTTATAATTTTAATTGTATCTACATAATATATACTGTGCATTAGTTGGATAATAAAGTGTTTGATAGAGGGCAAAATGTATTACGGCTCTGAACAATGTATTTCTTTAAGCTTTGCTGAGTATGTGAGATGTGAACATGACGAAGAAAGTATTTAGAATTTGCTTGCAGTGCGATCGGAGACATCCTTTAATCTTCATACTGTGTTCTTCCGGGTTGTGACCGTGTAGTCTGGTAGATGGTTACCAATATTTCGCAACAACCTTTAGCCGCCACCTTTAGAACGCCCGAAAATTGAAGGCGGAAATTTCCTTAACAGCACTGTAAATCACGTAACTCACACTGTCGCAATTGAGCGGGTGTTTGTTCGCCGCGATATAAACCGCCAATCGAGCACTGTCTCACTTCTAATTATTGTGGTTCAGATGAGGTTACAGCCATCCGAGATGTGACTTCCTGTACTTTGATAAGCGGATACTAAAGTTTCGGAAGAATCTGCTGCCTCCTTCTTCAGCGTATGATATTTTCTTCCGTGAAGCTGGATGTATTATATTCCTCCGAAAGTGTACACTTATCTACCAGTAAACCTGTCTTCACGTCCCACAATGCCATAGGCATAACCTTGATTTACGTAGCTGTGAGGATCCAAAATCTTGCGTTCTAAATCATGGTTCTCCAACCCGCGACCACATTTTAAACTGTGTGTATACTATGAAAATTACACAATAATTCAGGCGGTTAGGTATACAACTTATTATCTTTTATCTCAGTATTTAACTAACTTGATGTAAAAAAAATTTGTTTAACAATAAGTTTTATTTCATGCCTCTACATGTTTCGAGAACATGTGCTCATCATCAGGAGGTCAAAATTGCATTACACCTATAGGTGTGATGATACCAGAGGCTGTGTAATGCAATTTTGACCTCCTGATGATGAGCACATGTGCTCGAAACATGTAAAGCCATGAAATAAAACTTATTGTGAAACAAATTTTGTGCATCAAGTTGGTTAAATACTGAGATGCACGGTCACCAAAACGTCAAAACTTATTATCTGTCCACATGCGGCCCGCGAACAGGACCAAAATAATGTTTTGATTACCTTGTCTTAAAATAGGTTGGGCGCACCTGCTGAAACAACTTACTGTTGACACTACAATTGATTTTAGGCACATTTACAAAATTACGAGAAGCCGCTATTAGCTTCGTCATGTCTGTCTGTCCGTCAGTCCGTCCGTCTGTCTGCATGGAACAACTCGGCTCCCACTGGATGTGTTTTCGTAAAATTTTATATTTAAACATTGTTCGAAAATCTATGGAGAAGATTTAATTTTTATTGTAATCTGACAAACATAACAGCTACATTACATGAAGACCAATACACATTCATGGTGTCTTGCTCATTTTTTCTTAGAATGAGTAATATTTCAGAAAAAATCTTAGATTTGTATAATGTATTGTGTACCATCAGTACACAGCAATATATCAGTACAGTGATACAATAAATACAGTTAGGTCACATAATGGCTAAATGTTTCGACCATAAACGGTCATCTTCAGGCCAATGAAGAACATTATTTTACCTTAATAATGTTCTTTATTGGCCTGAAGATGACCGTTTACGGTCGAAACATGTTGCCATATTGTGACCTGACTGTATATATTATATCACTGTACTGATGTATAGTTGTATATTGACGGAATATAATACATTATACAAATTTGTTAATACACAACGGAATGGCCTCTGTCAAAAAAAAAGAAAATTGTAGAGCAAATCAAAGCACACATTTTATATTCCATAAACTTTTCTTCTAAAATCGTGCCGTTTATGAGACAATGTGGAAAAATATGGGAGGGACGAACAGGCCACAGATGTCAATACAATACATTCCATGCGCATTGCAAACTAGACAACTAAAGCTACAGACACACACTCGGAATTTGTAATACTTATTAACTTCCCACGACAACAGTGCTTACGTGAGCACGCCTACATTATACGTTTATGCGTACATTGCCTATTATATATTGTCACTCTTTTTACCCTTCCTGAGTATCTGTACCATCTTCATGTGGCGGACAGTAGCCATGTTGTATTAATTACGAATTTTGCACTGCAGATGTGATTCAATCCCAGCTTAGCGGCTCTGAAATATGGTAATCCTGCTTGTGAACCGCAACATTCCACGAAATATTCCCTGTACATTCCGATCCCGTCAAATTGAATGTTTTGTATCCTGCATGTTCAAGACCCCTACTTTCGTACCGCATATTGTATACCACAAAAAAAAGTCGCCAACTGCCATGTGTTTCGCATATTATTAACACACAGCTCGTGCACAAGTTTCAAAACAAAATCAAAACTCCACTTCTCAGGGACTTTTTTTTCTGTTCTTAAAACTATTAAATTTGGCCCTAGCTTATTGGAAGTTTGGGTAGCTCAGTCGGTATAGCGACTGGCTACGGGCTGGACGGTCCGGGGATCGAATCCCGGTGGGGGCGAGATTTTCCCCACCTGTCCAGACCGGCCCTGTGTCCCACCCAGTCTCCTGTACAATGGGTACCGGATCTTTCCCGAGGGTAAAGAGCAGCCGGTGCGTGACGCTGACCTCTCACCCCCTTCCAGTGCCGTGGTCAAGAAAGAGTAAAGCTATACCTCTATTCCCCTATTGGCCGTGCGGCCTGTACAGAGCCTCAGTGCTTGTATAAGGGTGCACTTTGCCTTTACCTTTATTGGAAGTTTACAAGCAGTTAGACTGGCCATCTTGTAGTTCACCAATAGTTTTGCTTACGATTCCTGTATTTCTTCGTTACGCCGCATGAGTCTGCTTGACAAATACGAAATTTATCCGCATATGCTCGAGATGAGCGCAAAAAGGCGTGTAGTTCTGCATGTAAATGAGTCGTTGAAATTGTCCGTCTTACATGAAAGAAAATTTTATGTTTTACTACAAATAGTAAAGACATTTGTTCATACCAGTTGTTGTAAGTAAAATTTTTAGAAAATAATTTAGCGGCTCTCAAGTTTTAGTGCGTAGTGAAGGATGACAGCGTGGTTTTAATGCGCACCTTATAGGACTGTCCAACCACCTCAACTCGCCTACTAAAGCCTTCTCAGACTTAACCCCCGAAATTCTAGTCCATACCTCATTTAGTAATTTTATTATGGAAACTTACTTAATAAAACGATCTTTTTTGTAATCTTAGTTTACCAGCACATACGCGTAGGTTCGCCATTGTTCCCTAGCGTGGACCATTTCAAACAAAATTGTGTCTGCACTGTACTGCCGTCCCGCTGTTGATACACAAACCATTTTGTCTATCATAACATAAGCAGATCTGACATCAGGTTTTTGAGTCGCTCTAGTGAGTCACTTGCTTATTTATGCCTATCTAATGTTTCAAAATATTTAAAAGAGGTGAAATATCTCAGTCACTGTAGTGTCTATGCTACGAGCGTGTCTACCGGTTACCCGGGATCAGCTTTCAGGAGAAATATATATTTTTCGTTTCCGACAGCAATAGAGAGCAAGCACCCACTAGTAGGGATCAGCTTTCAGGAAAAATAGATATTTTTCGTTTCCGACAGCAATGGGGAGCAAGCACCCACTAGTAGGGATCAGCTTTCAGGAAAAATAGATATTTTT
>Ga0136643_10018697_pt1 | contig 10451 bp, 6 predicted proteins | sample TergutLab28metaG_FD_96883 | JGI IMG/M metagenome (GOLD analysis project Ga0136643, IMG submission 96883) | Labiotermes labralis P1 segment gut microbial communities from Petit-Saut dam, French Guiana - Lab288 P1 (version 3) (version 3) | ecosystem: Host-associated > Arthropoda: Insects >... | reverse complement strand
TGCTTTACTCCTGGAAAAAAGACCCAGTATCGATTGTATAGCAGGATGGGTGGGTGCCAGGGACAGTCTGGATGGGTGTGGAAAATCTTGCTCCTTCTGGAATTCGATCCCTCGACCATCCAGCCTGTGGCAAGCTGCTACAACAACTATGGTACCCCGGCATGGGAAGGCAATAATTATTAAATATTCTGGGTGTGTGTTTGTAGCCCTAGTTATCTATGCAAAGCACACGTGCTTGTATTGTCATCTGTGGCCTGTATAACACTACCATATTTTTCCACATTATCTTATAAATTGCATGATTTTCAGAAAGCAAGTTACTGAACATAAAATATGTGTCTTGATTTTCTCTACAACTTTTGTCTGACATATTTCTCATTCTCAGAAGAATTCATTGAAATACTATCATAAATGCACATAAATCTTCATGTAAAATACCCATAGTTCTTGTCATATTTTACTCAAATTTGAAATTTTTGTTAACGGATTTTCAATAACTACTCAAATATCAAATTTCATGAAAATCCATCATGTGGGAGCCCAGCTGTTCTATGTGGTAGGACAGACAGGCATGATGAAGCTAACAGTCACCGTTTCAATTTTGTGAACGTGCCTAAAAATGGAAGACGCAAACTCTATTAAAATCCATTAAAAATACTGCAAGATCTAGTCCAAGAATGACATGACTGGATGGTAGTAAAAAGTTATGAACTGGAATAAGGTGGTGTCAGACAGGAAATTGTAACTACTGAGGTTTAGAATTGAACTAAGCCATACCAAGCGCCAGACAGAAAAAACATTAACTTGAATCATTATGCCTTTATGTGTAACATACCTTTTATATTTCTCTGACTTGTTATATATGGTTTCTGAGGTTCCATTTGTTCATTACTATCTTCTAGAAGGCCATACTTCATCTTCAAGTAGCCTCTTAGAGCCCGTTTAACAATATCCAGATCGGATTCTAGTTTGTCAAGGTGATTCAACAAAGCACCACAACGTCTGCAGAGCATATCTTCAATTGTTACAACCACCATGAAGCCTTCACCCATCAACTGTCCTATTTTTTTTGTAAGTCCAGTCTTTGTGTAGGATGTATGGCTTACTGACAGAGGAACCCCTCTGCCTATAATTTCCTCATCACATATAAAACAATGAGGAATAATATTTTTAGAATAAATATTACTGTGCAACTCTTGATGAGACCTGTTTGGCTGGAATCACAAGAAATATCAGTCAAACACTAATAAAGAATGTGTGCATTACATACACAGTTATTCAGTAAAACATTCTGATATAATGGTTATCACTCCTTCAATAATGAAGTATGCACTTCATTACTGGCAGGGATGATTTATCTTAATACCTCAAAGCAAGTACCAAAAAACAAGTAATATTTCTGAAATGGGAATCTTCTTTCACTGTAAACCTTCTCTATTTCCAACAGAACAGTACAAACCAATGTAGAACTACCTTTCCCCTTCAAAATGCAAACCAGCATTCACATCATGCAGGCAAATAGGACATTGGTCCACCCAGGCAAAGGCGTGAGGTATTGTATTGGAGGCTGCATGTCAATGGGGGGGATCACGTGTGTGGTGACATTTATTTCACCATTACTTGTGCAGCCACAACAGAAACCAGAGAAGATGAAAAGTCATGGAAACCAAATCTCACACGGAGCCAGAATACAACAAGAGGATGCTGGTAGCACTAGCAAACCTGTGTACTTACAGTTAGCCAAGGAAAAGGCCTTACCATTTGTGAGAAACATAACATGCAACTTCTTCACATTTATTTATACTACAGCCAGGAAAGGCAGCAATGTCAGATCTTGGCCAGAAAGAAACTTTGTGGCTGGTAAAATCCTGGATTTGTGGAGGGCAAATATGTGGGCTAACTAGCTCTGGGGGAGCAATATTCCCTGTTGTACTTAATGTTAATTCAAGAACCTGCATTTAGTCAGGAAGGAAACTCCTGCCTTTATTTGTGGAGCTGTTCTTGGGACAGGACAACAGCAAGGATAACATTCATGACAACAGAGAGCCAGAAGGAACTTAGCATACCTCTCCTATGATATGGATGAATCATCACCAACCAAGGAGAAAAGGGATGTCATCATCTACTGTAAAATTCATCACTGAATGTGATGCCAATGCACACCACATCATACGGATGAGTAGTGGGACTAATCCAGGAAAAGAAAGCTTAATGGAATAATTAGTGAGTTTAAAAGTGAATATTCTCAATCAGGAAAATGAACCTACCTTTGTAATTCACAACAGCAGAGATGTTATTGAATTGATGCTAGGTATGATGCTTGGCATGTAGCTGAAGAGCCCTCACTGTCAGATCACAGATACTGTACACATACTTTCAAATCAGCAGTACAGAAATGACTAGTTACTTCTAGGGACCCAAGGAGAACCAACTGTAAATCTTATAAAGGTGACTTCAAGGTATACCTTGAAGATGTATTGTGAAATATTTGCTCAGCTGAAGATTTAGACCTCGCAGGTGCCATGTTGCAACAGGCCACCTTCTCCATTCTATCACCAGAATTGTTTCGTCATAAATCTGCCTTGGTGGAAACAAGAGGTGACCAGACTGAGAGCTCAAAAAGGCTGTTTAATGGAGCTAAAAAAAAAATGAGTGGGACTTTTATACAAAGAATGCACTTTTTACAACAGGCAGTCCACACAATCTTCCTCGAGGATGTATTACAAGGGGACTCTAGGACAAACCAAGTGCTGCCAGACCCATGAAGATCATGGAAACACAAGTTGGTAAAAGGGTACACAGTCTAAGGCTATCTGATGGTTGATACACCCAGGCTGGAAGAGTGACTCTGGTTGAATTATACAGGTTAAACTTCCCAGATTCAGATGCAACTGATGATGTTAGATGAGCTACAATCATATTTGAGTGATATAAATAAGCCAAGAAGAGATGACATGTATCTGCACTTCTGCAACACAGGATTGAGAATTTGGCCTCATAACTGTGATAAATATTGAGGACATGTTTGTCATGTCATGTTTTCCATAAAGATAAAAAAATTCAAAAAGGAAGAGATGTAGAATTTCTTGGTTTGGGAACTGACAAACATCTGGACTGGAAGATTCACACTCAGCAGGTAATACAAAATTAGGTACTGCCTGTTATGCTGGTTAGATTCATGTAGCACTTAGTAATGTAGACACACTTACAATGATCTACTTTACATATATCCATTTGTTAATGAAGTATGACATCACATTTTAGGATATTACTACAGAAAATAGAAGGTTCTTTCAATTACAGAACAGAACTGTGAGAATTACGACAGGAGCAAGATCCACACATTCACATAATGAGAATAACAACCATACCATCACAATACAAATAGAAAGAACAGTGCGTAGAAGGAAATTCGACGCAATAAACATTCTACAATGCACTCAATGAGAATGTTAAATTGTCCTGGGCAACAAGACTCATATATTCCTTTAACTAAGAACAGATTTGAATGCATAAGTAATCACCAGTTTCAGGATCCTCCACAATTTTGCACTCACTCTAAGCTTAAGACGATGGAATGATCAAGAAATAGTTATCAAAACAATCATAGGATTGTTCTTTTGGGTGACAGTCAAGTGTGTGGTTGCTCTGGTAAATTATCAGACATACTAGGAAGTTCATATAACATTTTTGGAAACACAAAACCTAATGAGAACATAAAGGAAATTACTAACTCTATAAATTTAAAGACTGAAAACCTCACAAAAAAAGAAATAGTGGTTATTTGCAGTGGTACAAGAGATGTAGACAAGAATGAAGCCAATGATGGTTTAAGAACTCTCTCTGAATTTGCCAAGCTTACTTTAAACACAAATGTGATTGTGTGTTCCTCATCATTTTGATTTGCAGCCTTCATTATGCGTTAGTAAAGAAGTGGAGTTACTTAACAGGAAATTACAAAAGACAGTTAAAACCTTTAGTCACATGCATGTATGTAATATGAGTACCAACAGAGACCATCTTACTTCACATTGTCTTCATTTGAATTTACAAGGGAAAAAGTGGATTATAAATAAATGGGTATCATCACTCCCATTATACCAAAATCTTGAATATCTGTTACTCCTCTCCCTAGGATGGAAAAAAGTGATAATAACTATGATGATCAGGCACATAGGAATGAGCTTGTTACAGAAGGATCAAATTTGTCAAAAAAGAAATATAGTCTATCACAGGAAGAAATTTCCTTCAGTACCCCAGAATTGGAAGTAGGTGGTGAATACAGAGAAGAGGAAGGAGTCCTAAAAGAAATTCCTGGATTGCCTATTTCAAAAACAAGTGAACCACGTAAAAGAGGTGAAGGTAAAGATGCGAAGTACATTGTGACAAAGATGGATATAACTTATAGCCTAAGTGATGAAAAGGTTAAGAGGAAGTGATAAATGTAATGCCTAATTTTGGAACAATTCGTAAATCAAATAGGATAAAAAATCCACCATCTGCTAAATTGGATGATTTTTTATGGTCAATTTAGATCAGAATGATATTAATAACTCTAAAGAGAACCTCATTCAGTTCACTATTAATTCTAAGCACAATCAGATTTTGTTTCCAGATGATATTACTGTAATTATTAGTAACCCACATTTCATGACTTTAGAAAGAAATTTGAATATAGTGTTTAAGACAATGAAGAAGAGGTTTAATTCAAACCTCCTTTCATTGAATTTTGATGAAACTTATTATTAAAAATAAATCTTTAAATAAAATACATATTTAACATGAAAATAAAATGATAATACAGATTAATTTTGTGAAATTTTTGGGTATAAGAGTAGATAATACACTCTCTTGGAAACAACATATTGCTACAATTACTCCCAAATTAAATAATGCTAGTTATATAATTAGAAGATCTAGCCTGTATTTATCATAGGTTGCATTAAAAATGGTATACTACATTTTTTTTCACTCAGTAATGTCCTACGGTTTGATTTTTTGGGGTAATTAAACTAATAGTTAGTGTGTATTAAAATTACAGAAAAGAGCTATTGGAATAATAAGGGGGGCTAGGAATAATGACTCATGTAGAGAGTTCTTTAAACTCCTAAAAATATTATCCTTATCCGCCCAATACATATATTCTCTGTTAATGTTTGTAGTTAACAACAGAAATTTATTTTTGGACAATGTGGAATTGTACACAACAAAAACTAGGAATAGCAATAACCTATATCACCCTTCATCTCACTTAACAAAATACTAAAAAGGAGTCCGTTATGCTGGAATTAGAGTTTTCAATCATTTGCCGACTTCCATAGAGAGTACAGTGAATGAGACAGAAGTGTTCAAAAAGACCTTAAAGAGGTTTCTCCTGGATAATTCTGTTTATTCTATGGATAAATTTTTTAATTTTAAGGAATAAGTTATGTTCTAGTTTACAATAACTAATGACATGATGTATTAATAATTTATTATGTAAATTTTATGTACAACTGTATTCGGTTATGATGTCTGTAATTCAATGAATACAGTGTGTGACTGTCTCCACATCCTGGGGATGCTCATGTAAGTGGATATATAGAAGTAAATGAATGAATGAAATCGTTAATACCTTTTATGGTAAATAATATAGAATATTTCAATTTTAACTTTTTATGTGCATAGCATTAATACAAGAAAGAAATTACCATTTCACAGACCAACAGCAAACCTTACATCATTTCAAAAAGGTGAGTATTAGGCAAGCATAAAAAACTTAAATAAATCCTCACAATGCATTATATCTTTCATAGTGGTTCAGAAACACTTTTTACAAGGTCACAAGAATGAAATAAATATTGATGAGTACTGCTATAATTAATTATAACACAATGCTCTATTCCTATATCATTTTTGTCTGATTGTAATTATTGTTAATATTGATTGCACATATAATGTTCTATTGTACCATCACTTGTTTCGTGTCCAAACATAGTATGATGGACTGATGGAGCAAAGGTATGTATGTATGCACTTACATATGGACGTACAAAACTACATACAAAAAGCGGACACCTTATATTAGGGCCACACAGGAACCAGCTGAGACAAGTGTTGGGACCACTTAAAGGGCAATGTCACCTGAGATGTGACTAATGGGATGAGTAAACAGTCTTATCCGCAATGGATGCTGTACATTAAATACACAGCACGAATTTTTGTGTTTCTGTTATAAATTTGTTCAATACTGTGTTCTGTATTTTCTCAACTGAGAGTACGTACCTGCATTAAGGCTAATTTGTCTGGAATGAAAGTGTCCCAATTAACTTTTCAGTCTGTGATAAGCTGATTTCACACTATCAGGCTATACCTACTCTTACCCACCCTTGTCTTGACTTGCCATTTAGTAGACCTACAGCAACCTAAATAGAGTCAGTTCTGCATCCTGACACTAGCCAGGATACCCAATGTAACACAAGTAATCGCTGTACTTTAAAAATATACAAGTTTGATGGGAGACAATCACCGAGTCAATAATCAATTTCACTGAGAACTTACAATTCAACACACAAACACTGCAGTACTTCAACTATTTATCATTAACTGGCTTATCTTTAAGCCCATTCCTATGCTGTTAATTAATAACAGGTTCAATAAATATTACTGATACGCCAAATAATGAACTTCTAAGACCACATTCAAATGCCCCTTTAAAGCATCTATAAAGTAAAATATTTGTTATGAAGAACGATCTTCAAATTTTAAACTACTGTTTTCAGTATCAGGTTTTCTAGTTCTTATTCTGAGGGGCCACGTATTTGAAATTCAAGCATGGCAGTAATTTTTTTCGTAGGTTGTTATGTGACGGGCAATATTTGGTTTTTCAAACACTCCCTCACAATCTATCACACTTGATTAGTTATTGTGCAGATATTACAATTCAGTATGGCTATTATCTTTATTGGCATCATTTAACATGTCAAGGATGTAACCTCAATTATTACTATTATAATTTCCATACAACGGGTTCAGGATGGACAAATTCAATTCCGGCATATATACTCATTTCTTCCTTTTCAAATGAACATTCTCATGCACTGCTTTCGAGATGAAGCCTGCCGGAGGCTACTTTCATAAAATACTTCTTGTCTAACCTTTTCTGTAGTTTCTAGTGTTACTTTCTTCATGGTTGCACTTTCATTGAACGTTTCCTGTTACAGATGTTCTACTGATTCAGATCTCTGTAAACAGAACTCGACTTTTCGCGACCAACATGGCGTTTGATCGAAAACTAAAACGAATTTTCAACGCACTACTCTCACACCACTGACTAGGAATTTTACTCTGTGAATTGTGGTGGCTTGTTTCGCCGTATAATGTAACAAAATGCCCGATGAATAAATCAAGATAGATGCTGACACTTTTTTACAAGACTAAACTTCATTACAGAACCTAATCTCATCACAGAAACTACCTAATATGACGTCAGGACAGAATATGGCGATCATTACATACGTAATCGTTGCCTTGACAACGAAACCAAATCCAAACATTCTGAGGTGTTGAATTGGAAATTTATGTGAAATAACTGTCTAGGATGAGGACTGTGCCGGTGTGGGTTGACAAAGTTCATGATCGGGACAAAGTGGAACAGTGGTAAGTGAAAAAATTCACCATTACGTTACTGAGCATAAAGATTTGCCAGTACTCTTGTTCGTTAAGAGTAGTTTTATATTGAATTTCAGCATATATGATTTGTGCTTCAATCCAGATGGGTCTCAGCTGGTGGTTGCAGCAGGTCAAAGAGTTCTCGTCTATGATACTAGTGATGGGTCCCTTATTCAGCCTTTGAAAGGTGCAGTATGACATGTTTTTTGTGTGCAATATAGGTTATTGTGTAGAATGCCCCATGGCATCGTGTTTCAGGATATGGTGTGATTATGTTAATTCAGGTGATATCCTTTTTATAGGGAAATTAAAGGTGTACTCTGCACATTTGCCACAGAACTCATTGAATGACATGAACGTATGAGATTTGTGGTTTTCACAAAGTTTTGATGAAGATGCAAGTCGTCATTGATGTTATGCTGTGTCAGCTGGTAAATAGTTACTGATATTTCAGAGGAGTGTAGTACCTTCGGAATGTGTAACTGTTTACCAGTTGACATAGTATAACATCCGTGGGTAAATAGTTACCAATGTTTCAAAGGAGTGTAGTACCTTCAGAATTTGTAACTGTTTACCAGTTGACATAGTGTAAGATCCAAGGGTCAGGCCTTCCAAGAAGAGGATCTGGACTGCTTGAACCTGAAGATGAAGCCACAGTGCTTCATCAAAATGTTGGTAACTGCATATCAGTCAACATGGCTTAATATATTAAGAAGACTCGAATCTTGGATATGACAAGAATTTTTTGTGCTCTGCATGTTATTGTAACATTTATGTGAGAACATTTATTTTTAAGTAGTGAATGTTACATAGATATTTACACAGACCTCAATTTTTAGTGAGAAAATTTTTATATGAAGGCAGCAGTAATGGTCTGATCCAGTAAAACTTTCCTACAGAATTCTTGAATTGGAGTGGGGAAATACACCTTTAGTGATTAATGTGTTGATAATTTTCCAACAGGTCATAAAGATACTGTGTACTGTGTTTGTTATGCAAAAGATGGGAAACGTTTTGCATCTGGAAGTGCTGATAAAACTGTCATTATTTGGACATCAAAGCTTGAAGGTGTGTTAAAATATTCGTAAGTATATTTTATAATTCATATTCAGTAACAGAAGCATTTTGAAGAATAATAATTTGTAAAATTAACATGCATCTAAAAGTTGAATTCATTTTTATAATACTGATGCTGTAGTGTAATTTAATGTCCTTAGCCTTCGGGATGGTCCATTTCAAATAGACAGAGTTGGTGATTCCAAATTATGCTAAAGGAATTTCAGTATACTATTTGTTTTGGAGCTGAGAACCCAAAACCCCTCATCCCCACCCCATTGAGTGGCTGTGTTTAAGATGCTTTTAATATCATTAGCACAACATTTTGAAAATGAAATATTTGTAAAAATGAAATATTTGTAAAATGAGACATTGCTTCTGATCTTTAATGTACATATTTGAGAGGCCATGAAATATGGATTCTGAGTGTTTGAAGTAATATTCAGGTAATATTGCAGTTTGTTAGGAGGGAGTTAATCACTCACATTTTATGTGAAGTTTGTGCAGTTTATATGAATTTCTTTGTGAATTTTGAAACACAAGTCCAACAAAATACTTTCCAAAATGGTACTTAATTTTTAATTTTTGGTGTTTTATTTATTTTTTTAATTTGTTATCATTATATAAGTGCAGAAATAAACCTTTTCATTTGGTGACCCTGTCATATTTTAAACCAGTTCAACAGTTCTGGAAATTTTTATTCTGAAATGCACTGTATCTCTAGAATTATGTTTTCTTCTGGTTTTATCCTAGTAATCTGGTTACCATTAGTCACGAAAGATAGTGTTGGTAAACTCAGTATAGAGCTTAAGTTGTAGCAGTTAAATACATTTACATAAGTAGAAGTGGTTCTTAATACTGAATTATCTTAATTGTCTCATTGTTCAGTGGTGCATTACACAGAAGCAAGTAAATAGTGTAATTTTAATTTCTCACTTGTGTCTCAGAAAAGTGAGAAATGTTGCATGGGCTACACTGTTCTTAAAGGACAGGTTACTAAAATGTTGTGATGTTGCATTTCTACTGTGCACATCTTTAATCACCATTAAAAGTTACTACCAGCTATGCAAATTGCTGTTGTGACTAGCCAAGTACCTGCATTGTACCTCTGATATGTTTTGGCTTAAAGGTTGTTATCAAGTTTAACACAAGTGGAAGTATTGGAGGTTTACCATATGATTGCTTGACAGCAGTGTAGTCATTAACCCAGAATTTCAGCTAAACAATGTAATACATTGTTAACAACACAATGTAGTTTTATGTCTCAGTAAAAGTATGTTCAAAAGATTGCTGCTTCAAATTGTAGCTTGGCAGCAGAAAGAGACTGAGAAATAGAGAGTGCAAGTACGCATGTATGTGCATGTGACACACTTGCACATACTCACTCACACACACATACACACACACACACACACATGCATGTAGTCACTGATATCAAGCTACATTAGACACAGCAATCTTTTTTATGTCTTTAAAAGTAATTTTTGGGATAAAAAAATACATTGTGTTTTTGAACCATGTATTATATTCTTTTAACTGGAATGGTGTGATGATCATTCCACTGTGAAGTGAGAGAGAAAACCAACAAGATGCAACAGTTAGATGTTTATTTTCATGTTTTGGGCATAATGATGCCCAAAACATGTTGAGAAATTGTTGAAAATAAACATCTAACTGTTGCATCTTGTTGGTTTTCTCTCTCACTTCACAATTTGCTCACGATGCACGGTCACAGAAACCTAAAG
>Ga0136643_10018695_pt1 | contig 10452 bp, 11 predicted proteins | sample TergutLab28metaG_FD_96883 | JGI IMG/M metagenome (GOLD analysis project Ga0136643, IMG submission 96883) | Labiotermes labralis P1 segment gut microbial communities from Petit-Saut dam, French Guiana - Lab288 P1 (version 3) (version 3) | ecosystem: Host-associated > Arthropoda: Insects >... | reverse complement strand
GGCCACCTACAGAGTGTGACGATACCAGATGCTGTATAATACAATTTTACCTCCTGATGATGAGCACAATAGTGCTCGAAACATGTAGAGGAATATAATAAACTTATTATAAAACAAGAATTTGTGCATTAAGTTGTTCAATTGATAAGACTGCAGATAGAAGTTGTAGAGAAACTCATAATACACATTTACGTTCAGTAACTTTCTTCCGAAAATCGTGCCATTTATGAGATAATATGAAAAAAGTGGCACAGCCGAACATGCCACAGATCACAATATATCGCGGCGCATGCGATTTGCATGCTGGACTGTCACTCAGAATATGTGAAACTTATGGCTTTCTACGGTAAAAGTGGTTACGCGAACGCTCCTCAATGTTCCGTTACACGTACAATTCCTCTATTAAGTTGCATCAAAAGCGAAGATAGACTAATTCCCTATCACGAACACAAACACATACACTTTCGAGCTTCTTGGGTGACAGAAATATTATACCAAAATTAGTCTGTGTTTGAACATTATTTTTCCGTACAACGTAAAAACAACAACGTGGGCTTTTCTAAGGACTCTTCTCCATGGAGTTAGTTACTTTGTTAGACATGATGTGACAGTTGTGTAGTGCTTTCCTACTTAAATGATGGATTGACTTCCATCAAATTTTCCCGGGAAAAGACACTAAAACTTATGGTAGTAATTTCTCCGCCACCAGCCAAAGAAATTGGCAAATCTAATTATACGAGCAAGGACTCAAGGACTTTGCAGAACAATCGTTTGATTCAATCCCAATTTAAACACAGGTAAAAAATATATGTTCTATTCTATTAAACTAAATATTATATTACAATGACTGACAGGTCAATAGTTGTAAACTAAATCAATCAAACTCTGCCAAAATGTAATATAAGTTATTTAAATAATTAAGTTGCTTTCCCTCTATAAATCGAAGCGCGTAAATTTGGAATAAATCTTAAATATAATTGCCAAACTGCTCAACTCGAAGTAAAGTAAATTTTGAGTAGAGTCAATATGCTTTACGTTGTATAAACAGCAGACGGTACAGCATCGTAGTATCGTTACAACAATCTTTGTAATAATTATATTCAATCACTGTAATTCTTCAATCGTAGATACGTGACAGCCGATGATCAATTTGTTAGCGAGTGAGGACGTTTACCGGGTCGAGCTAAGCTTTATAGAGTAGAGCTGACAAGTCATGCATTCTTAAAATTACGAGTATAATGATCTGATCCAGTCACTGCCGGGTTCAAGCACAGTAAAGAGTAACAAACGGAAAAGTATTGCTGACTTTTGCGGCTGTGACTGAGTGATATCTTCCTGGGTTTAAAAGTAATAAAGTTTCTACCTAATACAAATTATACGTAAATTTATCATGCATTACAGTTGTATTGACTAAAGACAGATGTCCTCATGTCAGAGAAATACTGACATTTTCAGACTTGACATGTTGTGCATACCAGTTATTCTGACTGTCAAACTATACTACTATCGCAAGTGCTGATGCTGATAACCTCTGTGTCTTGTAAACACTGCCATATTCGCTGTAGTGTCATCAGCTGCCCTCTCCTGCTGGCCTTATGACCATGATCAGGAGGTGAACAACCGACCGGCCACCATGGCTGATGGGTGACGTCACTTACCTTGCCTGACCTACTGAACAACTGTTAGTTCAGTGGCCTGCATCAACACCCGTAACTTATAACGCCAATCAGCAGCCATTGTCTTCCTCCATTGCATTTACAGCACCTACGTACTGCTGTAAACATCTTATTAACGCTGCGCTTTTTAAACACAACGCAGGTGTAACATGGCCGACGATTTTGACGTCTTCACAATTCATCTCCGGAATTACTCAAATGATTTACGTGAAACTTGTTAGTGAAGGTCGACTTTACAACTTAGCGGACGATTTTATTTCGTTTTACGGATACAACATTCTTCATTAGATCAGTGGTTATATCCCGAGAGGTAAAGCGGCCATAGAGTGAAGTTGACTGCTCACTTCCATGTAATCTATTGGTCCGGCATGCTAGAAATTTCCGTCATCATTCCAGGTCATAAACCTGGACTCTGCAATGTAAAAGACAACTCGGTTTGGCCTTTGAAAATTACTAGCCTAATAACTTAAGCGCTGGTACTGCAATTTTCATTTTCGATCGCCTACGTCCACATTAAGATGTACAGTCATTCCTGCAGCTAAAATGAATTCAGTTTGTCCTCATGTATAGCGATCCGTGGAGCAATCTCGGAAGCCTTCAGCCAGTGCGACTGCAAACTTGAGGGTTCAACTGCCAGACATCAAAACACAGTTACACTTCCAAAGGATTAATTTGCAGACACCAGCCTTCTGCCACCGGTGACAACATTCCATGGTATGAATACGTCAAGTCCTTCAGCCAAGACGACTACACTTGTTAGGATTAGCACGCGACCTGTTAGCAGATTAAGGAGCACCACTGAGGTGTACAGCCATGCGTTTCGTAGGCAGGAATGGTTAGACCAACAATGGACGAATTGAGGGAATCCGCCCTGAGCAAATTTCTTGGTTGGTTGGTTGGAAAACTAGGCGCTCCCGAATTGTAGACTGACAAGAAAATTTGGTTACTTTTTCAAAGCGCTACTTACACAGATTTTAAAGAGTTTTCCTGTATACAGTAAAAGAAGTAACAATTGTGTCACATTTTATGTATTCATGCCATTCTTTATGACAGATCGAAATAGCAGACAACAACTGTTCGGCGAAAGAATCGTGTGCTACAAAAAGAACCGTAATATTTTGTTCTACTTTAAGTGTAGTGAAGTCATGGATGTTTACTACTTTATGTATCAAAGCTCAATGGTAATCACAGGACAACACAGCTAATGTTTTGATGCTGATACTGTGATTCTTATCAGAATTACCGTTATTGTTATTATTATTATTGTTATTATTAGTCCATGACAAGTGGGGCCCTGTCACCACGGCATGGCGCGTCTTCAGGTGGATGGAAGAACGGCCTGCAATATGGACAGTAGTTTCGAATGTATTGCATAAGCGGACACCCGTCAAGGGGTGGTCTTCCACCTTGAAGGGTGGCGAGGTGTTAACAACTCTTCATCGTATAAAATGGCCGTCTTACGAAAAGGATACGTGTGCCTCTGGCCTGGACTGATCCTTTGGTATAACATAAACAACGGAAAAGGGATATGAGATTGAATATATGGAATGTAAGGAGCCTGTATAGTTCAGGGTCACTTACAAGAGTAGCCAGGGAATTAGCAAGGTATGAGGTAGACTTAGTGGTTGTACATGTGGTTAGGTGGGAAAAAGTGGGCGCTGTAAGAGCAGGGGATTATATTTTTTCTATGGAAAAGGAAATGAGAATCATCAATTGGGAACAGGATTTTTTTGTACACCACAGAATAGTATCAGCAGTTAAGACAGTAAGGTAAGGTGATCCCGTTAAAGGCCCGGTGTGGCCCAGAGGGTGGGTAGAGTTACAGCTCTATTCTTCCATGACAGCGGCACTAGAAGGGGGTGAGTTGCCAGCAGCACGCTCCGGCCGCAAGTTGAGAGTAGAGTTTGTTATTAATAGGATATCATATATATTATAACTGTTTTGAATATGCATGCGCCAAGTGAGGAGAAAAGTGATGTATCAAAAGACGGTTCTTATGAGGAATTAGAGCAGGCGTTCGAAAATTTTCCTAAATACCATATGAAAATCCTATTATGAGATTTAAATGCAAAATTTTGGGGGCAGCGTATTTTCAAACCGAGAAGTGGGAATGACAGGCTACATCAGAATAGTAATGATAATAGTGTTAGAATAGTAAACTTTGCCACATCCAAAAATCTAGTAGTTAACAGCACTTATAGTGCCCCATTTGTCTCACTTAACCACATGTACAACCACAAAATATGTCTTATACCTTGCTAATTCCCTGGCTACTGTCGAAAGTGACCCTGGCCTATACAGGCTCCTTATATTCCATGCATTCATCTCATGTCCCTTTTCCATTGTTCCCGCACCGAAACATTAAAAAATACAACTGGGCCTCTCCTGATGGGAAGACTCACAACCAGAATGATCACATATTGATAGACAGGAGATGGCATTCAACTGTACTCGATGTACGATCTTTCAGGGGAGCCGATTGTGATGCTGATCACTATCTGGTGGCTGCAAAAGTTAAGGAAAGATTGGCAGTAATTAAATAAGCAGCGCAGAAGTTTGATGTAGAGCGATTTAATTTCAGGAAGCTAAGTGAAATGGAAATTAGGAAACTGTGTCAGACTAAAATCTCAGAGGTTTGTAGCTTTGGGGATCTTAAGTGATAGCGAGAATATAAACAGGGCTTGAAAAAAAAACATTAAAGAGCATATCAAAACCTCAGCTAGGTCTGCATAAACTGAAGCGTCATAAACCATGGTTTGATGAAGTATGTTAACAATTTTTAGATGAAATGAAGCAGGCTGAAATGCTGTGGTTACCGGCTCCAACCCAAAACAATGTAGATATCTAAGAATGTAAGACGTGAAGCTAGTAGACAATTCAGGAACAGAAAGAAGGAATATCAAAGCTAAAATTCATGAACTTGAAAGTAACATTAAAAAAAAATGTCAGAAACGTGTATATGGGCATCAGTGACTTTAAGAAGGGTTACCAGCCTAGAACAAATACAGTAAAGAATGAAGAATGAGAAGAGTGATTTGGTTAGAGACTCCCACAGTATTGCACAATATTGTCTATGAGTCTGGTATTCCCATGAAAATGTTAAGACTAATAAAACTGTGCCTGAAATATTTCCTATTAAGAATGGTTTGAAACAAGGTGATGCTCTGTTGACATTGCCTTTAAACTTTGCTTTAGAGTATGCAGTCAAGATGGTTCAAGTAAATCAGGATGGCTTGAAATTAAAGGTAAACATCAGCTTTTTGTTTACGCTGATGACGTAAATATGTTGGGCGGAAGCGTACATAATATATACAAAAACACAGAGACTTTAGTATTTGATAGTAAGGCGATTGGACTAGAAGTAAATGCAGACAAAACTAAGTACTTGGTAGTGTCGCGAGACCAGAATGCAGAAGAAGTCACAAAATAAAGATTAATAATAGTTCCTTTGAAGGGGTGGAAGAGTTAAAATAATTGGGAACAATCCTAACGGGTCAAAATTCTATTCAGAAAGAGATTTAAGACCAGATTGAAATAAAGAAATGCTTGCTATCATTCGGTGCAGAATCTTTTGTCTGCCATTATGTTATCCAAAATACAAAGACTAAGATATACAGAACTATAATTTCGCCTGTTGTTTTGTATGAGTGCGAAACATGGTCGCTTATATTGAGGGAAGAACATAGGCTGAGGAAGTTTGAGAATTGGGTGTTGAGGTGAATATTATGGCCTAAGAGGGATGTGGTGACAGGGAAGCGGAGAACACTACATAATGAGGAGTTCAATGATCTGTACTGCTCACCAAATATTATTCGAGTGATCATATTGAAAAGAAAGAGATGGGTGACCATGTAGCACGTATGGTGGAGAGCAGGGAGACATAAAGGGATTTGGTGGGGAATCCTGAGGGAAAGAGACCACATGGAAGATCCAGGCGTAGATGGGAAGATAATATTAAGATGGATCTTCAGAGTGGGATGTGGGGCCATGGAATGGATTGATCTGGCTGAGGATAGGGACAGGTGGCGAGCACTTATAAACGCGGTAATGAACATTCTTCTTCGGTGGCGCTACAGCCCGGGGTGGGCCTTGGCCTCATATACAATACGCCTCCAGGCCTCTCGATCCCTTGCTCTGTCTCTCCTTTCGTTTATTCCCATCTTTCTCAGGTCCGTGGACACGCCATCCAGCCATATCGGTAATGAACATTCGGGTTCCATAAAATGTGAGGAATTTCTTGGCTAGCTGAGAACCGGTTGGCTTCTCAAGAAGGATTCTGCTACATGGAGTGAATAAGTAAGTAAGTAAGTAGTACCGGTATTAGTAGTGGTCGTGATGGTGGTGGTGGTGTTGGTGGTGGTAGTAGTGGTGGTGGTAGTGCTGGTGGTGGTGGTAATAGTAGTAGCAGCAGCAGCAGCAGCAGTACAATAGTAGCAGTAGTAGTAGTAGTAGCAGTACTGTTGTCCTACATTTTAAAACGTATCATCCCGTGCGGATATGCCGGCTGGCCCTTGACCAAACAAGACTTGTTCGCCCATAAGTCAGCTTGTAAAGGAAGGGAAGCCATTTTTATGCCCGTTCGCAGTTTCGACAAAAGCGACTACTATCCTCGTCATGTTTGTTCCTCTGTCTGTCTGTCTGTCTATCCGCATGGAACTCGGCTCCCACTGGAAGGATGTCGAAAATCTGTCGTCAAAATTCAACTTTCATTAATATCTGACAAGAATAACGGGCACTTTGCATGACGACGTGTGTACATTTATGGAAATAGCTTGCTGAATTCTTCATAGAATGAGAAAAGTTGCAGACGGCAGTCGTAGAGGAAATCAAACACACTCTTTATGTTCAATTACTTTTTTTCCGAAAATCGTTCCGTTTATGAGATGATGTGGAAAAATGTGGTAGAGCGAGACAGATCACACGTGACGATGTAACAAGGCGCATGTGATTTGCATGCTGTATAACTAAGGCTAAAAACACGCACCCAGAATATGTAATACGTATTGCTTTTGTACGGTAACAATGGTTTTGCGAACGCGCCTCAATATTATGTTTATAGGTGCATTGCCCGTCAAAGCAATTCCTGTACAGGTCTGGACAAGCCCTGAGGTATCCAGGAGGTTGAGACTCCCATATTTCAAGGCACATGAAGGTGGCAAGGTTGTCAGTCCTACGCACCGACCGCCTTTACCCCTGGTAGTCATTTCTGTTAGGGGTTGAGTCTAACCCAGGGCCACAGTGCGGGCAGAAGGTTTTTGTCAATGAAGAATTCCAATGACATCATCCGGAATCGAACCTCATACCTTAGGGCTCGTAGCGCAGTGCCTCAACCAACTGTGTCAGCGCGTGCCCTCGAATAAATATATGGGTTTAAAATTTAATATTTAAATTGTTCTGCACTACGCGATAAGATACATTATAAATATATGGGGTTAAAATTTAATAGTTAAATTGTTCTGCACTACGCGGTAAGATACTTTATTAATATATGGGGTTAAAATTTAATATTTAAATTTTTCTGCACTAAGCGGTTGGATAAATTATAAATAAGCAAATGTAATACTAATGTATGGTGTTGATAATATACACAGTATACAAATTAAAATTATAGAGGACTCAACCTAAATTCAAGTGCAACCAAAAAATCTGGAATTGGGAGAATTCTCTTCGAAATTTATGAACGTAACTCCTGTATGTAAGCTATAAACGATTACTTTGAACTGTTGTTTGTCTAAGGAGAGTTGTGTATATCGTTATATTAGTCGGTTAGTAATGTCCTTGGGATTTAAATCAAAATTTAATCTCATTAGTTACGATAGGACCAGAAGATCGTAGCAGTAAACCGCAACATTCAGTGCGTATGGCAATGTCAGCCTTTGTCGACAGAATTATACCTTTATGCATTATTATTATTATTAGTAGTAGTAGTATATCAAGCTGGTATTATCCAGTGGAAAAGTAAATTCAAGTGCCCCCCCCCCCAAATTACACTGTGTAAGACTTTACCAATGGCAGGATTTTCGTATAAACCGCACGACGTAAATGCAGAAGTGTAAAATTTTCCTTCTGACTTTTCAACGGACATTCCGCTGGTCGCAGTTAATTATTGTTTTCGTGGTACAAATTCCGTAATTTTCAAAACATCATACACAAGCACAGACCTGTTTTGTGGAATGCACTGCTTTTATCGCTATGTTTACTGTTGTGTAAATTGGAAGTAGTCTAACGAATGCAGCCCGATCCAAATACATTAATTTAAATAAACAGATCTCTTATTCGATATTCTCTTTTTGCAGTCTACGGTCAATTCCGCAGTGACTGTACATTCTTGTTGTATAACGAAGAAATAAAACTTGCAATGTTAATTGTATTGCAAATCGTATTCCTCGTCCTTAACATAATCAGTCACAGAACATAAAATGACCTTCTTTACACTGCGATTTGATTTGTGAAGTAAAGAAATACTAATAGGAAACGAACAATAAAACATTAGTGGTTCATCAACTTCTGTGACATAAATCTAATACAATACTTGTTTCTACGAAGCACCATCAATCTAAAACACACATACGGATATCAAGTGTATCGATCAACGTTTTGTTACAATGAGGACGACAGTTACAAATAAACTGCACATAGAGAGGCTTAGACTAAGTTCATGGTGCAAGGCCTTTCTTTAAAATTTCATAGTTGCACAATCTCTCAATACATTCACCGCTTTTATGATGGAAGGCAAAAAAGGATTAGTGCAATAGTAAGGAGTTAGGTATGTTAACACTTACAGTCGTTGTTGTAAACTCCTATAACATAATAACAAATATAGTTGTGTTCGACTGTAAGTGTTAACATACCTAACTCCTTACTATTGTACAAAACACAACGGGGATGACGCACATTAAAAGGATTAGTGCATTCTGACACAGAAATACCGCACACCCTTAATTAGTTTAGCAAGTTGTGACTACACACCTATCACATGACACATACGCGGATCATATATAAAAATTCTTCTCCGCCATTATTTATTCGCTAAATACTGGTATAAGTTATATATATATATATATATATATATATATATATATAAAGGCAAAGTGATCCTGTTACAGGCCCGGTGTGGCCCAGAGGGTGGGTAGAGCTATAGCTCTACTCTTCCATGACCGCGGCACTGAAGGGGGTGAGTGGTTAGCAGCACGCCCCGACCGCATTTTACCCCCGGGAAAGACCCGGTACCCATTTTATAGGAGACTGGGTGGGCCCCAGGGCCGGTCTGGACGGGCGAAAAATCTCGTCCCCACCTGGATTCGATCCCGGAACGTCCAACCCGTAGCTCAGTCGCTATACCGACTGAACTACCCGGCCCATATATATATATATATATATATACATATATATGCTTCTAACCGGAAATAAAATCGTGGTTGTTTGGTTGAACACACAAGGGTGGTGTAGCGACTCACGTGCGATTGTATCAGTCCTGAATGTGTGTTCAAGAATGTGAAAGTAGGAGCGTTTGGGCTGTCTGAAGGTAATGGATTTGCCGGGGAGGACTGAGGACAACCACGGAATCGCTGTCATTTAGTAAGTAATAAATTACACAGCAGGAATTCTAAGTAAGAGAATACGACTCGAGGTGGCAGAATTGATACGAACATGCAGAATCCGCTGTGAAACACGAAATAGACCTCCAGGTCCTGCGTCACAGTACAAAAACAGCATCTCAGTCACGAAGACCAAACGGTTAACGCTGCTTAGGGAAGTTATATTTTGTTCATTCTAGCAGTCCTCCGGAACACAGAAACAATGCTGGTGCTGAATGTCACAACAGGTGGTATATCTCACGGTGCCTGAAATCGTTAACGGATTACGGTACGTGTCATCAACATAACTGGTTCTAACACCATATCCAACATCATCTTTTATGCAATCAATATAAGTGCACACAATAAAACTTTTTTTTCCTCAAAGAATTAGTTTCGTCAAGAAGTTAAGAAATTGCGATGATATTGCTACATTTTTTGAGGTTAATACGCATATGTACTACCTTCTATGTGAACACGATAGTTTTCCTTCTGTTGTTTTATGTTACGTCACCGGGTCATCAACCTTGTGGACTAGAGGATGTGTGATGTAGATTTGAATTCTTGTCAAGGGTGATAGGAAACGGGATTCCGTTCGCACTGCCTCAAGGTGGGTCGTGGTGTTAATCTGCCCACTTCCTGGATGCAACGTAACGGACCGACTTCTGCTGAGGGTTAATAATCCTCCGCCACATATTTTCTGCACATATTTACTATAATAGAGTCGGGATAGCGTAATTATGGTGATTAGGTTACGGGATGATCAATCCTGTGATCGAATCACCGCAAGGACCAGAGATTTACCTCTTCACCAAAACGTCGAGACCGGCTCTGGGACCCACCTAACCTCCTATTCAGTGAGTACTGTAGTCCTTTACTGGCAGTTAAGTGGCCGGGGAGTTAAGTTGACCGATCACCTCCATCTCATGTCCAGGTTAAGAATGAGTAGAGGTAAACCTCCAATCCTCCTGCATGCCTTTGTGGTTAAGTGGTGTTTTATTCTTATTTCTCCCCTGCGATTAACACGAGAACAGAAACACCTTACTTCCGGGTTCTTTTAAAATAAAACCGAATATATGCACTAATGACCGCCTCTGTGGTCTAGTGGTCAGAGTTTCTGGCTACAGATACAGAGGTCCCGGGTTCGATCCCCGGCGCTACCAGATTTTCTGAGTAGTAGTGGGTCTGGAACGGGGTCC
>Ga0136643_10018693_pt1 | contig 10452 bp, 11 predicted proteins | sample TergutLab28metaG_FD_96883 | JGI IMG/M metagenome (GOLD analysis project Ga0136643, IMG submission 96883) | Labiotermes labralis P1 segment gut microbial communities from Petit-Saut dam, French Guiana - Lab288 P1 (version 3) (version 3) | ecosystem: Host-associated > Arthropoda: Insects >... | reverse complement strand
GTAGTAGTAGTAGTAGTAGTAGTGGTGGTGGGGGTGGTGGTGGTAATAGAAGTAGTAGTAGTGGTGGTGGGGGTGGTGGTAGTATTAGTAGTAGTAATAGTAGTAGTAGTTGTGGTAGTAGTGATTGTGGTGGTGGTGGTGGTGGTAGTGGTAGTGGCAGTAGTAGTAGTAGTTGTAGTAGTAGTAGTGGCAGTAGTAGTAGTAGTAGTATTATGAAGCCCTCACTAAATATCAAGCTTCATATCTTCAGGCAGTCCAATCGCCCAAACAGGGTGTTCTGCACGTTGCATGCCAAACGTCAGATATTGTAAGAGTACTTTGGAGTCAATAATGCTACGTCAACAACAAACGCCCGACTACCAAACTTTACATCGTTACGAGCATTATATTGTTTACAGGTGCTGTACGGCGGCAGCTCCTAGGGACCGCATTCATGTTCACTGCAAAGGCCGGCACACATTAATGGCTCGTAATTCTGTTTCAGAACCGCGTAATGTGCCTACAGAAGGGCGGTGGTCATTCTGAACACCAGACAGGGTAACATAACTAAAAATAACGTTCTTTGATATCGCCTAATCAAAACTGCCCCTCCCCCAGCAGTAGCACTGTGTTCCTGCACAAGCCGAAACCTACCAACTGCACACTGTAGAGCTTCAAGGTTCATTTCCACTGGACCCCATCAGGATTTGGTTTGGACACGTGTCCCTTCTCAGACACTGTCTTGAAAAATAAAATTTAATGTTTTCCTCCATCTCACACCAGATCTCCCAGATTCTCTCTTGTCCTCCCTCACCGGCACCACACGTGATTGTGTGCAGGTTGAAATTAATGAACAGTTTCTTCAGCGACATCCCCTTCTACATATATTACCAATCAAGTACTGTTTTTTACTACCAATAAACACAACTGTATAGACCTTACCGAGGTGCTGATAAGTCCTTAGCCCGACCAGGAATGAAACAAGCTCGGAAGAATATCAGGGACGCGCACGATTTCAACAACATCGAGACACGAGCTGTCATCAAGTTTCTTTTCCTGCAAGGCAAGGCGCCAAAGTAAATTCACGCCATGTTGACAGAAACATTGGTTTGTTTCCTTCCTGGTCGGGACTTATCAGCACCTCTGTACATATCTGGGTTTTATTGGCAACTACTGCATGTTTCGGCTGCGCGCATCAGCCATAATCACGGAGTTTGTGACGACAGGCCACTACGTTTCTCACGCTTTGTGTGAAACAATGCCCTACATGATGAAGGCTGATGTGGACAGTCGAAACTTTCCATAAAGGTAAAAGTAAAGCGCACCTTTGTACAAGCATTGAGGCTGTGTACAGCCGTACGGCCTAGAGGGGAAATAGAAGTAGCTCTACTCTTTCTTGACCACGTCACTAGAAGGGTGTGAGGCGTCAGCGTCACGCCCCGGCCGCTCTTTACCCCCGAGAAAGACTCGGTACCCATCGTACAGAAGGCTGGGTGGGCCCCAGGGCTGGTCTTGACAGATGAGAAAAATCTCGCCCCCACCGGGATTCGACGCCCAGACCGTCCAGTCCGTAACCAGTCGCTGCTCAGACTACGTTACCCGGTACACGAAACATGCCGTAGTTTCTACTAGAAAACCAACCAAACAGCAGCTGTCTATCGGACTGTACGATAACACTTGACCGATAGAATATTTATAAAATTGCACCAACATATTTTTTTTTTACTCTCATATAATTAATAATAAAAAGTTATGTCAAGACTGTGCAATTATGTATATCCTATTGATTAGCGACCACAACGGTGATGTCCACCTGAAAACACTCGATTCAATATTTTCTCCTTCGAAATTTAGCGTGCATCGCGATACAATTCCCCTGGCCAGAGGGAGCGGGAATATGGGGGCAGCAAGTTTCCGATTGGCGCCAGCAGCACGCGAAGCTTTCGCGGTCAATAACTCTTTTAACCTTATTTTATTTAAGGTCAGGGAATTGTACAGAATTGTAACAGAGACGTAGAGGCACCAGCACTTCTGCTAACCTAGCAGTCAAACAGCACCAAGTATAGGCGGAATATTTCGTAGCGTTTTGACGTAAAAGGCTAAGTTAGCCAACTGTCTCCTGGTACATGGAACGTCATATATAATCGGGTAATTACCAACGCTTTAAAGGAACGTTCTGCCTCTACTCTGATGATGGGGGAAGAAGAATCAGTGACGTTTTTACCTATCCACCAAGTTACACAGTGTCATAATTTGGAACAGTGTTTCTCAACCGCCGGGCCGAGGCCCGGTACTAGGCCGTGGCATCAATAATACCGGGCCGCGAGAGATTCTCTTGGAATTGATAACTAATTTAAATGTAATTTTATATTTGTCAACATGCCACACCGTAAACATAATTGTACTAATACTCTTTATGATTATGCCATAATTAATTATTAATGCATTAATACTTATGTTAGTTTAATGTATGAACTTAAAAAAAATTGGAAAGGTACTGACGAGTATATCTGTTGGGACCGGGCCCTCGTCTTATGAAAAAAGAATTTACCGGGCCGCGGTCTCACAAAGGTTGAGAAACACTGATTTATCAGGCACTACCGTCTTCCCAGCCAAGTTAATTTACTCGGAATGAGAAGTAAAAGCAGATATCACTCCATAGTCTGGCATGTATTCAAAGGGGGGAGTGGACGTATAGCTCTTCTCATTCATAACCTTGGCACTATATGGTAGTGGGTCGACATAGCTACGCCTCGGCCGATGTAACCACGGAAAGAAGCCCAGATATGCATTGTGCAGGCGGCTATGTGGGTCCCAGGGTCGGTCTCGTTGAGTCTGAAGATGTAACGGAAGAAGCAAAAGTGCGGTTCCCAATGGTAATTACACAGGGTGTTCATAGAAATGTTGACCTTGAAAACCAGCAAATGAACAGGTATCCTGTGCTCGGAGTGCTATCTCTGAGATGTGTGTAATATTTTTGTCAATTAAAATAGGTCACATTTTTCACCAAAAACTTATTGCTCTACATCGTTGTTAGACTTGCAAAGTTTAATAATAATAATAATAATAATAATAATAATAACAGAAATGTGATTTCAAAAGAAGCCAGAAGATTCTAAAATATAAAGATCTTAAAATAGAAATAAAGCGCATGTGAAATGTAAAATCAAAGGTGTTACCAGTAATAATAGGGGCGACTGGGGATATTTCAAAGCCATTCAGAAAATACATGATAAACATACCGGGAAAACATGAAGTCAAGGAACTACAGAAAACAGCCTTATTGGGCACTGCACACATACTTCGGAAAGTACTAATGTAAAAGTACAATAGATTCAACACTGAAACTAACGATATAAGCACCATGAATAGTACAGACAGAATTCCTTAGGGACATAGATTGTCTCAGGTATATAAGTATAAATACCCTGCATAAAGGAGATGATGATGATGATGATGATGATAATAATAATAATAATAATAATCGTCATCACAACGTCTTTCTCACAACAGATCCATAGCCTCTTCCAAATCGAGTTCTTCATAGATTGCGATCTAGTGCTTCCTTTTCCAAAGTCTTTCTTCTCCTTAAGGTCATCCAGTAGCTGCTTACTTCTTCTTCTCGTCTTCTCGTAACGTCTATCCTTCCCTCTGTCTTTCCATCAATAACGTGTTTTAGAATACTGCTCCTACGCAAGCTGTTACCAATCCAGTTATCCATCATTTTACTTGAAGTAGGATATTCCTTTCCTCCTTGACGTTACGTAATACGTCATACAACTGATCTTCTCTATTCTTATCCTAAACAACATTTCAAAAACTTTCAAAGCATTTCGGATTAATTTGACGTTCATAGGGCCGTGTATCTGAATATTATTCCTACAGTAAAACCAACTAGATGCACCAATGTATCAAATTTATTTTATTTTGGAATGACACTCTACATGTTTCGGACGGTCTTTCCGTCCATCATCAGGATTTCAAGACTGTACGTAGAGCAACAGGCATTTGTCAAACAGATACTGCTGTCTGCTTGCTAGAGGGTACCCCGTAGCAAGCAGACAGCGTTAGAGTGTCTTTCTAAAACAAATAAATTTGGTACACTTGTGCATCTAGTTGGTTTTCTATAGGAATAACATTTCGGATTACTTTCCCAAATGTCCGATTCTCAACACAATACCATCTTATGCTTTAAATTTAAGTCCAATTTTCTGGTGAAAAGAGCTATCTTGCTGAATTCTGTTACAGCCACGGCAATCCTGGGTACAATGCCACATGTATCTACTGCATCTTTTGCTATCATGCTGCCCAAACAGCTGAAATATTCCTTATTCTCCAATTGCGTTTGATCTATCATAATCAGTACATTGGACGGTTGTCTTCAGATTCTCATTGCCGTATTTTTCCCCACATGTATTTCCATTCCATAACGTCTTCCAATATCATTCAGTCTATCAACATGCACTGTTACACAGTTTTTCGTTAGCTAACTGCACATCGTCATCTGCGCACTTCACACTGCTAATTACTTGTCTTCCTACTTTGAAGTTTCCAAAATCATCGAGAGCTTCCGTAGTGAAGTATTCGCTGCACAATTGGTATATAATTGGTGACAAACAGCATTTTTTCAATGCCTTTCCCAATATACACATTTCTTGACTCCCCTCGGCCCAGTCGTAATTTAACTCCCAGATCCACGTTCAATTTCTGATCAAATGTGTTTCTTAAGGCAGCGAAACCCTTTGAACAGGGTGCTTCATAATATAATCCGGGATTACAAAATTTTATTATAGGAAAACCGTAGGACAAGTATTTACGAAACCTGTACAGATAGCAAGAAGAACTCAAAAATTATTTTCCTGGTAAGTTGTTTTTCATCGTAGTTCACATCTCTGCCGCTAGGCGAAGATGACCGCTCCTGGGGAGAAGTCGTTTTGTGTGTTGGAATATCGTATTCTATTGCCTTGCAAGTAGTACTGCGCTTTCGACAGCCATAACCTATTATAATTTCGGGTTCCATTTTAAAGCGACCAGTGTGTACACAGGAACGCACATTTTAAAACTAAACTCTCCATAGTGACACACAAAAAATAACCAACAAATATTTACCTAAAACAAAACTTACTCATTAAAATCCACACTCAGTTTTGTCTAAACCAGCTACATGTTCCGACTATGTTAAGCCATTCCAAGGCCGCGTAAAACTATAGAAAGAGAATGATAAACAGTAAATACAGTATTACTAGAAACTGAGTTATCATCTTTTATCACAAATTGTATTATAGTAATCTGATATTTACTGGACCGTGCATCATTGTGATAACTGAAGAATAAAAACCAACTAGATGCCACTTGTTATTTTATTGTACTTCTTATAGGCTCAACATGTTTCGGGCACTACTATGCCCATCATCAGGAGCTGGCGACTATGAAGTTTACACGACCAATGTGGTAAATATCATCATAGTCGCGAGCTCCTGATGATGGGCATAGTAGTGCTTGAAACATGTTCAGCCTATAAGAAGTACAATAAAATATCAAGTGGTATTTAGTTGGTTTTTTTATTCTTCTTGTATTATAATATTTGATTGTAATACATGTATTGTGCATGAAGAGAAAGGTGATGAACTGTACTGTTTTGGTTTAGATTAGCCTAGTATGTTAAGTGATAAGACACGTGCGGAATGCTTTATCTGGCGTTCTCTGAACTAGTCCAGGGTTCTCTGTGCTTTGCACTGACATTGTTACGAATTAACTAGCAGAAGTGTGCAGCTTCGAGCTAATGGATTATTTAAATAATCCAAGTGCTGTAGAAGGATAAATAGACTGATGGAAGGCGAGATAAATAGACAGAGACGTGTATAAATAATTAGGAAATTTAGCGGGCCTACACCAGAGTGGGCCAGAAGGGCAGTTGCAAGGAAGATGAAGAATAAGAGAGCGAATTTTGAAAGCGAATCGCGAAATAAATAATTAGACAATGAGAAATGAAATCAGGGCCCTGAAGGTCTGTCTACACCGCACTTTTGGTACATAATGGGAAGCGCGCATGTCGCCACCCGTCTGGGAACTTTAGCCCTCAGAACAAAATACGTTTGTTACACAAACATTATTATTATTGTTCAATTTGGAGGGGTAGAATAGGTTAAGGTACAGGTACTGGGCCGCGGGCTGGACGAGGGTGAAGCGAGGTTCAAGTCGTTTGGGGGTCACAGATCATTCTGTTCTCCATCTTGTTCTACTCGGTTCTGAGCAATAAAGTGTCTCTTGTTCTTCTTCTTCTCTTCTCCTTCTACTCTTCTTCTTCTCTTCTTCTTCTTCTTCCTCTTCTTCTTCTTCTTCTTTCGTTAGCACTACAGCCCACTGTGTGCTATGGCCTGTCGAACAATGTCCTTCCATTTTTTCCTATCTTCCACCAACTCTCTCCATCTTCTCACTCCCAGCACTTGAAGATCTCTTTCTACTTCGTGTTTCCATCTTTTCCCGGGTCTTCCCCCTCTTCTCGTCCCTTCCAGTTCTTGAGTGAAGATCTTTTTGGGCATCCTATCCTCCTCCATTCTCTCTAGGTGACCTAACCAATTTATCCCTTGCCCTTCGATGCATTTTACTATATTTTGGCAGTAGAATTGTCACGCCGAAGACCTTCATCACCATCTGTATTGGCAAACATCCTGTCACCGTGGCGTTGTCATTTCAAACGGACATTATCATGTAAAGAAATACCAGTAAAAGTGTTTTCTGAGGGCTGCAAAATTCCTTGTTCAGTAGTTTGAATAATTATACTCTTCTACGCAATATTTAATAGGGGCACGCGGTGGCGCAGTTGGTTGGGGCTCTGCGCTTCAAGCCGGAAGGTCGCGGGTTCGATTCTCGATGGTGTCATTGGATTTTTTCATTTGACATAATCGCTCCGGCCGCACTATGGCCCTGGGGTTGACACAGCCTCTAACAGAAATGAGTACCAGGAATATTTTCTGAGGGGTAAAGGCGGCCGGTGCGTAAGGCTGACAACCCTACCAGCTTCATATGCCGAATGTTTTGAAATCTGGAAGCCTCAACCTCCTGGAACCCTCAGGGCCTGTCCAGGACTCTAATGGGATGGCTTTAGCTTTTTTCGTGTTATTTGATTAGGGTGAATTTGTGATTGTCTTGGAAAACTGCGGACGTTTTGCATAATATTGTACTAAAATGCAAATTATTTAATTGGTGTTTTGTTAATTAGACGTATATGTATTACACACAGCTATATTTCGAGTAGAAACTTTAGATATCATGCTGTGAAGTGGAAATACTGCTCTCTAGTAATTACCTGCATTTCATGTGCATTATAGAAATACAGTGCTATTCAAAATGGTTGTCGGGGTACAATTGTCCAGCGGCAATTCCGCACCAAATTCGGGAAAAAACCACCATCTGACAATTCCATTCAAAGGCGGTATGCACACTTTCAAGAGACAGGGTGCGTGTGTATCCCGGAACTGAAGGTACGATTCAGAACCGCCATTGAAACCATCACCGTTGACACGTTATAAACAGTTTGGAACGAACTCGATTATCGTGTTGATGTTTGTAGAATCACAAACGGTGCACATATAGAGCACCTGTAAGGTATGTAACAAAACTTTGGAGTGTTGTTCTATTAAATAAAAGAACACATATACTGCTATCTGTAGTGTATTGTGTATGACAAGTTGTTAAAACACCGACAGTCATTTCGAATAATCATGTATTTAACAGAATTCGAGGACGCCAGTCAGTGGAATACAGTGAACACATTTACAAAACAACTCAACTCTTACTATCAAACTGAATACTATACGTACAATTTCATGTCGCTGTCCTTAGTGGTCTGCTACAAAGTTTTCTGGAAGAAGTTTTCTTAGAACTGAAATTTCTGTTCTTCGAACGTGAACTCCTAGACTTATAATCTCGGACACCCAAGTTTTTAACTTATGTGAACTTCACGACTTATAAGGAATAACGTAGTGTAATTTCTTCAATCCTTTAACTGCTACTTAGATCAAGCCATTCATATCAGTGTTTTTATGAAACTTCTGTATCTACTCTCTCATTCATGGAAAGATGTTTCGTATGTACAATAAAATGAAAAGACACGACAAACCACTTCAATAATTTCCACGTCTTCCGTGCATTACGAATAGATTAGGACTCGGTTGGAAGGTCATTGACACTTTGTGTCGTTTTAAACGAACGTATAATATAATATAATATAATATAATATAATATAATATAATGTAACGTAATGTAACTTAATGTAATATAACTTAATGTAATGTAACGTAATATAATATATTATATGAGTAAAACTTTTTCCTGATTATAATGTTTTTTAAATAGTAATAAAATAACAGCAAGGTTCAAATAAATTATACGAACGCGCGTAGTATTAGTGATAATAGTAGTAGTAGTAGTAGTAGTAGTAGAAGTAGTAGTAGTAGTAGTAGCAGCAGTAGTAGTAGTCGTGGAACATCAGACAATCCATGTCAGTTGAAGTATAAAAGTAACATATTAAGAAGCAATATATTTCCCTGATATCCTGAGGCCTGTGTTCGTGTCCGATTAATCCATTTCCTGGCCATCCCAAACTGTCATACTTTCTCACTCGCTGACAGGTTGAGCTATGAACACCTGACGGTCAGAGATGGCCCAATTGTCACAACAAAAAGCATTCGATGGTTTTGAAATCTGCGCAACACTCCGGTAGGCCTGCCATCTATCAGAATGCTATACAAATCATAGAAAATGCATGAAATCCGCAGCACTTCAGTTCCATTCTGGTAGAAAATTATTCTAAAATTGAACCTGAATAAAAAACAGACAAAATTGAGATATTGTGCTCCGGTAGCTACATACGAGGGAGAGTCAAATGAAATCCTTAGAAGTGCGATGTATATTTAATGTAAATACTTAAGGTTTTAGGTTCCTGTGACCGTGCATCGTGAGCAAATTGTGAAGAGAGAGAGAAAACCAACAAGATGCAAAAATCAGATGTTTATTATCAACACTGTCTCAACATGTTTCATGCATCATTATGCCCATCTTCAGGAGAACAAAGACCGTGTGTTACTGCATACGGTGTGCTACGCTGGTTTTGCTGGATGTGGTTGGTAGTGGTTGTAGGGCGCTGCGTTGTAGGATGCGCCCCACAACCGCTACCAACCACATCCAGCAGAACCAGTGCAGCACACCACATGCAGTAACACACGGTCTTTGTTCTCCAAAAGATGAGCATATTGATGACCGAAACATGTTGATACAGTGTTGATAATAAACATTTGATTGTTGCATCTTGTTGGTTTTCTCTCTGTTCACAACTTAAGGTTTTCAGTTGACTAACCTTCTTGTGTGTGTGTGTGTGTGTGTGTGTGTGTGGAATTTGTACTGGTACGTCTAATGGCAAGAGCGACGATGATAATGAAATAATAATGAAAATGATAATGATAACGATGATGATAATAATAATGATATTGATAATAATAACGCTCGTGCAATATACAGACAAATGTGATACCAGTAATAATAGGGCCGACTGGGACTATTTCAATGTCAATCAGAAAATACGTGAGCAACATACCAGGAAAACATGAAGTTAAGGAACTACAGAAAACAGCCATATTGGGCAGTGCACACGTAATTAGGAAAGTACTAATGTAAAAGTAAAATAGATTCAACACTGAAACTAACGATATAAGCACCATGAATAGTAACAACAGAATAGCTGCAACACTCTGTTCCCTAGGGAGATAGTTTGTCTCAGGAATATAAATATAAATAATTTGCATAGAGGAGATGGTGGTGGTGATGATGATGATGATGATTATAATAATAATAATAATAATACCAAAGTAAAAAGTCAATCTTAGCTGATACTTAAAACTTTCAACGCTATTTCATAGCAATTAAAAACACATTACTGCTAAAGAGAGTGGAATTGGAGCAGAAGGCAACACGGTGAATAGGATAAATTGTCATGAGGGTACTGACATAACATCTAATGTAACTTCAAATGTATTTTATACGACGCTATTGCGTGATGAAAATTGTGCAAAAGTTTTGATGTTCTTTCTGATCAACTAGATATTTGTAATTTTTTTAATAAAATAAGTGCGGTTTGAAATATCCTAATTTTATCGCTTGTCTGTCAAATGTCGAGTAAGATTCGACAGCGCTTTCCGCTGTACCGTGTCCAATGTCGAGTAGGATTCGACGGCGCTTTCCGCGGTACCGTGTCCAATGTCGAGTAAGATTCGACGGCGCTTTCCCCTGTACCGTGTCCAATGTTGAGTAAGATTCGACAGCGCTTTCCCCTGTACCGTGTCCAATGTCGAGTAAGTTTCGACAGCGCTTTCCCCTGTACCGTGTCCAATGTTGAGTAAGATTCGACAGCGCTTTCCCCTGTACCGTGTCCAATGTCGAGTAAGTTTCGACAGCGCTTTCCCCTGTACCGTGTCC
>Ga0136643_10018691_pt1 | contig 10453 bp, 5 predicted proteins | sample TergutLab28metaG_FD_96883 | JGI IMG/M metagenome (GOLD analysis project Ga0136643, IMG submission 96883) | Labiotermes labralis P1 segment gut microbial communities from Petit-Saut dam, French Guiana - Lab288 P1 (version 3) (version 3) | ecosystem: Host-associated > Arthropoda: Insects >... | reverse complement strand
TGTACAAAATGCACGGTACGTACATCACAATAAACTGTACAAAATGCACGGTACGTACATCACAATAAACTGTACAAAATGCACGGTACGTACATCACAATAAACTGTACAAAATGCACGGTATGTACATCACAATAAACTGTACAAAATGCACGGTACGTACATCACAATAAACTGTACAAAATGCACGGTACGTACATCACAATAAACTGTGCAAAATGCACGGTACGTACATCACAATAAACTGTACAAAATGCACGGTACGTACATCACAATAAACTGTACAAAATGCACGGTACGTACATCACAATAAACTGTGCAAAATACACGGTACGTACATCACAATAAACTGTGCAAAATTCACGGTGCCCTCATCACAACATTAGAATAAAATGTTATTTGATGATAAAACAATTGATACACATAGTTACTGCTGTTATTAAAATAACTTAACTCAAGGATATTATATGAAGAATTTCCAGGTCTGGGGCGTTACAGAAATATAGAATACAGAATTTTCAACTCGCTGACAGCAAATTGTGTTCATCAGAGCTAAAAAATTTCGTGCGAGATGCGCAGACTTCACAGGTGTTGTACGTATTCTGTAATGTGTATTACCCTGAAAGATTTGACATTCATAGGGACGTGCGTCGTAACATTATTTCTACAGTAAATCCAACTCGATGCACCAATGTATCACTTTTATTTCATTTTAGACTGATACTCTACATCTTCATGTTTGTACCGTGCATCAATGACGAAAAAAACACTTTGTTATCCAACAGATGCACAAATATATAATCCGTAGATACAATTAGAATTATTATAAAATATTTAAAAATCTTTCCAACATGTTTCGGATTACAGGGGATCCAACATCAGGGAGCTTTATACACTGCATTAAGCTCCCTGATGTGGGATGTTGTGTAGCCGCTAGCAAGCAGATAGCAGTATCTGTTTGACAAATGCCTGTTGCTGTATGTACAGTCTCGAACTCCTGATGATTGACGGAAACAATGTCCGAAACATGTAGAGTATCAATCTAAAATAAAATAGACGTGATACAATTGTGCATCTTGTTAGTTTTACTATAGAAATAGCCATGAAAGATATTGTTTTCTGGGATGTGACGCCGTGTGGTATGGTACGTATTTACCTCTTTACCAGAATGCACATTGTCGTGTTACATAAAATCCTGCTTGTCTCCGCAGTGAAACAGTACGGATGCGCCTCTTATAGGCCGATATAATAATCCTGGTAAAAGGGAAATGCGGGGAGAAACTTTGGGTGCGTACTTGTGGACCAAAAGACCGGCTGTCTTGAAGCATGTGCCTGGATCAACTAAGTGAATCCACAGATGTCTCAGGTTGGTTAGACCGTGCCCGGTCCGAGAGCTGAAGCTGGGTTCTTCCAGATACAAAGTACGCGTGCTATCCAGTCCGACTCTGACTTCAGGTGCAAGGGTACTGTCTGAACTCAAAATCCTCGACGGCGACCTCCTCTTGTTTGCTCAAGATCACCTGTGCAAATGTTTGGTCTGCCTGATGCCCGACTTTGCGCATTGCTACCAACCTTGTGATAAATAAAAACAAATGATGTCAAACCAAAAATTTTGCGACCTATTTTCTATAACTTATATTTTCTGTAATTTACATTTGACCAGTGAGTTACAAAAAACGTCAATCGCAATTACAGTTTATTGTAAGAACAATATTATTTTTTCAGCACACTGCATGTTTCTGCCCCAGGGGACCATTATCAGGCTTTGTACTGAAATATAAAAATATGTAAGTAGAAGTAGTTTTTATGGTGTTATACTGGTGTAATACCATTCAGTTACTTTTCTGTATTGTTTTATACTTGAGTAGAGGACACGTTGATCAATGAAGGCCGAAACATGTAGCGTATTGAAAACAAAATATTTTTACAATAATTTTCTTTGTTTGTTTTTAACTATGTTCTTAATTCACGGACTAATGCACAACACAACGAGTTATCACGTATAAAAAGTTACAATTTTTTAAATATTTTGTGATATTTGAGGTTCCAATATCTTAATTTTTTTAGGATTCGGGGCTTCTGATTTGTGACGCCGTGTTGCCGGGTTAGTGTTTCCTGACATTTGGAGGGAACTTATGCCTTCATCTTCGAGGGCTGAGAGGACAAAGAAGATGAAGACGCTGCATCCTTCGATACGTCGGGAAAAACTAACCCGGCGACACGGCGTCACACCCCGACACGTCTAAATTCATAGTTTTCTTCTTTACTTTGAGGCATCCTCCGTTTCTCACACTCTGTATTGTCCTACGTTAAGACGACTGATGAATAAGAGATTGGAACGAATGCCGGAGGCAGCGGTCGTGGCCTATTTTAACACTGCTCACTCTAATACCTCGAAAGAATATTAAAAGATCTTTATAATATTATTGTCTCTTTGACATGTTCAGAAGGCACCTCAACTCTCACAGCATAAGGACGTGTCTTGTTTACAGTCGGAAGGCCGTAACTTTGAACTTGCTACGGAGGATAATCGTAGTGGCACACGTTTCATAGAATTCCCAGCTCCTGTGTTTATTATGAGTGCTGTTCCTCTTATTCTTCTTTCACCTTCCTCTTACCCTTCTTTTCCTTCATACTACAAGCTTATTCAAGTCTCGATTTCGGCTGTGATATGCAAGGTGCGGCTATTAAATAATGAGACTGATTTAAATACAATATTTTAGTAATGAAATTGTTTATTGTACAATATATTATATACCGTCAGTACACAACAACAATATAGTAATACAACGTATGCAATAGGTTACACTATGCCACAGTGCAACCTGTTGCATATATTGTATTACTATATTGCTGTTGTTGTGTACTGACGGTATATAATATATTACACAATTTTTTTGCACAACGGGATGGCTTCTGTCAAAAAAATAAAATTATTTATGTACGTGCTGTCTCATTGAACGCATTTTCCATCAGATGTCACATACTGTCCCATAGAGCCTTCCTGCCCTCGAAACACACCCTTGTGTCATTTTGTGAGCGTGCCTCAAGTAACTGTGAGCGTGCCTCAAGTAACTGTGAGCGTGTCGCAAGTATCTGTGAGTGTACCTCAAGTAACTGTGATCGTGCCTCAAGTAACTGTGAGCGTGCCTCAAGTAACTGTGATCGTGCCTCAAGTAACTCTGAGTATGCCTCAAGTAACTGTGAGCGTACCTCAAGTAACTAGTGTGCCTCAAGTAACTGTGATCGTGCCTCAAGTAACTCTGAGTATGCCTCAAGTAACTGTGAGCGTGCCTCAAGTAACTGTGAGCGTGCCTCAAGTAACTGTGAGCGTGCTTCAAGTAACTAGTGTGCCTCAAGTAACTGTGATCGTGCCTCAAGTAACTCTGAGTATGCCTCAAGTAACTATGAGCGTACCTCAAGTAACTAGTGTGCCTCAAGTAACTGTGATCGTGCCTCAAGTAACTCTGAGTATGCCTCAAGTAACTGTGAGCGAGCGTCAAGTAACTGTGAGCATGCCTCAAGTAACTCTGATTATGTCTCAAGTAACTGTGAGCGAGCGTCAAGTAACTGCCATCTTCTTCACAAACCTCGCGCTAAAATCCTGAAAGTTTCGGTGGAAGTTTCCTTCATATCCACAAGAAAGTTTTCTGTTTACACGATCTTTCAAAATTGTTTGTATCATGCATAATCACGGCACGTTAAGACGTTTATAACAAACCTTACTCTACTCTACGTCAACGTATCGGGGCGTGGTTCAGAAATATTTAAGGCTAGTTTGTCCATAGTTATTTCGGTATGGAACGATCAGTTTCTGGACAGCTGCGCTAGCATCACTGTTATTTAACAGACACAACTTCTAGTTATTTAAAACTTTACTCAGAGAAGACGCCTTGAATGGGAGATCGGACATACCCATGTTTCGTTGCATCACGGGACAAGACAGGCAAACGATTAGGGTAAGCCTATCCCACACTACAACATACAAGACGCTGTAATATTACACTCTATACTTCACCTGGAATTATGTAAAGGGAACTCTCAGACTGCACCGTGAGACATATATATATATATATATATATATATAATTTCTTCGCAAGATTAGAGTTTTCTACCACTAAATCAGATAGACCGTGAACCTCGGCGGATTTACCCTATAATCCGAGCAAGCCCCGACCACAGGCTCGGTGACTCGAACGAGCCATGAACTCGAGACCAACCGATATAAAGATTGGGAGAATTTTAACCGCTCCCCCATCCTCCCCCAGTAAGTTTTAATGCACTGTGAAGTTTTCCATAGTTTCAAATACGTAGCTAAATGTGGGAAGGCGAGAGTGGGGGAGACGAAATTGTCAGCCTGACATTCCCTCTTATTACCATATCAGGAGTAACATTATCGGCCGAACACAAGGTCGCCTGCAACTTCCGTCAAGTGACGTACATCTCACACCGAGGTCCAAATTGACGTCACATCAGAAGCCACTATATCCTCTGGTCTTAGCTCCTAAGGCCGTGTATAAATATTTTAGTTCTCGCATAACATTGTATTATTTCGTAAGTTGAAGTAATGACGGTCGTGGCTGCATAAAGCAGGAGTGTACAAAGCGACGTTCCGCGAACTGAAACCGATCCGCACTCGCGTTTGGCCCGATATACTGCGAGCAATATAGAAACATTTTGCAGTCCGACATTCATCTAAATAAACATACAACACTGTCTACCTCACAGAAAACACAGTCCATCCTCATTTCAAGAAACAATCAATTAATGACGCATAGCAAAAAAAAAAAAGTCGCAGTGTTGGCCCACATCCATACTTACTTACTGCATGGTGCAGAGTCCTTCTTGAGAAGCTAACTGGTTTGCAGCTAGTCAAGAAATTCCCCGCATTTCACGGAACCCGAAGGTACATTACCGCACTCACAAGCGTCCGCCAACTGTCTGTATCCTGGGCCAGCCCAATCCAGTCCATATACCCACATCCCACCTCCTGAAGATCCATCCTAATATTATCCACACATCTACGCCTAGGTCTCCCCATTGGTCTCTTTCCCTCCGGTTTCCCCACCAAGAACCTATACACCCCCTCTCCTCACCCATACGCGCCACATGTCCAGCCCATCTCATTTTTATCGATTTTATCACCCGCACAATATCCATACACATCCATACACAAGACATAAATGTATACTGTGAGTATAATATAGAATTTCTGAATCTTACGCCTGGCCGTACAAACAGTAACGACAGAGCTTTTAAAGGTATTTTGTGTAAATAACATTCCCTACTTCACAGAGAAAAGAGTCCCTCAGAGTCCCTCTGCATCCCGTTCCCGCTTCCTGTGGCGCTTCGACCCGATTCCCTGTCATGGATTCCACCTACGGGGGTTCACGATTACACTCAGGCATATCATATTCGGTAGGACACCTCTGGACGAGCGATCAGCCCGACGCAGAGACGTCTGTCTGACAACATACAACACACACAACAGACATAAATCCATGCCCCCGGCGGGATTCGAAGCCACAATCCCAGCAAGCGAGCGGCCACAGATTTACGCCTCAGACCGCGTGGCCACTGCATAGAAATCTCTCGGCATTATAAAGAATAATAGCTGCTTATATTAAGAGCTATTTGACACACAAAAATACACAACCTCCACATAGAGTGTGATTTATTACTCACTACACACAACTACGGAGCGTAGGTTTGAAGGCGTCATTCAACACTTCAATAAAGCTGCGAGATTAAACCGTGCATGGGGCTTAATATATGATTACTGTCCTTGTGATCATATACAGGCGAATTAAACGGGCAGGATGTAAAGTATTTCTGGTACCGAAGTGTGCGGCTGCAGCAAATCCAAGCCAGAGAATACATAAAGAAAACGGCACACTATGAATTAGATATTGTCGCGTTAGAGTAATTAGTGTTAGAAACGTGAATGGATCATGAAATGAAAATTTTGTTTTTAACATGACCTCGTTTCATGGTTGTGTCTACTGAAATAACGTCCATAAGGAACAGCTGAATTTACGAACTACGATGTCCTTCGACAGTCAGCTCTCAATTTGTTCGCGTGCGACCAGGCGGAAGAGTCGGACGCTCCTCCCGTCGAGTCGGGCGGACAGTTAACGTATAAGTTTGTCTCACAACTGCGCCCTCTAGACAACAAACGGCTCGCTTCATGCGGTCTTCCTTAACTCACACACTAATTGTCACTTAAACTAAGAAGTCACGGAGATAGAATTCGGTTTTCCAGAATTATCACGATTTTATACATTCTGCCCAGCATAAACTGTCCTTAACCTTTACAACAATGTCACAACTGTATGTACGGTGATTAGGCTAAGGACTGAGAGATCCAGGAATCTTGATCTCGATTTTCAGCAGAGACAACACTATTTCTTTTCAGCGCTCTTGTGACAGACTCTAGAAAAACACACAGCCACCTACAAGACGGCTACTAAGGGCTTTTGAGGGTAAAACATCAGAACGTGAGGCTTACTTCTTACCTTCATTCAGTTTTAAGGTTAAGAATGTGTGGAGCTAGGCCTCCACTCCACCATACATCATTATGCTATTGTGCTTGTGTACGCATAGGTACATATTACATATATATATATATATATATATATATATATATATATGTGTGTGTGTGTGTGTGTGTGTAGTGTTCGAATGAGTCGCTGCGACACTTCAAGAGCCTCACTTTTGTAGTCCCGCCTCTGTGCGCTTACCTCCAAAGCCAATGCTGTACGCAAAGCATGCAATGTGTCCTTCCCGGCCTCTACACGCAAAAGACAAACCGGCACGCAAAGTTTGCCACGGTTGCTGTCTACAGTTTTGCCTCAGATTGTGTCATCCTCTTTCCTTTTTTGTTGGTTATAGATAAAGATTTTATTTCAAATCCTCAAAGACACTGGGATTTCAGTCCCAACTACTGCGAACATACAAAGACCGTACATTTACAGTAACTTTAAATGTATTCACGGCTGTGCATTGCACCGAGGCTGACAGCATATAAATAATTAAAAATCTGTACAGAACACCGAAGCCGGAAATGGAAGTCTAACAGAGGAGAAAAAAGTAATAATGAAACTTCGTATCTTACAATCTTCGCCTATAAAACGGTCACTATCATCGTCAGTATCAGACTGTAGAACACCTACAGTCTCAAAGACGAAATATAACGCACAATTTATGAACCAAAAATACTTTTGCGTAAAGAAAGGCTGAATGGGGTTTCGAATGGTCTCTAGACCTCTCGGCAATACTCCACTTCGATTTCAAAATGCTTTTACAGAAGGTGGTGGCTGGTTTGTGGGATATTATTCATGTCTTTGGCTGTATTCTATTATAACCGTAGCAAGAAATAAGAAACAGGGAATTAACATTTCGTAACCCTCTTCTTTGCCGGTCCCAGGGGCCCCGCGAGGTCTAAGACGTAGGTCTGCGGCCGCACGCCCGCTGAGACTCTGGGCTCGAATCCCACTGGTGGCATGGATGGTTGTCTGTTGTGAGTTTTGTGTGTTGTCTGGTAGAGGTCTCTGCGACGAGCTGATCACTCATTCAGAGGAGTCCTACCGACTGTGGTGCGTCGTTGTGTGTGATCTAGAAACCTCGTGAATGAGGAGGCCCTGGCACAGTGGGGGGAGGGGGGGGCCGTCGCGCCAAAATAAAATAAAATAAAACTTCTTTAGGCTTTGTTCATTGCATCAAAACCACTGTTCCCTACAAGCGTATTGTTTACAACGGAAGATATTTCAGAAAATTTGTTTACACAAGTTTCTAAGTTCATGCGGAAAGGGGTTAAGCGGACATAATATAAACGTCGCCGTCGTCGTCGTCGGCGTCACTGTCATCGTCTTCGTAGTCGTCTTCGTCTTCTTCTTCGGGTTTCAAATGAAAACCAGAGATATTAAATCCGTCTGTTCAGTTGCATTGCGTTTTGCCTTCCTCCGAATGTACCCTGTCAGAACAGTGACATGACCAAAATCTTTTAGAACCCCTGACACGGACAGGCTCAGTGTTCGCCTTTGCAACAACGCAAGAATACGCCGCACCTTAATCTTATGAAATATATTACGTCATAGACGAGATTGCATGCCAGTTGATAGGCTTACTGCTCACGTTGTTCAAGAATACTCTCACAACTGTATGTGTTATATAGCAGGTGGTTTAGCTGGTAGGTTGGTATTATGGTTGAAATATGGGATGGCGACCGAGAAATCGCGTTTCGATACCCAGCAGAGGCCCTCATTTCTTTGCCACAATACCCAAAATGGTATTCTGGTCCACGTGGTCTCTCAGCTAAATGGTAAATTAACCTGATGTTGACCAATCACATCTGTCAAGTACGGAAGATTAAGAAAAGTAGAGTTACACCTCCAATCTCACGTACATCATCATGATGTGATGCTTCGTTATGCAATGCGATAAATTTAACTTGTCACTTCCTACTGCAGCCTCCGCTAGCTATACTGTATATTGAATGGCAAAATGACAGTGACGAATCGAGACGAATGTCAGGGCAAGTGGACGCATTCAATTTCAAGGTAACTTTCCGGCGTTTGACTGATGGACCCGAGAGAAGCAAACAAAACCCCCAGAGAGCATGGCCGGTCTGGACACGGAGCGAATTCAAAATCCGTCGATGACAACGCAGAAACGTTAAACCACTGAGCCACGACTCTGATTTCTGAGAGGAATTAAGTGGGATATTGGAAAGAAGTGTAGCTGAAGGAAATACAGATTATGTACTGCATATGACGATTATAGGTTATGACGCAAACAAAATATCTCATGTTATTTTCAGTAAGGTAACGGTAAAGCAGTCCCGTTACAGGCCTGGAGTGGCCCAGAGTGTTTCAGAAAGTTAAGGATCCCAGATTACATGACAACAGCACAGGATGGTGGTAAGGTTGTCAGCCCTACGCACCGGCCGCCTTTACCCCTAGGAAATGGTCCTGGTACTCATTTCTGTTAAGAGGCTGAGTTGACCCCATGGCCAGAGAGCGATCGGAAGGATTATGTCAATGAAAAATTCCAATGACACTATCTGGAATCGAACCACCAACCTTCCGATTTGTAGCACAGCACCTTAACCACTGTGCTACCGCGGTCCCATATTTTCAGTGGGGCAATATTGAATGAAAATACCAAAGAGTCGCAATAGATGGGCTGGCGTTCCTGCTTAGTATTTGGTGTTTCTGAGACAGACATCGTCTGGAGATTTGAAATTCTAACTTTAAGTTCTTGGTGTTCTCCAGACCCTATAGGGAAATTCCAGGATATTACTCATACTGGGCCATCATAGCTTCTTTCAGTCCTTTCCTATTAATAATTCGCAGGTAAATATAACTCACCCTGGTGAGAAAATATCGAAATAAATCAATCAACTTCAGAAGGTATAACTTAGGGCAAAATTGCTGCCCCTCTTTAGGAAAATATCTGAAGATCGATTCAACAAATCCCCACTTAATATATCAGTGTTGCAGGACTTACATAAATAACGTTAGATGTTGGTAGTCAAGCTCGAGCGTTCCTGCATTTTGTGTGAGGCTAGTGAGTTAGCTTAATGCACATTTGATGTTTCTGAAGCTCCAAGCTTTCTGGGATTCTGCACAGTGTAATATAGCAAGTGATGTGGAATCTCAAGTTAATTGAAGTCTTAAAGACACAAACCTTCTGGGACCGTGACGACGTGTTGTTTGGAAAATATTTACTACCTTCACTTTCATGTACAAGTAGTTAAAAACTGCAATGGTTGGATCTTGAAGTTGGTGGTAGAAAATTTTTTTTAAAAATCTGTCATTATTTACTGACCATCACGACGTCACACTCTTTATCAACATCTCTACGAGAGCCACAAAACTCGAATATTTCGCATTTACTATATTTTATCTATTTGAAAGCTGACGTGAAGTAAGTTTGTTAAATATGGGGCTATCGTTCTTCTGAGATGTTACGCGGCGTAAGTTGTTAGATCGTTACTGACGTTCGGGACTATCTATAGGTACCATTTTCAAGAATTTTCTTCCATCGCCTGACCCTTGAAGGTGGAACGAATAGATTGTACCGAAACGTCGGCAGCCAACTAACAAGCTACTCACCGCAATACCACAGAACAGCGATGAAGCCATATACAGGGTGAGGCAAAATACCCTCTCTACTTTCAGTAGGACACTGTGAAGGGAGGGGAGGCTGTAGAAGGGTGGAGTTGGGTTCGAAAGGTGCAGATAGTTGGGAAGTTCCCGTTACAACACTCCGCAGTCGTAAAGATGGTGTTGTCCAACGAGCAGCGCGCATTTGCCGTCGAAACCTACTTTTCGCAAAGTCACTCTATCGTAGCGGTGCAGCGTGCGTTCCGTACTCGCTACCAAATCCCCCCTCGGGACCAAGTACCGGACCGAAAATCCATTGTGTTGTGGGTTGAGAACTTCAGGGAAAC
>Ga0136643_10018690_pt1 | contig 10454 bp, 7 predicted proteins | sample TergutLab28metaG_FD_96883 | JGI IMG/M metagenome (GOLD analysis project Ga0136643, IMG submission 96883) | Labiotermes labralis P1 segment gut microbial communities from Petit-Saut dam, French Guiana - Lab288 P1 (version 3) (version 3) | ecosystem: Host-associated > Arthropoda: Insects >... | reverse complement strand
GCGGGGGGGGGGGGTCCCCCCTTTCCCCCCCCCCCGGCGGCGGGGCGGGGCCCCTCCCCCCCTGTTGGGGTGTTGTTCGCGGGGGGGGGGGGGGGGGGGGAGAGATAAAGTGATTGGGGCGTGGTGTTTATCATCCACCCCATCTTGCGTCAAGCTTAAGTGTTAGTACAGCTATACCTCTGCTTCTCCCCCGTTCCTCCATTGGCATGTTACGGGGTGACCTTTACCTTTTGCCTTAATAAGATATTGCGGAAATGTGTAATTGTAAGTGAAAACAATTCTTAATACTCCATTTACGTATGAAATTATTTCACAGTCTATTTTTAAAAAGGACATTATTAAGATAATGTTAAAAATAGGATGGGAGGCTGTAGATGGATTCGTCTGACTCAGGATATGGACAAGTGACTGGCTCTTGTGAACACAGTATTGAACCTCGGGTTCCACAAAAACGTGGAATTTCTTGACTAGCTGAGGACCTCTTGGCGTCTAAAAAGAGGATTCTCTTGCATTGCTTTAGTCAGTTGGCTAGTCCCTAACAAAGTATCATGTACCAACACAGAGGCCCCAAAAAATGAGAGCCCCTCCCCCCCACAGCCTGCAAAGTTAAAAATTTTTGTGTTGAGTGATCACTTATTGATACGATTCATTATTATTGTACTTTCTCTCTATCAGATATTACCTGTTAATTTACAATTAACTGTTCCAGAAAAGTAATTGCTAATTTCGTCAATAGTTATTACTAAATATTGATAAATTTGCGGACTGTGTGGTACGTTCCAGGAATGTTACTTGAGCAACCTTCTCTTAGGTTTAGGAGTTTTCTAACTCTTGTGCAGGATCTCCGACTCAATCAGAGTTGTGGACAGGATTACATTCGACAGGTCCACGTGTCATTACTGCTTATTTTCATGTGCCAGTTGATATACTTCTTGATTTTATTGTCAAGTTCCATTTCAGTATTCTTGGCTTTACAGACAACTACATTAATTTTGATGTGTATTGGACCGTGCGTCATCTTGATAACTGAAGAATAAAATCCAACTAGATGCCACTTATTATTTTATCATGCTTATGTTAGGCTCAACATGTTTCGGGCATTTTTATGCCCATCATCAGGAGCTCACGACGATAGCTTTGGTTACCACATAGGCTGTCTGGTTCTGGAGTTGTTGCTGGTTGGAGGTTAAGTGCAGGCAGGATGCAGGCAGGAGTGCCCGGACCGAAGGCTGTTACAGCCTTCGGTCCGGGCACTCATCCATATTAACTTAACGATTTAAAAACACCGACACTTCAACAACTGTTCAAATTTCACACAAGGAAAAGAGCTCGGAAATTTATATTACGCTCTTATGTTTTTATTGGGTTTTGATACAAGCTTAGACGGATTACTGTTTCTAAATTTATTCTGCTGAGTAGTTCAGCGATCTATGAAGAGTACTTCTTACATTACTCAGTGCTGTTGTTTCTGCTTAGTCACTACGTCTGTGAGCTGCGAAGTGATATGAAAAAGATAAAGTGTTACAGTTACACATGATAAGAATACACACCCAGTCAGTAACACGGAAATTTATACATTACTAAGTTAAGGGGTACTCTGATTGCTTTTTCTTGTGTATTATTTGAGGTGACACGTGAGAACGTGTCAGTCATATAGTCGTTTAGCTACAAAAATGCGTAGATGAAAATAGAAAAATGTTGTTGCATGCATGAATGAAACCCGAACGGGCAATTAGATTCTAATCAAGTTAGCCTTGAGTAAAGTGTTTATCTCATATATGATCAAGTACACTTATGTTCACGGTCAAGGCCTCTCTCCATTCATTCAAGTGACACCAACACAACTATTCGTCAAAGCATTAGCCGTCATTCGACTCGTGAGGAACGCCGTTGACCCGATTCTTTAACTACGAATTTTCGTCCTGCTGGTGTCAGTATAATACAGGGTTATTCATAAGTGCCTCCGGGATTTCCGAACTCGACTGCGCAACAACCAAGACAGACACGGCAGAAAGGAGCATATCAACAGAGAGAGAGAGAGAGAGAGAGAGAGAGAGAGACACTCCAAGTTTCTGTTCCACCTTACAGGTGCTCGATATGTGCACCCTTGGTGACGCGGGAGATGTCACAATTGACTTATTTTTGGCAAATTCCAAGACACAGAACGCTTTCTTATTCACTATGAAGGCCATTTTTCGTCACGACTACCCCCTAGCGGTGGAACCTACAAGTACGCCAAGGCCCCTAGTACAAAAAAAAATTGGGAGAGATTCTCTACCTATTGATATGCTCCTTTCTGCCGTCTCTGTCTTGGTTGTTGTGCAGTCGAGTTCGGAAATCCCGGAGGGACTTATGAATAACCCTGTACATGGTTTTCAAATTCTAACGCTGCGAAAACGCTTGTTGAAGCGAGCAGGCCCTACTACGTCAGCGCTTAGGCCGGGTTTAAGCAGCGAATTACAATGAAACAAACAACTGTACTATTTAAGTTAAAGGTACCCATTCCGTTGTGTTCAATCAGTTATATAAATACGCACTATTCCGTCTAACACGTTTTTTTATGTCCTTTTAACGTTGCATGCTTCGATCGATATCGATCATCATCAGGCTTGTTATACAGATTGTTAAAAACAAGGTAAACAGTTGCTATTTGTGAGTTCTCTCAAATACGACAATATATATACTACAATAAAACTGTAACACTGTTGGAATCTCATACTGCTGTTAAGTTGTGCCAGTCCACTGCAGTGATTTTATGGTTTTTATGATGACAGTTCTAAATGAAAGGACGGAGAATAGGAAGTAATAACGAATTTCGGGAGTTGATAAAAGGAGAAGATACTGTTAAAAATATAAAATCACACAGAATAAAATGGCAGGGACATATGAACAGAATGGAAGATACAAAACTAGTTAAGAAGATTACAGATTGGAACCCCATAGGAATAAGAACCAAAGGCAGATCGAAGACTAGATGGAGTGATGAAGCAATAAATGATTTAAAGGTGACACTGGATTCAGCTCACTAAAGACAAAAAGCCTGGAATGAGCTGGTGCAGAAGAGCAAACCCCATGTACGGTTGTACTGTCAGAAGAAGAAGAAGACGACGACGACGAAGAAGAGGAGAAGTAGGAAGAAGAAGAGGAGGAGAAGAATTACAGGAGGAAACAGAAGAGGAAGGAGGAGAAGAAGAAGTTCCTGAGTGAAGTTTAAAGATAGTAAAAAGTGAGGTTTTGTAGCTTAATGTTTTTAAGGATCTGTATAACATGCCTGATGATGAATGATAACCAATGAAACACGTACCATTAAAACGAAATAAAAAATAAGTTACATAATGATGGGACTGTTTCCCATTTGTCTTTATTTAAATAAGATAAAAATCAGCCAATAAGTAACACATTTACACTAATTCAGTACGATTCCGGTACTGGAATCTGTGTTTTGAATGTGGCTTGACTAACTCACCTACAGAAGCTAAACACAACTGTAATTGATGTTAAACTAGCTCGAACTGTAAGACCTAAAATTACTCTGACGCTGCTTTCTAACCAGAAAGACAACTTTCATTAACACACCAAACTGGCTCAAGTGGCAACATTTCAGACTTGTTTTCAGGAGGATCCCAGGTGGAATCTCACCTGCGACTCAGACTAACCTAAGGATTTTCATTGTTTTCCTCAGCCCCACCAAACCAATTTCATGTTAATATCTTTCACTTAGTCCTTATGACTAAATGAGTCCATGTTTCACATATAACGACTTGCAATACACACACAGACTGACTCTTAAATGTATGTCGCAAACCATATGAAGCGTACAAAACAAATCTGCACACTCTGGAAGAACTAAGAAACATACACCATGAGATTTCAACAATTTCCTGAGAGTTAACAGCAACATGTTCCGCAGGTATACTGAGGGCAACATTATCAGCATATGCTGTAGCACTGGCAAGTTTGCTATTACAATTTCGTAAGGTTATCATCGCTGCCTCACTGTTTGCAACTCACTTCACCTACTGTTACCCTTCTCCAGACGTGGCAAATGAGGCATGGGCGGTGGATGCTTCTTGGTTAAGCAGGAAATGACCCAACCTGTGTGTGTACATATATAGTGTTTTTGGAGGCGGACCTCATTTTTAAGCGAATTTAGAAATAAAGTTTCTACTCATTCCATGCTTAACCAACAACATGTTAAGAGGGCCCAGCTTGCTAGCAAGCAGACAGCAGCATCTGTTTGACAAATGCCTGTTGCTGTATGTACAGTCTTGAACTCCTGATGATGGACGGAAAGACCGTCCAAAACATGTAGTGTTATTGCAAAATAAAATAAATTTGATACATTGATGCATCTAGTTGGTTTTACTATTGAAGTAACATTTACAGTTCTTAGTTTATAAACTCACTCGAACCCATAAAGATTCACAATTTTCACAAGTGGTGTTAATAATTTTATACATGTGAGTTATGGATTTCTATGCTGTGTCTGTGTTCTGATTAGTCTGAATTCATTGCTTGTTTTATGGTTTTCAATATGTGGATTGATTCAGTTTTATTTTTTTGAGTCTTGTCCTTAATCTTTAATTTTTCATAGCCGTTTTCCCATCACTATGCTTGGACTAGATATGTTATCAGGTGTTCTATCTTCAAGTGAAGTTTTATTCTTGCTTTTTCGTTCAGTATTTGTTTGTTCCATATGTATGTTTGTGCATGAGTTTTAGCTGAATTTTAAATAGGTTCAGGTGTCTTATTTTAGTTCTCATTAGTTGTCATTGGTTGGTCAAGTATCCTTGTATTTAGCAATACATTTAATTTCGGTTAAATTTTGTGCCAGCAGCCGCGGTTATACCTTGGAAGCGTTTGCATGTGTTTGGTGTAGGTAGTTGTATTATTTAGTCTGATTGATTATATTTTGGTGATTGTTAGGTGACAACTTCAAGGGTACCCAGGGACTGAGAATAGCACAATCTAAGGGGTCCACCAGGTTAGGTGCTTCTTTGCCTCAAAATGGAAACAGAACCGGCTTCCAAAAATGTCATGCTTCTTTAAACAACTAGATGAAGGACAGTTAAAAAAAAAGAAGACTGTGTCAGTTAACTTAACTCATTTTCGGTCCTCTCTTTTGTTTACACATGACGATTTGGCAATGCAAGCCTTTGTTTGGCTCCACATGGTCTCGTTCACAGCGATCCAGTTTGGCGCTTCATATGAAAATTTAAGACATCACATATTCACTCATCACATTTAAGGAAAGAAGCCTGGTCTTGTATTCGAGTAAATATAGTATTTTTAGGGGACCGCGGTGGCACAGTGGTTAAGGTACTGTGCTACAAATTGGAAGGTCGCTAGTTTGATACCAGCTGGTGTTATTGGAATTTTTCATCGACATAATCCTTCCGATTGCACTATGGCCCTGGGGTCAACTCAGCCTCTAACAGAAATGAGTAACAGGAGTGTTTCCTGGGAGTAAAGGCGGCCAGTGTGTAAGGCTGACAACCTTACCATTGTCATGAAATCTGGGAACCTTAACTTCCTGGAACCCTCTGGGCCACTCCAGGCCTGTAACGGGACTGCTTTACCTTTACCTTTAACTTTTACAGTATTTTTAACTACCCCTAAAAAATGTCTGTTTCAGGCATTTAAGGGAATTTCATGAAGCAGCCAGTAAGTTGTACTTTGGGAGCCCTGACTACAGTTGATGCTGTCAGAACAGGTTACATCTCTGGAAAAAGTTGTCTTCAAGCCACAATGCTTAGGTGACCATATGGCAAGAGCACTGGGTTGGACTCAATGAAAACTCAGTTCAACATTAGCTTTTAATGTGGTCCTTCAAACTTGCATACATTCACAGCCATCAGTTCGAGACGGGGCAATTCCAGTAATGATCAGTACAATATCAGTAAGGTAAATGGTGAGAAAATTAGCAAGAGTTTAGGGTAGAAAATGCTTAAAAATAACATTAATTGACATACGTACAACAAAGGTATTGTAACATTAATTGTTGACAGAGTATATGACCGTATTTGCAGGGAATGACTAATAAAATGTAGAAGCAGATTAATTTTCTGAGCTACATAAAAGCAGGGTCAGTATGAACCAGACTTTTTAAAATTACATACAAAACCAATTCCATACATATATTGGGAGGGGAAGGAGACAAGAGGGGGACAGAGAGAGAGAAAATGCTGTTTGGTAATAAATCTTCTTTGCAAACAAAACCCTTAAATATTTATCCCATAACAATCTCTGAAGGCCAGCTATTTCAGTAATTTACTGAATATTTTAAGACTGTCATTAAAAAAAGAATCACTGCCATACAAAAAACAGCTTTTTCCTTTTAATTAATATAAATTAATCTGTTTCTTTTGTAAAACTGGACACTTCCACTCCTACATAATGAAAAGTAGTCTCCGTAATATGGAATTATTAAATTTTGATTTTTTTTATCTCTCAAGCTCTTCCCTCCACTGTTTGGACAGCTATTTCTGGTTTTGATTCTTCTGTCAGGGTTGTACTAACGTATGACTCCCACTTTGCATTATCCTCAGCATGAGTCCGAATAGATGACAGAACTACATATACTGCTTCTGCCATCTCTTGGTCGAATATTAACTATGTGCCATTATTTCTTCATTATCTATGTAGTCATTGTCAACAAAAGTATTCTTTCACACTTTTATAACAAAATAAATAAATAGATATCATTTGTGCATGACGACAGTTATATTATTAGTTGGGGAGTAAGAATTTGACTAATGAGCATGAAATACATTCCAGAGAAAACAAAATGATTCTTATACCCCTCCAAACTGAAGTCTGTTTGAACATTACAACCATTTGAAACCTGGCGATGAACCATATGAATAGATATCGAAGACAGCAGATGAATTTGACAAGGTATGTCCTTGTAGCTGATCTGTCAAGAAATCATCTTCATCTTCCTCTTTCTCCTCCTCCTTACCCCATGTGCTCTCAACACACTGTTCATTCAACACATTCTCTTGCTCTGAATTCTTGTAGGAGCAGTAGATTGGTTTTATGAAATGGCCACACCTGTTCAACACAGAACACACTTAATTAGAGCTGTAATGCACCTATAGAGTAATTTAACCCTCTAGCACCAGATATGCAGAAGACCACAGGAGCTCAGAATTTAAAGGGTTACACACAGGGTGAATCAGGAGCTCAGGAAAATATTTTTGGAGGTAAAAGGATCTGTCATTGAGACAACAAAAGTTCATATGAACATGCACCTAATTCTGAATGGTTACTATGATACAGGCATTTGAATCTACAAATACAAAGCATTGTGATGGACATAAAGAAAGAGAAATTACTTACAGTTAATTTTATTCTAATTTAATGTTTAAATGACGATACACAGAACTGACAAGTTTGTTAAAGTTCACAATAAATGTTCGGAAATCCTACCATCAACGTTAACACACTTTGAAACTTGAGTGCAAGATCATGTGTTGTTTGAGTCAATCTTCACACTTCTTCATGTGGGCAGCAGCATCCAAAATGCAAGTGACTCATGTATCCACCTTTATTTTGTAAACTCTGCGCTTCATCCAACCCCACAAACAAAAAACTAATGGAATTAGATCTGGGGATTCCCACAGACCTCTCTCAGTAACCATTCAGAATTGGACACATGTTCATATAAACTATTTTTTTCACCATGACATATATTATGACCTCCCAAAATATTGAACTTTCCTCCTGAATTACCCTGTATATAATTCACCATCAGCAGTAGCTGATGCTCAGCACTGTAAACACCACACAGTGTTACATATCAATAGTGTTTAGTGTCAAAAGGTAAATCTGTAGTCCACTTCTTGCAGTACAGAACAATCTAGTACAGAGGTTTTCAAACTATGGTACATGCACAAATGAAACACAGGATACAATGAGGCTTAGAAATAGAAGAATTTTCATTGTCTATCCATGATGCATGCCACAACAGTACACTGACCTGCATAAAACAAAAGGGTCGAATGGAAAGAATGTATCAAGCAAAGTGGATTCCCTGGTGATTGCATATCCCCTGTGGTCTTGATATATCACTGGCATGTTGAATCGAGCATTATGTTCCAAAACAGTGTAGCAGTATGCCAGCTGATAAGTTCGAGTCACTGCAGCAAAGTTCTGAGCCACGACGGGCATACAAACTTTCAAAGGATTCAGCCTGCAGGTCACAATTCTGCTCAGTTTCAGACTCTGCAGAAATGTCAGATCTGGGGGCAAAAACACATTCTTCCACTTTTATACAAGTAAAAATTTCAATAATATTATCGAGTATATGTATCACCTGTTCCCAACTAATGCACTGTAGAGTATTCAATCAAAATACCTTGTTTTCCCCCACAGGGTTGAACAGCATAACAAATATATTGACTAAGCTACAAGCCGAGTGGTTTGGGGTTCAATTTCTGGTAAGTGCAGGAGACAACTATCTCTTCTAAAATGTCCAGGTTAGCCCTCAGACCCATCCAGACTCCCACTCATCAGGAATCATGAGAAACTGCCCATGGCATAAATCTCAACTTCATGGTCAACTTTAAGAATAAATTTTGCCAATGATATATATATGACCCTCTTTGTGGTGAGAAACTATGGGGAAGAGTAATCTTATTATCTATATAAAAGTCTTAGTTACAATTTATGTTCAATTTAACTTCTCTTCCATCACTGCAAATTAGATGAAATAAGCCTATTTTTTTTTTAATATCCCTTGATGATTAGTATATCTGGCATAACTGATAACAGTTAATTTAATACTAGCATCACATTCAGATCATGAGAATGAAGGAATCTGATCAGTATAAGTGTTTCTGCCACACATTATGCTTCATGACTGCATCATGTGTATTTCCAATTCACCATGAACATAAAAAAAAAACCTCTTTCAAGAGGAGGATTATTGCCTTCTGGGATTTGACACAGGGTAGTGTTGTCGATTTTTACCACCTTTTTAGAGGTACCTGCTGCATCCTTCTTCAGGGCAGTCTCAAGATGGAACCAACACATTCCTCTGAAATGCTGGCAAATCTATACAACATTCCACAGAATCACATTCTAGAAGCCAGTAATCCTTAGTCACCAATGTGAATACCTCAAACCTCATTTTTTAAGATGAGTAACACTCAGTACGAATCCTCAGCATGAGCTGCAGTAGCATATACCATAAATCATTTCTCAACACATGTGATTAATATGCACTCACAAACTAGATGGCTATTAATACATCAGACAACACATGCACTTAATAAAATACAACTATACTTGTCCTAAACTTTATTAAGTGTATTTGTCAGATGACATATTAACTGTAAGAAAATTTTATCACGGCACAACAGCCCCAGTGGGCCAAGGCCTCCTCTTATCAAGGATGCACAACCACACTCAGTAGGACTCCTCTGGACGAATATTCAACCTGACACAGAGACCTCTAACTGACAACACACAGCATTCACAAGAGACAGACGTCCATGCCCCCGACCAGATTCGAACCCACAATCCCAGCAAGCAAGCAGCAGCAGACCTACGAGGTCTGTAAATAAAGTAATGAGACTGCCTGCGTATCGCATGATCTGGCAATACTGCAGGCTTGCCCTTCACATGAAGGTTAGATAAGAGTCTCATAGACTTCTAGTATGAGTTTCAACTCGCTAGCGTCAACAAGCTAATTTTAGTGCAGTTTCGTGTGAAGCAGTTTTTGTGTGTGTGTCACGGAAATGGAAGAGCGCAATTTCGAGCAACGATGCGCAATAAAGTTTTGTGGCAAACTTGGGGAAACCGGCACTGAAACTTTCAATAAACTGAAAGAGGCCTATGGGGAGCATGCTTTGTTGAGATCACAAGTGTTCAAGTGGTTTAAGGCATTTTCCGAGGGCCGTGAATCCATCGAAGATGAACCCCGCTCTGGAAGACCTTCAACTTCAAAAACTGATAACAATGTGGATATAGTGGGAGCCCTTGTGTGGTCAGACCGTCGACTCACAGTGCGAATGATCGCTAGTGAGTTAAATTTGAACCACACTATGGTCCATCAGATTTTAACAGATGAATTAGCCATGAAAAAATTGTGTGCGAAGTTTGTTCCCAAAAACCTGACAATCGAACAGAAGGACAATCAGAAGGACGTGTGTCTTAATCTTCTGGAACGAATCCAAAGGGACAGAAATTTCTTGAAGAATGTGATTACAGATGACGAAACATGGATCTTTGAGTATGATCCAGAAACAAAAAGACAAAGTAAGGAATGGCACACATCTGCATCACCACATCCGAAAAAAGCGAGAAGGAGCAAATGAAAAATAAAATCCATGCTCATCTGCTTTTTTGACTATGAAGGGATTGTCCATACAGAATTTGTGCCTCAAGGACACACTGTTAATCAGTTTTATTACCAGGAAATTCTTGAAAGACTAAGAAAAAGAGTTGTT
>Ga0136643_10018689_pt1 | contig 10454 bp, 6 predicted proteins | sample TergutLab28metaG_FD_96883 | JGI IMG/M metagenome (GOLD analysis project Ga0136643, IMG submission 96883) | Labiotermes labralis P1 segment gut microbial communities from Petit-Saut dam, French Guiana - Lab288 P1 (version 3) (version 3) | ecosystem: Host-associated > Arthropoda: Insects >... | reverse complement strand
TGTATATTGGTAACTGGGTACTAACGCTTCGTAATAGCTTCATGCTTCATTATTCAGTGTAGTCCATGAAGACTCCACTTGAACTACTCCGAACATGGAAGCAGTAAGCTCCTCCAAAGCTTTGGAAGATATATGCCAAGCTACGTGGTATCATATCTCAGAGAACTGCAATAATTTTCAACCCTTCCAATGGGCCTATTGATCGCAGAGGCAAACATCTCGACACCTTACTTATCTTTGATTTATTTCTCGACGGTGCAGGTAGTGACATTCTGCAGCGTTGAACTTTAAGATGGTTGGTGCACGTGGCAGGAAGCATTGAAATTTAATTTTAGATACTCTCCCACAACCTTAGAGGAGAAACTGAAGAAAATCAAGAAAACCCACAGTTAGAACAACCCGTCTCTAAGTCTAAGTTTGGAAGGAGGTTCTCATAAATCGACACAGGGTTCGTAATCAATGAACAGCAACTACTTAGTCTTTCACTAATCATTTTATCATACGGCGCTATATAATCTGACGTACTGAGAAGCCCTTAAAACTGAAACAAGCTGATGCGTAAGACATCACATAAGTTGCGTCGTGTGCAGTCCTTGAAGTGTTGCAGACTGCAACAGAGTGGACCAATGAGCTGTATTCTCCTGTTCCTACACATCAGACGAGAGACATTTTGTCAATTTTAACTAACAGTATGTTTGACATTTTTCAGAATCTGCAAGACATTACAGAAGAGGACATTCGAAAGGTGGAAATGTGCAGAGGTGATGTATTGCAGGCGTCATGGGGTCATTTTTATTTTTACAGTGAATTTTCAACTACTGCACCTTGAAATTCGTAAGTAACTAATTTACATATTTCAGTAAACAATAGGTGTGGGTATCAGTCAATAACACAACAATATCTAAAAAGATGTTTAATAAAGGATGATGTAAACCACATGTTTCGGCCTAATGTGACCATCATCAGGTTTACATCCGAAAGTATGGTGGTATTGCTTTACAGGATTGGTATGGATATGTCACGATGGTGAGATCTCAGCATCTGTGATGTTTGTTATATGCTATTTATAGGGTGGCAGGGGGGGGGGTATCTGTAATGTGCGCTATCCTGATGGCCACATTAGGCCGAAACATGTAGTTTACTTCATCCTGTATTAAACATATTTTTTAGATATTGTTGTGTTATTGACTGATACCCACACCTATTGTTGTCATATTGTTCTTTGCTAAGAAGTCCTTGACCAAAATTGGCCGTTGTGCTGGGGCATTGTGATGGAGAAACCCACTGTTGGTTCCCCATTTTTCAGGGCGTTTCCTTCTGACCGCATCCCTAAAGCGACGAAGGATGGCAATGTGCATTTCTTTATTCACAGTTTTACCTGTAGGGATGAACTCATAATTGTATCAGCGAATTCTGAGAACTTTTTGAAGCTACCACATACACAGTGCTGTCAAGAGCGCCGTTATGACATGCATCCTTAGGTCGGATTTACAGTTATCAGAACAGGACTTCGTTATTCCAAAAGCGTAATTTTAGGCCATCGTCATCATCGTCAGCAGCATCAGCAGCAGCCGTCGCCTATCTGTATGTTTTATTTTCGTGAAACCCTAATCGTGGAGGAACTCCGGTGTTGCTAAGTTAGCAGATAGCAGTAGGCTACGTTCGAACGCGAGCTAGCCAGATAGGCGTACCTGAAGTCAACAGCACACAGCACTGAATTTCTTGCAGTTGTGCGGCACTGCAGGGCTTCGTAAAGCACCATAACGTGACGTTACGGGACCTTGCGTTGAGAGGATGTCACGGTTTGTGAGAGGTGAAGTGAAAAGAGCATAGTTATGTCTTCAGGATTTTTGCTTCTCAGACTATTCCTTGTATTATGGTGACAAAAGGAAAGAGTTTGTTCTCAGTGTGGCCTATAGCAGCCTACATGTGGAAGAGGAAAGCTCCGCGTACAAAAATTTGGTCGGAAGACTTCAAGGGAGAGTGGTTGGGAAACCTGGGCGTATATGGTGCGATAATATTAAAACGAATATAAAGAATGGAGCTGTGAGGCTGTGGAGTGGATTCGTGAGGCTCAGAATAGAGACCAGTGGCGTGCTGGTGTGAATACGGCGATGAACCTTTGGGCTACATGATTTTTGAGCAACTATCAGCTTCTAAAGGAGGATTCTGCTACCCGCATGGTTGCGACACCGCACAGAGCGTGTTCATCTGCATATCTCCAGAACCAGTTCTCATTTGCGAGTTTTTGTGTTGTCGCAGCGTTGTCGCTGAGATACCCGTTCTTCCGGGATGTGATGCTGCATCAGAGGGCAGTTGATTCCCTTCGTTTCGGGGTAACGTAGTGGTCTTATCATTAAAGGTAGAAATGACCAAGAAGAGTTGCATTTCGACCCTTAAAAATGGGACCACTACGTTGTATTTCGAAACAACGGAAACGAATTTTCCAGTAACATTGTGTGGCATCTGAGAAGAATGTACCTGGAAATGACGGATAGGGGTCTTAAATGGGCCCTCAGGTGACCTTTCACCTAGTTATGTTAGTAATAAGGAGAGGAAATTGTACCTAGTTTATTCAGTGTGTATGTTTTGTTGTACGTGTTACCTGACATATTGGCTGCCAGCAATGACGGTAGTGGATGTTGGATGTGAGAAGATGGGAATCGTCTCCTCCCAGCACCTCATATTTAATTATACACAACAACGTCACTTGTCTGAACACAAGTTTGTTCTTTCTGTTTTGCCTCACATCAGATCGCTTCACGATTCTGAAGCATTAACCTTTCTTCTGGCAGACAACAAAAATAAAAACACCACCTCACAGTGTGTGTGTGTGTGTGCGTGTGTGTGCGTACTTACAGCCGAGTAAATCAATTTGAACAGTTTACAAAAATGAACCAAGCTTATTTGCCTATTTTTTTTAAGTCTTTTTTCTTTCTTTGTTGGCTTAGGAAAATATACATCTTGCATTTTCATTTCATATTTCTATATAGTTTACACGCTTTGTTTACACATAATTTGTAATAAAACTGTTATAAATTATTGTGTCTTTGTGTGTGTGTCCCTTCATAATAGCTTTCAGTCAGTGGATGGATTTTCATGATACTTGGTTTGAACATAACGCCCCCAGCTGTCCATAATATAGCATGGAAATGTTGTGAACTGCCATAATTAACTACAAGACAGTGGTGTTTTTGTGTTCTTGAATAAAAAAGGTGGGTACTTGATGATGCATACTGCCTGTACACTGTACAATGTACAACTGGCCGTACTGTGTGGTTTATTCAGGATCACCCCTTACCTTTGTCAATGGCCGTTACGAAACACTTGAAATGTTTATCAAATTTGACCTGCGGTCAGACGCAGCACCGTTCACACTGGAATGTTCCTACAGACTACTGTCCACCAAATACTGCAATATAGCCACAGAACAAAGCTTCTGCTGTGGGGATAGCGTTCATATGGCAGACGTAGGATACTATCGTGTTGTCTTATTTGAATTTAATACCATCTGGAGTGCTGGTGGCAGGCACTTCCTCTGCGTTGCAGTAGTGGATCAATCTTATTATTTGTTTGTTGTGCACGTGGAGTTAACCAAAGCGGTATTGTCACCTATCTTTAAATCACGAATTGTATTCTGGGCAAAATGTGTTGGAAATGCATATGTATGTTCTAGTTTCAGACTTCAGCATGCAAAGGGTGGGGATTCCTTTTTACAATCTGAGTTTTAAAAAGCTTTATTTTTTCTGAAATGTGCATGCACATGTACATCACATGTAAGTCCAGTTTCACATTACAGCCTAGTGCTTTTTTTTAAGCCTGCAATGAAATCAGGTTTCCATGCTAATTCAATGTTGTTGTTTGCACAAGAGGTATTTCCTTTTTTCCTTGTAAAATGATCTGGTGGGAACAAATCTTCTCCGTTCTGTGCATGGTCAAGTCAATAAATTGTAATATCGCATCTCTCCGATCCGGTATTGGCTAAAAATTTGCGAAATTTACGATCGTCCAGTCGACTTGAGCGAATAAAATCGACTGCAGACCTGCTTGGTCCATAACACAGGACTATTGGCGTCGCCTGTTGAACAACAATGTGCCGTAAAGCCACAGGCTTGGCACAGTTTGAATTGCCACGCATGTTGCATATTTGCCCAACTAGACAACTCAAAGTGCCACACATGTTTCAGCCGCCGTGTATTTTGGTTGCTTGTGCTGAAGGCTGTACACAGTAACTGATGTATCTACGCCTGTAGAAATATTGTCGCGTCCGTGTGTGACATACAAATTCTTCTGTTCCTTCAAAATTACTGTTCACACCTGGAATCAAGAAGCGCTGCAGAACGTCGCTAGCACCTCTTCGACTCGTCAGTTGCTAAGGTAAATAATTCAAATTTGGCAAGCTTTTCGTGTGGCCCTGAAATTGTACTTCGACAGGCACGTTGCAAACAGTTACGCAGTCAACTGTTGGTGGAGAGGCTACCTGTCTTCATAAGCTCTGACTTTTCTGGACACGTCACTTGAGCCATTTCAGTGTTGCAGGGTTCCGTTATTTCATTGTCAGTGTCTGTGTGTCTGTCTGTCTCTCTGTACATGCGCCGTTGAGGGCGTTTGAGAATAGGGATGAGGGGAATATTTGGACCTAAGAGGGATGAGTAACAAGTGATTGGAGAAAACTACGTAACTAGGAGCTTAATGATCTACACTCCTCACCCAATATTTTTCGGATGATAAAATCGAGTAGATTGAGATGGACGGGACATGTAGCATGTTTGGGGGAAAGGAGAGGTGTATACAGGGTTTTGGTGGGGAAACTTGAGGGAAAGAAACCACTTTGAAGACCCAGGCCTACATGGGACGATAATATTGAAATGGATCAATTAAGAAGTCGGATGGGGATTCATGGACTGGATTTTTCTGCCCCAGAATAACGACAGGGGTTGGACACTTGTGAATTCGTTTATGAACATTGGGTTCCATAAAATTCGGGGAAATTCTTGACTAATGAGGACCTGTTAGCTTCTCAGGTAGGACTCTTCTCTACGTAGTTGGTTGGTTGGTTGGTTGGTTGGTTGGTTATTACACTAATATTTGGTATGGCGCTATGCCAATACACACAAAGTCTTGTTACATTTTAGAAACCCTATTGTTAACCGGATGACAGCGTCGACATGGCACAGAGTTTGGAGAGCCCTGATGCAATATTGCTTGTGATTAAAATGTATGCGCAAGCCGGATTAATGCGTTTGGCGGGCCGTAGTTTGGAGATCGCTGTGTTCTGGACAAATCAAGTTGGGGTGATAATTCATATGCAAAAGGACATCGGATATTTTAGAAAGCCCAACACTGTACGTTTGTAGCGAACAGCAGCTTGCAGCAAGTACGAAGTGGCTCGTATAGCGCGTTCCACGAACTGATTTTGAAATGTCGCCTTCTTGGATTTGCCTTTTCGGCAGTGGTTGGCAAGTAGTAAAGCAGACAGAATCCTGATATTTTCTTCATCCTAACGTGTTGTAATTTCATTTGTAGTTCCCATTTTTCTTGCGTATGTTATGTGGCGCTGTGGGGTCGGCGGCTTGAATACCTCAGTGTATGATTTGCTTCTTTCTTCCGATTGGTCCTATTATTTTTAGGTCCTTCTGGGTTTCAGTTTTATGTTTTCGTGAGTACCCAACGTGGGGGTATTGTGTGAGTGTAATGAAATAGTTATACTGACATTCTTTTCGTAGGGAAATATGGGCGTAAACCTGCCCAGGTACAGAGTTGTTCTAGATACGTTTGCATTTCGTAACCGTTCAACAGATTTATTGCCCCCTGACAGTCGTTGCGTTCCTTACGGTTTTCACGTGACCCAACCAGCATCTTTAGTCCTGAGCCGCTCTTGCACTGATACCCAAGTCAGTATTATCTTTCCTTGTACATCTGATATCTTCCTAAGCCTCGTTCTTCCCCATAGAGTTCGTAACTAGAAAATTACACTTCCACATCCTTCGTTTACTGGGTGCCTCTCTGCTGTTGTCGTTGTTGTCAGTGTCAGTATCCCTTATTTAGTCGTCCTGTCGGTGATGCGTAAATGCGAACTGATTACTGTTTTTTTTTTCGTTTATGTGCTGACATATCAACTGCTGGTGAACTTCCACCGGACCGAGTTAATACAGTGTGTAGTATGCAGCTAACACACTGATAGCTAGCAAACTCAATGGCTAAGAGACTGATAGCTGACATAGTAGAAATCAGCTTATACCAATTGACTTACTGCAGAGGCACTGATATATGGCCAGTGTGCACCGCCTGAAGGTGGTATTGCCACTACAGTGTGCTCCGCCTGAAGGTGGTGCTGTCACTAAGTAGCCTACTTCATCATGCTCGTAATTGGTTAGCTAATTACATCCGTGCACGAGACTCGTTAAGCAGCCAGCTATCACAACCGGCCATTCGGTAGTTCTTTGGCTTGCAGTGAACCCAATGATTTATCTGTATTCAAGAAAACTCCCATTATGGAATCTATCTTGAGCCCGTTTAATCCAGTCCTTTCCCCTGAAGATGCATTGTAATTCTATCCTCTAATTTTTGTGTTTCCAGAGTGCAGCTTCGCTGTTCTCGCCTGCCATACTTACTGTCAGGCCAAATGTTGCGCCTGTGACGCTTTTTGGATTTTTGTAGGCGTCGTATGTAACTGCTGATTGGGACATATAACCGTATTGCACTGAAAATGCTCGATAGCATTCCCACTGTCTCGTCCAGAAGAAATCCTTCCCAGCCTATGAACCCGATATCTGCCTCTGATATCTGTCGCCCAGCATCAGCGTATTGCCCTAAAGAAAGAATAAAAAGCGAGAGGGTCCGGTTTTTTACTGCGGCTGAGGGTGGCCCCCATCCTACCTGTCACTTTTCAGCACCGATCTTATCAGCACTCAGTTTTACCTTGGCTCCGTCCAGCCCACTGTGTTCTTTGGACGCACGTCTTAGGCATGTTCTTTAGACAGGGTTTGTAAGATATACGAGACGAGACCCTCACTTTATATCTTCGTGTCTCTTGTTGGTTGCATCATTTCTTCCCCTCGTCTCTTGTTGGTTGCATCATTTCTTCCCCTCTTCTGTCATTTGTTTTTCTTTACTGCTTATAAACCATTTTGGATTCGGAACATAAGCCAGAGGATACCAGGACTTAGCCAAAATTAATTTCCTGGACTCATTCGGTATTGAAACATGTGCTTGCCACGGTACTGGTCGTTGTTGTCAAGTTCCGAGTTTTTGCACCGGGTCCGACGTTTTTGCCTCTGGTAGAAGCTCCGCTGGAATCGACCCTGCAATAGTGTGTAGGACGGCCAGCATATTTGCTGTTGAATTTTATGGGCATTCTAGAAACAATGCCCCCTAGCTGCGATGTCGTTCTGGAAAACAAGAAGAAATCGCAAGGGGCCAAATCGGGTGACTAAACAGGTTGGATGACCATAGCCATGTATTCATAGACCAGAAACTGCCGCTGCTTCTTTTCGGACTTCGGGAGTCACCGGCATATTTCACTGGCACGCATAGCACGAGAGGCCTTGGCTGGTACTCCGTCTTCCTTGACGATTTTGCTAAATTCTCTCCGTCTTTGTGTCAGTGCGGCCTATGGCGAGACTGCCTGAACTGTGTCACAAGTCTTCAGCTGAAGCTCAAGAAGTAGCACAGAGGGTTGTGGCCGCAAAGCTGACCGGACTGACACAGAATATAGCGATAATAACGCAACTTGTGACAGAAAACGGTACTACCTGCTGTTTTAGCGGGATACGCCCTGATATAAAGAAGAACACTATAATATAGTGGCGTAGTGCGAATAGGGCGTGACAAACGCGTGTCTTAATATCTCTGCTAATACACCTACTGAATGGACACTACCGGGCGGGCAGCCCGGGTGGGGCTGGGGGTGGGGGGTAGTTTTCCAGGTTGAGGGTGAATTTAAAACGAACAGTTTACTTACTTATTACTCCGTGGATCAAAGCCCTTCTTGACAAGCTAACCGGTTTTCAGCTAGTCAAGAAATTTTCCGCACTTTATCGAACCCGAAAGTTCATTACCGCATTCACAAGTGCCGTCCACCTGTCCCTATCTCTGTGTGAACATTTCGTAACAAGATACTTTTTACGGTGAGGAGTTGTTAGTACCTCGCCCAACCCCCAAGTTGAGGGTCACCCCTTGTCGGCTGTCCGCCACTGCTTATTCAGTATATTCGCAGCTACCCTCTATATTGGAGGCCGTTTCTCCATCTGCCACCCGAGGTAGAACGAACAAGTCCGTGTGTCATTTGCTATCATGTTACAAAATGTTACCCAGCGACTGGGTGCTTGGTGGGCCCTGTTGAACTGATTGCAAAGTCACTGGATTTCTTGACTAAGGGAGCTTTTGGGGGGGGGGGGCAAGGTGGATTCCGCTTCTTGGCTTTGGGCGAAAGAGTGCATGCGTGGGTGTGAATATGTTGCTTTGCTCAGTCCATAGGTGGCGACACCGCTCCACCTTTACTACAGGCATGTGGTTATGTTGCTTGTGTGCTAGCGCTGTGTGTGAAGCTGTTGTGGATCTTATGACCTGCACTTCGTTCTGTATACAATCAGTGTACTGACTTCAGCCGCACTATTCGGTATGTGTTCAGTACAGCTCTTCAATTGGCGCGCCAGATACTGGACCTACTGCAAGGCGACGCATAAAGGTAACGTTTCCTCGTCCGTTCCTTGACTGAGATGAAGGACTGCAAGGTGCTGCAGGAACTGTGTGCTATCTGCGGTTAGGATAAGGGTGTTGTCTGTCTACTGCAGCATCTGTAACTGTTCTCGGGAAGAACCGGCGGCTTGTCTCGATTCTGTGGCTCTTGAGATTGAAACTGGCCAAACAATTTAGTTTGATATCGGCAAGAGAAAGCGGAGACTGCCAGAAGTTGACTGTTGTAGCTCTGACAGCAGCAAATAGTGACGTATCGTATGACCGTGTTTGGTACAGCACGTTAAGTGGAGTTGTTGCGAAAGGTGTTCAGATAAGCATGTGGCCTGTCACAGTCTCACAGCCTAGAAGCATAAGCATTATGCATTGTGTTTTCGCTGTGACGAACGTATCAATGGGCCTATCCGTGACAATTGTGACCATGGTAGTGTAAACGTGAAGGTGCTCCTGTGTCTAAGCACCACTGTTTGAATGCTAGTAGGTGCGCAAGAACTCTTGACACATTCAAGATGGATGATAGCTGCGCGGATTCGCGTTCCTGCTTCATTTTCGCCGAAATTGGCTTCAATGCTTGGAGGATTTTTGGACCTCGGTCTCAGCGTCTAGGGCAAGAACGGTTTCCTTTTGCTTCAGTGCCCCGCCTGTGTTCGCTGCTTTCAGTTGGCGGGGTTAGGTGTTTGTTGCATCTCCTTCTTCCCGGCGATGCAGCAGCGCCAAAGTGCCACCGTAATGGTAAAAGTAACACGTAATTTCTATACAAACATGGGCGGGCGAGCTCAATCGGTATAGCAGCTAGCTACGGGCTGGAGGTCCGGGATCGAATTCCGGTGGCGGAGAGGTTTTCCGCACCCGTCAAGACCGGCCCTAGGGCCCAACCATCCTCCTATGCAATGGATGCCGGGTCTTTACCCGAAGATGAAGCTGGAGGGGCGCGGCGTCGACCACCCATTCCCTTCTAGTGTGCCGAGATTGAAGAAATATTGGAACTATACCCTTCTCCCCTTCTAGAGGCCTTCGTGGCAGTTTGTAGGATGGACTGTACCTTCACTATTCAGACATTAAACGGCTGTAGGTTGTAAAGTATTACAGTTGGTGTAACACTGCAAAACACATTTGAATGGAAGACGGCAGCCAAAAGTTGCCGAATATAAGCGGGCCGTAAATGCGCAGGACGGAAGGAAGGTACATGGTTTGGTAAGACGTCGACGAACAAGCAGCCTGTTGCTGCCGAATGCAAGGAAACCAAGTTCGTTTTATGCCTTATGTTAAGAGGCAGTTGAATGCCACCGTCGACTGTGGTTTCTAAACACTGCAGCCGGAACATCGTTACCAAGACTGGCCTTGCATCCTTCAAGCCTTATCTGATGTCTCCTCCGAACCGTGGACATGACAAAGCCGCGCCTTGATTTATACCGCGGCCTCTCTGGTACTTTCTGTCGTCACTGTTCTGGATCCGTTAGCTTCGATATTTCAAACTTCTTTTTGCAGGTGATCAGGAGTGGCCAACTCACCGGGCACCAACCGTCTGTGAACGTGGTAAAAAAGGTAAAGCAATCCCTGTACTGGCCTATTAGAGGCCCAGAGGGTTCCAGGAGGTTGAGGCTCCAAGATTTCAAAACAATCGGCGCATGAAGGTGCTAAGGTTGTCAGCTATGCGCACTGGCCGCCTTTACCCCCCCCCCCCCCAGCAAAAAACCCCATTTTCTTTTCGGGTTGAGTCAACCCACGGCCCCAAACCCCGCCCAAAGGAATTAGTT
>Ga0136643_10018688_pt1 | contig 10455 bp, 5 predicted proteins | sample TergutLab28metaG_FD_96883 | JGI IMG/M metagenome (GOLD analysis project Ga0136643, IMG submission 96883) | Labiotermes labralis P1 segment gut microbial communities from Petit-Saut dam, French Guiana - Lab288 P1 (version 3) (version 3) | ecosystem: Host-associated > Arthropoda: Insects >... | reverse complement strand
TTTTTTTTTTTTTTTTTTTTTTTTTTTTTTTTTTTTTTTTTTTTTTTTTTTTTTTTTTTTTTTTTTTTTTTTTTTTTTTTTTTTTTTCTTTTTTTTTTTTTTTTTTTTTTGTGGTTTTCCTTTTTTTTTTTTTCCTAATTTGGCCTTCTTTCGTTACTCTTCATTTCACGATATGCATGCCATGATAATCTGAGAGATTTTATAAATCTTAAAATGTCTACCCGTTGTAATATATCTTGTATTTGTTCTTTCCTCCAACCCTCTTCTCTTTTAATGGAACATACATTTTCTTACCATCTTCCTGTCGAATATTCTAAAAGCATTAATTTCTGCATAGTTTACTTATTTCAAGAGAATAATATTTTACGACATTTCACAATTTTCATTGTGCGATGATTCGTGTTGCATCCCTCTGGTTTATGACCAAGTCAAGTCCTATACTTTCGAACATTGTTTCGGAGGAATCTTTCATAATTCAAGAACCAAAGTAAAAACAGTGTAAAGTTGGAAATATGTGATACTCGCTGAGGTACCCTACGAACATCATACCTACTGGTATATGTCAGCGTGTAATGTGGTGGAAGTCCAACAACGCTGAGAAAGTTGGTGCTACATCTTTATGGTGGAAGAATGACGTTTTATGTTTTAGTTTTAGGAAGAAAAATTTGGCCAATATGCCTTATTTCGGAATTACTAAATTTATTGTTTTGAAAATATATAAAAGCTATGTGGCTGCATTAAATTTACGAAGCACTTCCCCTTCAGCATTTGATAGCCATTAGGATGGCTAATAAATTATCGGCCATATGTTGAATACAAAAATTTATGACTTTGTTCACAGGAGGTTGTAACTAGTTCGTACACTAAAGCACATGAATCCAGTTCACATCCTCATATCCTTTCTAATATGCATGTCCATATTGCCCCACTATCAAAGTACAATTCTCGCGTGTGGTCTCTTTACCTGTACTTCTCTCTGTACGCCCAGTTTGTGCTAAGTGTCCTTCCCACCTTAAGCCTCTCGACTTCATCACCCTTTTCATATATGAGGAGAGCAGTTTCGCGTGGAACGCAGTATTTAACTTTGTTTATGTTTATATTGACTGCAATGAGGAAGACAGCCAGTCTACATGACTATTACGAGAGAGACAGACAGTCCAGGCCGGCTTGCAGTCGATGGGCTGCGCTGGATCTAGCTGTGTGTAACCACCCCCTGAACACGCGTCTGCTGGCACAATGCATCGCATTGATTCCAGCTGCATCGCTGTGCCCTCCCTTCAGCCAGATGACGATCCATAATACTCGAGTATCCACGCCCCTGGTGGGTGGGAGGTTGTGCTTTTGTACTTGCACCCCTGTGTACTGATTACATAATCTGCTGTTCACAAAAGATGGCCATTTTTAGAATCTCACCAGTGACTCCCATATCGGTATTTCAGAGATATGTCAAATTTTATTGCGATTCATGCTGTATGAATGGCACCCATCTTGAGCGTCATGCGACCTGCGTCTGCCAAGACGAACCCCGGAAATTCATTTTGTGTATATAGAAAACAAGGAAATTTACTGCATTTTAAGACATGCTGCATCGTCTCTGTTTTATTTTCCATAAAATGTAGCCTATTTCATAATTGTATATTTTTATACTCAATACTCAAGTTTTAAATGAACCACGCACTAAAATTCAAATACCAACCCGGTCGTTTAAAGGTAAAGGAAAAGTTATTTCTTTTTACAACATGAAGAAATATGAGAAGAGTTGGTATAGCCCCACTCATTCTTAAACTCGGATTTACATTGTAGCAAATGCTCCGTTTCAACCCCTACTCGATTTACCCCGGTGGCAAGAGCCCCTCTCCACACACATCGAATATGAAGCTGGATGGTCTTTACAGCGATACGGGGTGGGGACGAAACTGTTGTCGCTGCGGAAAATCGAAACATAAATCCTCGAACTGCCAGCCCTTAGCCTCGTTACTATCGACTCAGTTACCCGGCTGTCATGTGTGCAGTTACAAGTCTGAGCATAGATGGCAGGACAACATTAAATTGGTTCATAAAAATGATTTTTGAGGGCGTGGTCTGGATTCATCTGGCTCAGGATAGGGATAAAAGCCGGGAACTTGTTATCGCGGTAATATAATTTCCGGCTCCTTCAAATGACGGAAATTTCTTGACAAGTTTAGGAGCTAGTAGTTGTTGTGTTCCTTGGTGGTTCTTAGTTGATTATGGGAGGCTGTACTGAATGTGTCATCCTGCAACAGCGACGACCGCACGTCACAGGTGTGGCTCGCCATGTTGCCTGTATATAATAATATTTCTTCATTTTATAATGTTCCTTATTCCGTGAATTAATTAGATTTGTAAAATATATAAACAACCAACAAAATGCACTTCACTTTTATGATATATTTTTATTTATAATATCTTCACAACGATTTACATTGCATTGTTTTACGTTATTATTCAAAAATAAAATTTTAACAGAAATTATATATATTTTTAATATATATGGAATATTGGTGACACATTTTTAACTACAATTGTATCTCTGTATTAGTACCCTGAAGATGACTGGATTCCTGCCCGAAACATGCAGGTGAACATATTATAAATAAAAACACATCGTAACATTGAAGTGAATTTTGTTGGTTGTTTACATATCTTACAAATATTTATTCAGTTTGTGTGACAAGAGCCTGAACTTGAACGCAGTTTTAACAGGTTTGCTAAAGAAAGGAGACTCTTAACCAAATGGAACTGACCAATTGTAGTCTGATAAGCAGGGATAAAAAGCTTGTGCACCATCGCCAAGGAAAACAACTATGCCAGTTACTTGAAAAACCAAATATTATTATGATATTATTAATTATTGGTTCAATTTTGAAGCTTATACGTCATGAACATATATTATAGAAGGCAAAAGTGTACGTATTTAAAAAGACCTGGTTATGTACAGTGCTTGGAAACATATAACGATACTACTGCTTTGCTTTTTTAAAACTTTATAGTCAAAAGCTTCTTTAACATTAAATATGTTTATGTAATTGGTTGACAGATTTTTATAGTGGACGTTTCGTTAATTTTCAAGGAACTGACATAGTTTTTCTTCCTAATGATGGTGTACAAGCAACGAAAAATGTAGGAGATACGCATCAAATGTATGTATATAACATATGTTGTGTTTCTAGTTGGTATTAATAACGTATCTGATGTCACAGAGTGCACGGAATAGAAGACTTTAAAGAAGCAAAAATAGTTTACTTTATTAATGCATGGACTAGCTTTGGTTTACTCATAAATTGCGGCTCCAGAAGCTCGTCTAACTGACCGCATCTGTATTATAATTTTCCTTAAGTAGGCCGAATGTAACGAACGTTTTACACGGCAATTCTGTCCTTATTTCGAGCGCAACTCACTACAAGTTCATGAGACAAATTTTCGAATAGAAATTGTAGAGAAAGTAGGTCCGACAGCGTATTTAATACTTAATGTCAACTTGTTGCACGGTATTTCTGTCATTATCGTCATCATATAGTTTGCAGGGTTTCACGTAGACCTCATGACCTGCTCCGGTTCCCATTAACGGTCGAGAAGTCTTGTGAGGTGTCGTTCCTGGCTTCGTTTCCTGCACGGTTGATATTTCATAATTCATTGTGGCAGTCTGTCACTGTCCATTCGCCGCACATGTTGTACACATTTATTTCTGTAATTTTGAATTTTCTTTACAACTGAGTTAATTTCAATTTCTGATAAAATCTCTTAATTGGATTTGTAATCTTGCCACGTGTATTTTGTTCTTCTCTCCACAAAATTTCATTTCCGCTGACGTTATCCTAGATTTATCCTCTTCTCTAATTGCCCAAGTTTCGCTTCCATATAGTAAAGTAGGTACAAAACTTTCATCACTCTGAAGGCAATGCCTGAGTAAAAATAGCCTGTCTAGAGGCGGGAAGGTAGAACCCTACCACCAGAACTGTCGAGAAACTGGCAGGTTCTCATGAGAAATTTTGAACACTTGCAAGTCTCAAATAAAACAGCTAAGAATGCCTAACACGGTTTATGCAATATTTTTATTTATTAATTATTGCTCCAACATGTTCCGGCCTCAATTCTTGGTATCTGAAACCGGATTCCGGGACTATTTCTTTTGAATAAAGTTTGAACGTAGATGTTTGGACACAACAAATTATTTCGTTATCTACTTAATATCATTTCATATTGTGTAAGCTAATTATATATTGACAACTACTGATTTTGAGGAATTTAATATTTTACTTTTAATTCTAATTGTAAACATATATGTAAAATGTTACCAAATAATTTGATATATAACCTGCACAGATGGAAAAATTACCCCGAGCTCTCTGAAGATGGCCAAGCACTGAGCAATTACTAATAAATAAAAACCTTGTTAAGCAAGGTTATGTGAAACATCATATTATGTAATATAGTCACACAGAAAATGTAAAATATTAATTTTAAAAAAATACAACATATGATCAAAACACTTTTCCACCTAAGTCTTTCAACGTATTCGATATAGTAACTAGGCTAGCGGTTGGACCACGTCGGATTTCGATTCCCAACAGTGGCAAAGTATTCATCTAATCTCCAAGTGACTCGGACCTGCCGTGAGGCACACCCAGCCGCCTACTCAGCGCGCATCTAGAGCTCTTCCTGCAGGGATGAAGCTGCTAGTTATCTCCATTAAGTGCTGTGTTTACGAACGAGTGTCCAACTACAGCCTGCACAGTGACAACTTTGTATTTAACTTGTGGTGTCCAAAGCAGCTTGATGAACTGATGCTTGTTACGCACTCTGCACCACCTTACCTTTTGTGCTTTGTGTTGTCAAGCTTCATTTTGTAGCGATCACAAACCCAAGTCTATTTTATCAGGCCAGCTTCTGAAGATCTACTTGTTGCAGTTTAATGTCGGTTAAGAAGGGACTAAACCGCCTAATCCGTGACAGACATGTGATTGGATGAATTGATTTGTGGTTAAGTTACGTATGGAAGCAATTTCAATTTCTGAGGTCAAACGTGTTGTATAAAACTAATTAATTTTTATTTTTAAGCAATTAAATAAACTGGTATTGGTTTATATTTATATCAATAAGTCTACAATACAATAATAGTTTTTTCTATGTTTCCATTACTTAATATTACAATCTTCTACATGTTGCGGCCTTTCCTGGACCATTATCAGGAAAAAATTACTTACAAGAGATGTGTCATTCGCCATTAAGGAATGCAATTCGCTCATGTATAAAACACAGGACACGATAGATAAGTACAGTAAAATAATGTTTAAACCTTTGATAATGAAGATATATCAAAATGTTCTATACATTTCGTCCTATATCTGTTTTCTCCCCAATAATTGTCCAGAAAGGGGCGAAACATGTAGTAGAGTATAGTAATGTGCAATTTTAATATAGTTACGCTGACTGTAAATGCTTTCTGTGGGGCGCATTAATATATATATAAAGTATATATTATATATATTACATGATATATATAATTATATATGTATAATAATGGGAACATGGAAAATAAAAATAAAACCTAAATATACGTAAGTAAAAACAAATTTTACTTCTTATGTTTAAATTCAAACATTCTTTATAAAATGATTTATTAAAATTTTCGACGCCTATAATATGTGTCATCTTTATAGAACATTCTGCTACGTACTTTCCAAACTGTGCGAGACATGTACGAGAAGTTAAGTAGTTTACGTCTTGTAACCAACACCTAAGACTCCTCCTGTATTAATATTTTAATATCCATAAATATTACTTTCCCACTTCATCCCCTTTTTTTGGGAACTAAAAAAATAAATTTTAATATTATATTCCCAGTATTACTGTTCAGCTACCATCGACCATATATAATTTTACAATTTTATTGAACGACAAAATATTTAAAAACTGTGGGAAACTGCATAAATCAGGGCGATAATTTGTGTATTACATTCTTACCTGCTGCCTTTAATGATTTTACAATTTTTAGTATGAGGATGGTCGATATCTGGACCGAAACATGTAGCTGTTAAATAAAAACACGGTTGTCATAGACTATTTAATATTGTTCTGAAAATTAAGTATATATTTTTTGTCTAATATCCCATCAATTATGTACGTCGCGACTCACAAAAATCTATCAGGATATCCACGTCGTAAACAAGAGCATTAACAACGGCCTATTTCCATGTAGTCTTTATAATGCTGTCCACGTACCCACCAAATAGGCGTTATGGGGGGGGGGCAGAATTATAAATGTTCTCTCCTTAACCTCGGTACTGGGTGGAGGTCAGTGGCCAGCTTCACTCTCCGACCGATTTAACCTCGGGAAAATACCACAGCTATTATTCAATAGGAAAGTGGATGGGCCACAGAGCTGGTAGGGACGTTTCCTGTATGCTTCATTTCAAGTAACAGTGCGTAATTTCAGTTCTCGTTTTTGTGAACTTCAAATATTTTTCTTCTTCTACATGAAAGCCAGGCAATGCAGATATTAATATTAAAGTTATTGTTGCGAGATGGCATGTCAACGATTACTAAGTGCCGTTTATGATGGTTTTTATGCCTCTTTCTTCAGGGTAGTAGAATTATAATTCATCGGGTGGCAAATAAGAACTGTCTGACTGTCTTTAATGTGGAGGTGGAAAGATTTTCCTTTGTGTAATACAATGTCAATTGATGAATTTGCAAAAGTCTCCGGTTAGTCCTGCTGCTTCCAATAGGCATACAAATCCCAGTGCTTATAAGCAAGTTGATCATTGTATTCCAGTTTAAGGTGCTGCTTGTTTCTAAGTGTAATGATGGACTGCCTTGTTGTTTGTTTGTAACAAGTTAACGATCAACACATCGCGATTTCCCAGAACACTCTAATTTTCACCGCACAAATACGTTATGGCTGGGAGAGTCAGATTGCATGCCCAGAGACCGAATGTTTACCGAGCTGGCTGTACTTCCTTGGCTACCAACTTAAATTAAGTTGTATAACAAAATATATGTATGTATGTAGAATGTATGTGTATTTGCATATGTATGTATTGTGTGTGTTTGTATATATGTGTGTATGTATGTGTTTGTATGTGTGTGTGTGTGTATGTATGGAAATATGTATAGGCCTACATTTATATATGTATGTATGTATACATATATGTATGCGTGCATATACCAAGCAATTTGGCTCATGCACTTTTCTGACTTGTACCTGAAACATACCTACTCGTATTTCGACTCCCAACCGAGCAGTTTTAATATCGGGACGAACATTTTCGTGGTTATCTATACTCGATCCTTCCAGACATCTGCTCCACTATTGTCTCAAATTTTGTTCCTACCGTTATGTTTTGTTTTATGTAGCGCTATACAGCCATACTCACAGCATTGCTAAATAATGATAGATATTTAAAGAAATTCCAGTCCGAATTTCTGTATGCCTTGTACACGTAAGTGCGTCTGCATGCATTAAGTGCACACAATCTCCCAACCTTATTTCAATTACATAAATCGCCATGTTAGTTCACTCTTCATGATCTTCCGGCTGTACCAGATTTCAGGAGGTCAATCATCGACCTCCCACCATGGATTGCTGGGTTTGATTGCAAGTCAGTCCGTGCGCTGTTTATGATGACCAAAGTGACAATGGGATAGGATTTCCTCCGGAGTACCTTCGTTTTTCCCCGTTTGTATCATTCGACCAATACTCCACACCCATATTTCATTCATCTGCCGTCGACGCTATATAATCTTCGCAATCGTAAGCGTCGTTAAATAAAACATTTCTTTCTCCCTCTCCCCACCACCACTCGACTCCCACTTGATTCCACCACTAAGTGCACTCCCTCTAACAGTATCTATTCTGTCACATATTCCCACTTCGCTGGAGGCAGACAGGCCGCTTCTCGTTCAAACACCTATACGAGCCGTAAATCAGCGACATCAATTTATTGATATGCCTTGATTTCTATCTTTTTCCTGCACAATGACAGCACAAAAATGACTTTTTCAAATACAATTGTATAATCGTTCTTTTTCATGCAAAACACGTTCTTGTTTGATTTACTCATTGTTTTGGCGACGGGTGTAGATCGCTTTGTGCTTTCACGTCATTTATTTTTGTTTAAGGTCTCTAATAATTACGTAATTTATACATTTCTTGTAGGTTACGTGTGAAGATCATTAGATAGCTCTGAACAACAGTTATTGCCAAATATAAACTTTTTTGAAAGCGCACTGAACTGCCTGTTTTGCTTTCATAACCCGTAACACTTCTGAAGTGACGAAATATATGTTTTGAGATTCCCATCTTATAAAACAGTAATGGCTGAAGGGTGAGAGTCTGGTATCTGGTACAGGTGTTGGAAATTTAGGTCTTTGGTATGTTAACGCTCTGTCCCACTGGTAAATATTAGCCGACCTATTCCAAGAGCCTAGTCTCTCCATCTTCAAGGCCAGACAGTAAAATTTCTTTTTTTCTGTAACTGTTGAGTTCTAAACCTTTTTTCCTCTGTTACTACTTACCAGAACTAAAAATAAAAGTACTAAACACGTCCTTGGTAAAGGCAGTCACTCCCTTGAGGGGATCGAGTTCGATACCAAGCAAGTCCATGATGTATTTGTTGTGGAAAAGGAACACTGATATAGGTTTTTCTTCCAGTAGTTCACTCTCATCCTGTCGGTTTTATTCCTTTAGGATTCAAAATATTGTTTCATTTATAAACTATTGGCCTTACGTGATTGTAATATTGAAGGGCGTTGTTGAATTCAAAACGTCTCTCTCCATGTTTTTGAAATGTCGGTAACTTTCTGCCTGTCGACAAGTTGTAACATCTCAGCAGACTTTTAATCTTAAGCACTGACTGAATGTAACTTTGTGACGTTTAATTCATTATAAATTTGTCATTTTATTACCGGAAGAAATGAATACCTGCTTGAACTCCCTATCAGTTTAAAAGCAAAGGAGAAGTTGCGGAAAGTTTTAGATCTTAGGCGAGTACCCGAATTCCTCTTAACATTTTATCTCGCTCTGCTTGTGGCGCTCAGTCTTTATATATATATATAGCCGAGTGTATTGTTGAGAGCGAGGATTCTAAGCCGTATGCGCAGAAGCATACACACCATACACACCACACACACACACACACACTGCTGGTGGTTGGAATGGGGAGGAGGGGGAGGGGGGACAGCAGTTCTTAGTATTCCACTTCAGTAGACTAGCACGGTAACTAAGGTCAGACGCAGACTTATCAGGAGGTAGAAGCATATTCTTCTTTTGTACAAAGCAAAAATAAGTACCTCATAGAATAGTCATATACACCGCTCAATCTTTGGCTTAGTATAAACACTTAAATCGCTGGATTTTTTTAAATTTGATATTTGAGAGTTTCACTGAAATGTTTGGGACATGTTCTCGTATCTCAAAATAACGAAGCCCTCAATCACACCACCTTCAAAACCTAAATTATTACCCAGATGATTACTGACGACGCCATCCAAACCTGTTTCCAGAGAACTAATAAAGCTTCTGCTAAAATTCAGTCGCGCCAAAATATCAGTCCCAGTTTGAGGCTTTGTGAGGTTTTTAGTAACATATATGTTTATAGATTCAAGAGATGTTAACACCTCGCCCAACACCCAATCTGGAAGACGACGCCCTGTCGGCTGTTTGCAACTGCTTATCCAATATATTCGCAGCTACCCTCCATATCTGGGAGCCGTTCTTCCATTCGCAACCTGATGGCGCGCCATGCTGTGGTGACAGGGACCCATTATCACGACCATTAAGTGCACATTCTTATAGAATTTTCACATCTACGCCTGGATGTTCAATGATTCCCCTCTTCTTCAGGGTTTCTCACCAAAATGCTCTATGCTTTTCTGTTCTTACCATGCCTATCACTTGCCTCGCTCACCTTGTCCTGCTTTGATTTTATTACCCTGATAGACTGTGAATCTGTGGTCGAATCAGCTTCTAAGAAAAATTAATACCAGGAATATTTCCTGGGAAGTAGAGGTGGCCGGTGCGTAGGGCTGAAAAACTTTCCACTTTCATGTGCCGATTGTTTTGAATTCTGGGATCCTCCTGGGACATTCAGGGCCTGCCCAGGCCTGGGTTGAGATCATTTAGGCTCAAATATTTGCTGCATATAGACCACACCTACACACACTCGCACGCGCGCAAGCGCGCACACACACACACACACACACACGCACACACACACAAACACACACACACACACACACACACACACACACACACATACACACACACAAACACACACATACACACACAAACACACAAACACACACACACACACATACACACACAAACACACACATACACACACAAACACACACACACCACACCACACACACAAAGATGCTACTTTCTCTGGAACACCCTGAGAAGAAGTTTGTCCCAGAATGCTGTGATATGTG
>Ga0136643_10018686_pt1 | contig 10455 bp, 8 predicted proteins | sample TergutLab28metaG_FD_96883 | JGI IMG/M metagenome (GOLD analysis project Ga0136643, IMG submission 96883) | Labiotermes labralis P1 segment gut microbial communities from Petit-Saut dam, French Guiana - Lab288 P1 (version 3) (version 3) | ecosystem: Host-associated > Arthropoda: Insects >... | reverse complement strand
CATTACAATGTAATTTGGATGTGCTAATGTAAATGATATCTACACTAATTACATTTCATCACTACCAATGTTGTTATAATTCACAAACATGCTGACATATACAATGTTACTACTTTACTGTAAATCCTCCTATGTACACCTTTGGACATTGAAACATGTACATGTGCACTGTTCAATCAATGTATTTTAAGTTGTTTCTTGATGGCATTAGTGTACATTCGTAACACAATAACATGAATATAAATGTGAAAACAGTGTGTGGTGTTCTTACAGCAAACAGTGACTTCAAAATATACACTGTCTCATGCTCATTTACAATTGCCAAACAATAGTTTCACTATGTACATTTTCCACACTGATGTGCTTACCTACCTCCCCACACAACAGCCACAAGCATTTGCATATATGCACACCGCCGAAATCGAAACTTTTAGATCTGTTACACTAACCCCTGCAGCAAGCTGTCTTGGGAAGCTCCACCACTCCCCAAGAAATTTCCTGCATTCATTACTCTGTTCACATAACTCCCATACTAACCACTGTCCTCAGCAGAATGAATCCAATCCACCACACCTTTCCACCCTACTTTTTAAAGAACCGTTTTAATATTATACTCTAAGCTATGTCCAGGTGTTACACACACACACACACACACACATGCACGCTCTCTCTCTCCCTCCCCCCCTCTCTCTCTCGGAAAGCAGTGTGGTTGGGAACCACAATAAAAATTGTATAAGTTTACATACTTTACATTTTTGTCTAGCTACTCATGCTAGCAATAATTTGTGTGATGTGCACTGCAATTAAATTGAAAACTTCAAGAAAACCTCCTGATTCTGAATTTCCAACACTGTCACATGGCTGACAACTACTATAATAAACACATACGATACAAGAGTGCCTCACTGGTGGTTCAACACAGGGATGAAGGAATGATAAGTGTACTGAGGACAGACACAAAACCCTGCAGCTGGAGTGCATTAGATGGGGCAGTGGCTCTATTGGACTCACTGTTTAGATAAGTTCCTCAGTTGGTACACACCACAAGAGTCTGGGACAAAATGAACAGCAATTTCTTTGCTGATGTTTCCATACTCTCAAGATAGGATAACAACAAAATACAACAAAAACACTTGTCACTGGTAATAAGTCAATAATTTCTGCTGCAAGTCCCTCCAAATGTCTATTATTTTTACCATTCTGACATCCTCCCACAGCCAAAAGCACTTACTATGAAGTCTTAATGCTCTGTCCTGCAGGGCTTCTGACATATGCCTGCAGGTGTGACAGTAACAGACCATTAACCTCCCATAAATCCTACCCCTCATCTGTACTTCAGGGCTATGTGCGTTTCTGTACCCTGGGTCAAGTGGGAGGCGATAACAGGTTTGGAGGGGACACCCTGTAGAGGGTTACAATGACACAAGCTGGCTAACAGGCTCTGGCCTACCCAAGCCAAGGTGGAATATATCCTGCTGAAGGCTGCATGGCACTGAAGTATTAACAGTAATGTTATAAATGATCCCCTTTGGGAATCAGGCAGCACCCCATTGTATGTAGGCTGTCCATTCGCATGTGGTTCCATGGTGACCATACATTTTCCCCATTTTGTTTGGGAGCAACTTAACTGGGGACTCTGAGAGACAATAAATGCATAAACCATTGGCTCTCTCTCTTGGAGGACCATGGAGGGGATGCTGCTCTACCAGGGACTTTGAAAAGCAAGATTTTGTTTTATGAGAAGACCTTGGTTACTGGGGAATCCTAGAGATAAGTAAAAGAAGGCTCTGAAAATGGGCAGCTCTCTCCATTGGGGCCCTGATGGGGAACCTGGAGGGGAGGGGGGGGGGCTCATTTTACCAGGGACTTTGAGAGACAGATGATGCACGGCTCTGGAAATGGAGTGTCTCTATGGGAGCTCTGTGAGGGGAACCTGGAGGGACAGCTCCTTTACTGGGGCCCCTGAAGGATATGTAAAGGAAGGCTCTGGATAAAGGCATCTCTCTCCATAGGGGATCTACTGGGGAACCTGGAGGGGTGGTTCATTTACCTGGAACTTTAGTACACTGTAAACGAAGCACCTCTGTCTGTGGGAACCATGTGATGGGAATCTGGAGTAAGGGCTCCTTTACTGGGAACTCTGAAAGCTAAGCAATACATGTGTCAAGGAAGGCTTTGGAAATGTAGCATCTCTCTCTTTATAGAGGCTCTGTGAGGGGAACCTGGAGGGAAAGCTCCTATGCTGAGAACTATGAGAGAGATGTAATGGAAGGCTCTGGAAACAGAGTTTTATTTTATAGGGCTCCATTAAGGGGAATCTAAGGCACTTAGCAAGGGAGGGTGCAGCCAATATGTTTATTGGACTAGGCTACTATCCTCTAACAGGATAGAATCCAGTGTCATTACTGGCTGGACCTTACTGGACATAACAACACCCTGAGAAGACATCTCTACATAATGGGGCTGATCGACAGTCCCTTAGGTAGGAGGTGTGGGGGTAGAGGAGGAAACCTCAGCCCACGTTTTATGTAAGTGTGAAGCCTTGGCAACACCCAGACATACCTATTTGGGTTCTTTTTTCTTGGAACCTAAGGATGTTAGAAGTCTAAGCCTAGGGGCACAAAGGGTCTGTCTAAAAGGCGTAGGTACATTAGGACCGGAAGGGATCGAACTAATTTATTATTATATTCTATTCTAACCGACCTCTAGCTCAGCAGGCACCGATCCCTTCCACCCCACCTGTCTACACCTTTTACCCAACCCAGATATGAGTTCATAATGATCCCATGCTTGTATATTTTTCCAATTAAAGACAAACATGATGACACAATAAGTTTCAGTTTACTAGCCACATACATCACAACGTAAAATAACACACACCTTTGCTAGCCAGTCCTCTGTGGATGACGTGTATCATGGAGGGAACTTCCTGCATCTTGTGAGATCTGATATTATCATGAAGATTACTGTCTTCCTGTATGTGGAGCTGTCCAGTCTGGCAGAACAGTACCAATGTTTCAAAGAAACATATTGCCCCTTCAACATCAGAAGATGAAGGTGGCAGGCTCCTCTACAATGGTGCATTTCTACCAAACTACACTGCACCACTACCCTATTCTTCTTCTTCTTCTTCCTCCTCCTCAATATGACGGCAATGGTTCTATGATATGGTGTGCAGAGGCAATGACCACATTCTCATTGTTTGTAACTTGGAATGGTTTGTGCCAACACAACTCAGTAACATGAACAACTCTTCATGTAAACACCATGAAGGTATACAGGGAGTGGAGGTATAGCTCCACACACTTTCTTAACCTTGGAAATGGAGAGATTGAAGTGGCTGATTTCATGGACCAGCTGCTGCATCTGCCCAAGTCTCAAATGAACAGAAGTTTATGTGGGCCTCAGAGCTGGTGTACGTGCTTTGGAGAGGATAGAAATCTCTCTCACTTGCCAGAGATTGAAACATGATTCCTTGGTCATCCTGTCCACAGCCTAGTTACTAATGTGACTGAACTATCCCATCTCCCTTTCGTATGTTACCTAGTACACAGTATAGCTGCCCAGCAAGTCAAGGAACCTCCCACTTTTTACTGGCCATGAAGGCTCACTTTGTTTTCACAAACACCTTATGTAATATTCATGATAACACTATCCTTCCATCTACCTCTAAGTCAAGCAATGTGTTTCCTCCATAAGTATTTCAAACATCTGTGAATGGCCCCATGTATGCTACATACCTTTTCGAGTTATCAAATGAACAGTGTATATTATTACAATATTAAGTGCATTATCAGATGAGTTTGGACACAAGTTATGAAATGCACTTTCACACGCTTTTGTTCAGTCACCTCAAATACCGTAAGTTGCACAGAAACAGTATGTTTGGCATAAGATGTGTCATTTTCCTCTACATATTTTTAACTGGCTTACTAGGCTGAACATTTACTCAGTTTATGCTTGACATGCACACAAAATAATATAAACCATCCTTCATTTGTATGCAATTTTAACAAAAATAGAACCTGACATACACTTTGATACAGTTTCAGAAAAATAAGTTCAGCAGTCCCCACGCTGTTGATTGGAACACGCAGACAGGGCACAGCTAATACAGAGAAACCTGCCTACACTGGAATGGTGTAACTGGATTTTTTTTTTGTCTTGCAGGCAGGGTACATTTCATGCAGATAATTGAGGTGTGGCAAAGCAGTCTGCTGCAGTGTCTACACAAACATGCCAGCTTCAGCACAATGTTACATATCCTTATGAAACTTTCTACTGACCCATTAGATGCCTTAAATTCGCTTTTCCCCAGCTTTTTAGCCACTTCTCTTGCACATTCTTTTACCACTGTTCCAGATATTAGAAGGTTTCTAGCTCTTCCCCTTACGAACTACTCCTACACAATCTCATTGCTGTATTTTTCAGTTTTCCTCACTCTACACTTCACTGAACCATCACTACACTCCAGACACTTGTTTATTATTTCTGACATGGGAATTTAATATGTTATACACTTAGAAAGGTTTTCCCTACATTAATCTTTGACACAATCCATTTTACTGCCAACTTGCCCCTTTCACTTGCTTCATTCATTACCCTTTCCTTTGGAGGACACAGTTAAAAAATATTTGTATATTTTTCCATAAATGATATTGTTGTTCTTTGTAAATGGGGTAAACCTTCTGTCAGCAACTCTAATTGTGCTGTTTGGGTTGCAATTTGGAAACATTTAAGGAATGTGATTGTTTGGTGTCTGAAGGAGTGAGATTCGGATTCCATCAGTGTGTTTGTGACTGTGACCATCAAACAAACAAGAACTGCTGCTTACTCTCAAGTGGCACTTAATTATTTTTCAGTAGAACAACATATTCTCACCCAGCTACCCTTCCTAATAGTATCTCCCACTGCTGATAATCAGAAGGTACAGATCACAGAGTGTGAGACAGAGAAATAATTTTCGGTCAATTTTGTCCTTGCTTTTACTTTCAGTGTTAAAACTGTCTCCATTCATTATAGGTGGTTTTTTAATGTTTCTTACATAAGATCCTTGGGAATGTAAAAATATACGACCATGTTCCATTTAAGACAAGTTTACTGATACACATTTTTTAACATCTTATTTTGAAGGCACAAACAATGAATTATGTTTGGTTTCTGTAAATACTCATAATTAGCACCTGACATGATATACACCTCTACTGTAAGGCCTGTTCACACTCACCAGCACAGTAACAGGGGCCATTCTGGGAAACTTTCTGGATTCACTATCAGTCCAAATATTGCCCTAGCTGCAGATGAAGTGGAAGGAGAAGAGGGACCATCTGAATTGCCCACCCTTGCTCAGTACATGCCTGCATGCTTCATGAATTGGATGAGAAATTTCCTAACCCTCTACTCTCTAACATCATGCACAAAGAATATAAAATTCTCAATTACTACCCACTGTACAACACAACTCCTTACAATTAAAATCCATGTTCAAAGTGTATTCCACAATAACTGAGACCAACACCTAGTTTTGAATTCCCAACTGATGATGACATTCAATGTCACATGGAACAGCACCATCTTCAGTAAAGCTATCAAACCAAATGTAACCATTATGTAAAGCACTTCTCAAATGTGCTACGTATAATACAAACCACACACTAGAAAACTTCCTGGAAGCATATAAAGTACTGTCTTTTGTATCACAGACAGGTATTCAGAGCAACACATCCCAAATGCTAGTATCTATTTAAAAGCATTTCAAACAATTTATACTCTGCACAGAGGTGATTATATAACTTTTATTGCCTAACATATGCTGCAGGTACCTTCTAACAACAGTCACATCTTTACTGTAGATGGTGTACAGCAGAACTCTTCAGGTGCTCCTTATACTCCAACTGGACAGCAGCTTCTTTACTGACATTACTTAGCCACTGAAAATAAATACTAGTATGTATAAAATGATTATAAACTCTGCAAGAGCAAAACAAATTTCCAATTCTCTCTTTAAAATAACTTCAAGTACCACATACATTAAAAGCCTCACATAGATCACAGCTTTTCAACCTACCTTTCAAACTGCAACAGTTCAGTTCCTATAGCTGTTCGCTACAATATGTTTCTATGCAGCAACACAGTCTAGCCACTATGACACTTCTTCCATTAGGTTGTGCACATCTCACATTTATTTGTTAACTTTGGGTGCCCATACGTGAGGAGACTTATCTGAAGGCAAATCTGCTCAGGCCCCTGTATAGAGACAAGTCTCTATGTGTATGGTGCAAGTCTTAGGGCTTGTAAGTCTGCAGTCGAACCTGAAATGATTCTGCCACTGCTAATTTTTTGCTACCAACTACAGACGCAAGGACAGGAGTGCCAATGTATATTGAGGTGACCATACACCAGGAGGTGTATTTTACATATTTCCATGTACTTTAGTTTGTTGGAAAGAGTCAGAGGAGAAGTCATGACAGTGTGTTCATCATGCTAGGTAAAGAAGACTTTTTAACTGGCCTGACAACTGCACCAATAACAAAGAGAGAAGGATGATACAAGCAGGCGAAAATTTTTTGTTGGTTACACAAAATAATTCCCATGTTCATTTAATCACTGAATTAACAATGGAACCCACAGACTGGAACTACTACCAAAGAATGAATGACAGTACATATCTTGAGTTGTTGGAATTAGTTACACCACTCATTCAGAAAAAGGACGCTCAATTTCAAACAGCAATTTCACCCCATGAAGAGTGCAATGCCACCCTGAGGTTTCTAGCTACTGGAAGGAATTATAAGGATTTGAAAATTTTTTAAGCTATTTCACTGCAAGCACTTGGCAAAAGTATATCTAACACATGCAAAGCTATTATAAGGTTCTGACATACAAACGCAGAGGTAATGTGGTTTTGATTAGTACTTATTATGGACATTTGACTTTAATCAAAATGTAATTATTAACAGCTTACTGTGAGCATATTCAATGGCAGCATTAGGACATCTGTCATGAATTCACTGAGCAATTTACTGAACTTCACAAATCTTTGCTATGGTTATGGAGAGTGAAAAGTGAAGATTGGTTGGACCAACTGCAAATATCACCAGTCCTAAGAAAATGATCCAAGTGCTAACAAATTGCAGTTATAAAAATTAGGTAGTGTATAAACTGCAATCTTCTTACATAAAACCAATGAATAAGTAGCTGTTTCTGTTAAAAGTACTGCAACTCCACAACACACATATGAAACATGTCTGACCAATTAAAAGGTCTTCTTCACCTAGCACAATGAAGACACTGTTAAAACTTTTCCTCAGACTCTTCCCAGTCAGCTGAGGTATGTGCCTATATATGACAAAATCTCCTAGTGAGTGGGCACTAACAGACTTCAGACTTTCCATGACATAAGTTTTAACATGTATGTACACTTTTACATTGCAACTGTGCAATGTGTGATGTTGAATGTATGTTACAGCTAACAGAGGTTTATAAATGTTTTGTGCCTACTGTATCAGAAAACATTCTTTTTTAAGAGATGACCAACAGTATGTGATACCAAATACTCTCAATGGTATTGAGTATTACAGGCTTTTTTTAAAACTCAGTACATAGAAAAATTGCAGTGTTTAACTAGCAAACAGAATACACCACATCTGAACATGAGGCTGTCCAATTCATCTGTCAGCCTCTGTCTTCATATGACTTACAAAACAATCAGTGCATCTGAGTGGAAACATTTCAAACTCTCATTAAAACAGAACACCACATGATATTTTGTAGAGACCATTTAAACTAAATAATGCTGTTACAACTGTTCAAAATCCATATAACTTTTCATTTTTATCATGATAGCAATTCAGTCAAATGGTATGGAACAGATGTGCACCCAGTGACTGTGTCTACATCACATGCATAAAGTACACAGGAAATCACCTACTTGTGATTGTACTGTGGCTAATCTTACATAACCCACAAACTTGGAGTAAAAAAGAAAGATAGTACAGTTGCCTAACATCAGCAGCAATTACAGTCACAAGAGAGTAGAAGACCCACTGACTAAAGACTTCTTATAATACTTCCTTCAAAAATAATCATGAGCATACTCTGATCAGAACTTCAAATGAACAGCTAGGTTGACAAACTATAAAGCTTTACAATGGAATGACTGAAATAAATAGCAGCCCGGTCAGAAAGCGAACAGACACACGACACATTTCAAATACCAGAACAGAGATTTCCTTGTAAACAAAGCCAACTTGTTGCACAATTTTTTTTAGTGTGTTTATTTCTTTTCTCTACATGTTTCTGGCAACTATGTGGCCATCACCAGGAGAAATAACTGTATCTATGCCACACTTGGTATTTGTCACTCTGAAACAAGTGGATAGTTTAAAATTACAAGGCTTATGTCATAAAAAGAAGGGTGTTACTTACAGGCAAATGATAAAATCTCAATAAACATCTCATGTAAATGACACTAGTATTTGAGTGACTTGTTTTTGGTTTGTGTGTGTGCATAACTCTTGGTCGTGTTTAAAGCTTAATGGTTTTGTTTACATTTATGTTGTTGTAGAGGTTTTCAGTAGGTTCACAGTTAAAAAATTCTTAAAAGGTTATCACTAAAGCTTAAAACTTATATGACTGTGTTAAGTTAATAATTAAAAGAGCTACAGAAAGTGCAATAAAATTATAGTTGATGTATCGGCAGGCATACCTGTGTGGAACTCTGGTTTGCAGGGTGGAATGAAACTGGTTAGGCCGGGTTGAGGTGGAAGTATTGATTAAGATGTCAGGTGGGGTGTGACGTATGATATCGGTTGTTAAGTAGTTGGAACATCGGATTCTCTGGGTAGTATAACAAAGTTGTTAGTTGAAAGAAATGTATGCACTTTTTTTGGAATACTTGTAGGAGTTTATGATCACTGTTGTTTTGCCTTTATCAGCTTGCATGATTATTGGTACAATAAAACGTGCAGACTAAAACAATTAACCCCAACTACATCTACATTAAAGTAAACAGAAACAATCCACAATGCCAAAAAAAAACTAAGAATGCTACTATCCACTACAGGATAAACCAAGAACTGAAATTCCTGTATGCAAAAAAACTGATATCATATGTCACACCCCACCTGACAAACAGAGTATACCCAGTGCGGCCCTGAAAAATACATGAAACCACCTGGGAGCCTCCATTACAAACATACTGAGTACAGCACCAATAACAACGAACAACAAATTAAACTTAAGAGCTTGATTTGGCTTATGGTTATGTTCAATGTCTCCCTGTATTGAGATGATGCAATGTGTGGTTCAAGGTCAGGGATTCCGAACAATGCATTCGAAACACCAGGTCTTGACAACAACCCTTTCACAGGCCAACCTACTATTCAAATTTCATGCATAATTGTGGTACAGTTTCAGAAAAAAAAAAAAGTGATTGCAGAAATCATATATTTCTCAAATAAACATAAAAATAAATATTCAAACATGAAACCTTAAATCAGAATTCCAAAGAACAAGAAACAATAGAAAAATAACAAAAATGTGCATTTCCTTCACACTTCTAGCCTTGTGAAACTAGCACAAACAAATTTTGTATCATATGGGAGGAAGTGTACATACTCTAAAGGAAAATGCAGAAGCTCTAGTAGCTGCTACTAGGGAGATTGGACTGGAAGTAAGTGCTGATAAAACTAAGTACGTGGTCATGTCTCGAGATCAGAATGCAGGACAAAATCACAGTGTGGGGATTGATAATAGTACCTTCGAGAAGGTGGAAGAGTTTAAATATTTGGGAACAAATTCAACAAATCAAAATTCTACTGTGGAAGAAATTAAGAGCAGATTGAGGTCTGGAAATGCTTGCTATCATTCGGTGCAGAATCTTTTGTCTTCCAGGTTGCTATCCAAAAATTTAAAGATCATGATATACAGAACTATAATTTTGCCTGTTGTTTTGTATGGGTGTGAAACTTGGTCGCTGACATCGCGGGAGGAAAGGAAGCTGTGGGTGTTTGAAAACATGGTGTTGAGGAGAATATTTGGACCTAGACGGGACGAGGTAACAGGGGAATGGAGGAGACTGCATAACGAGGAGCTAAATGATTTGTACTCCTCACCCAATATTGTGCGGGTGATAAAATCGAGGAGAATGAGATGGGCATGTGGCATGTATCGGTGAGGAGAGGGGGGTGTATAGGGTCTTGGTGGGGAAACCAGAGGGAACTCCACTGGGGAGACCTAGGCATAGATGGGTGGATAATATTAGGATTGATCTCCAGGAGGTGGGATGTGGGTATATGGACTTGATTGGGCTGGCCCAGGATAGAGACAGGTGGTGGACGCTTGTGAGTGTGGTAATGAACCTTCGGGTTCCGTGAAATGCTGGGAATTTCTTGACTAGCTGCAAACCAGTTAGCTTCTCAAGAAGGACTCTGCACCATGGAGTAAGTAAGTATG